>Ga0209755_10000895_pt1 | contig 50853 bp, 45 predicted proteins | sample TergutCo191P1_FD_187301 | JGI IMG/M metagenome (GOLD analysis project Ga0209755, IMG submission 187301) | Cornitermes sp. P1 segment gut microbial communities from Petit-Saut dam, French Guiana - Co191P1 (SPAdes) (version 2) | ecosystem: Host-associated > Arthropoda: Insects > Digestive system...
ATCCGAATGGCTGTATCGGCAATAGCAAGGCAGAGTGAGGATAAAATCATACGGCAAGCCTACCAACGTAGGAAAGATGAAATATTTTTCCATAATGCAGAACTGGCTAAAAATTTGCAGATAGCGGAGCAAGCTACACGCAGAGCGGAAAAAGCAGAAGCCGAAATAGAAAAATTACGCCGTGAGAATGAGGAACTACGAGCAGGGAAAACGCCGTAAAAATTAAATCCCCAACCTTAAAGCATTGCCAGCCCGACAAGTGATTAAACCCTTTTGACGGGCTTTTTTGTGTCTTTTTTATTTCAAATGTGCGCGAACCGTCCCTGAAAAAGTGCCTATTTTACAGGCTTTGGGACGTTGGGACGGTAATTTTCTCTATATACCCCAAAAGTAGATGTTTCGTGTTGGTTGATTTTTTCAACCAAAATCAACTACAACTCCATTGAAAAACGCTCGTTCAGTACGCTATAATATCTATATGCTGGCCGGCAAAAAACTTTGGAGGTGCTACCATGAAAGAAATTAATATTGCGAGAGCTGTTCTCGCAAAGCGGAAAGAAAAAGGCATTACGCAAGATGAACTTGCTAATTATATCGGCGTTTCAAAGGCTTCTGTTTCAAAGTGGGAAACAGAGCAAAGTTATCCCGACATTGTGCTTTTGCCACGGCTTGCAGCGTTTTTTAACATCAGCATAGATGAACTGATGGGCTATGAACCACAAATGACAAAGCAAGATATTGAAAAACTTTATCGTAGGCTTTATGAAGATTTGTCAAAAAAGCCTTTTGATGAAGTTATTGGAGAGTGCCGAGAAATCACTAAAAAATATTTTTCATGCTTTCCCTTGCTTTTGCAAATGGGTATGTTGCTGATAAATTCAAGTATACTTGCTGGCGATAGCGAAAAATCTTCCGCTGTAATTGCAGAAGCAAAAGAGCTTTTTGTTAGGATTAAAAAAGAGTGTGATGATGCGGAAGTAATGAGGTCGGCTGTGTATATGGAGGCTACCTGTGCTATTTCGCTAATCAACCCTAATGAAGCAATAGAATTGCTTGAAAAAAACATTGTGCCTGCGCTTCCACAAGAAATTCTACTTGCTTCTGCTTATCGCATGACTGAAAGAAACATAGAGGCAGAAACCGTTTTACAGGTGGGCATCTATCAATCTATCCTTTCTGTAGTTAGTATGTTATCGGCATATGCCATGTTCAGCTTTGAAGATGTAAGGAAGTCTGACGAGATTGTTAATCGCACGCTATCAGTAATCGAAGCCTTTAACATTAAAAAACTGCAACCGTCCACGATAATCAGCTTTTTTATAACGGCGGCGCAAGGTTATGTGTTGAACCAAAACCCAGAAAAGGCTCTTGATTTATTGGAGCAATACGCTGAACTTGTGTGTTGTGATATTTCACCTCGGCTAAAAGGCGATAGTTTTTTCAATGCCATTGATGGTTGGCTGAATGAAACAGGAGCAAAAGACGGGGTGGCATCACATGAAGTAGTAAAGCAAAGTATGGTTGAAGCGGTAGTTAATAATCCAACGCTCTCAGCCTTGAAAGATAATTCACGTTTTCAACGTATTGTAAAAAACCTTGAAAGCAACAACTAAATCTCATATAACACAGTGCCAAAACCTGATAGCGGGCTTCTTTCTCGGAAACAAGAGAACGGAAAGCCCGCCTTTTTCAGCCAGTAAGATTTCAAGACTATCCTAAACCGTGGTCATAACTGCGTTTTTTGGTCTGCTGTTTGGGCATGAGTTCGTCAATTTTATTCTGCATGGGTGTTTTGTCGGCTCGTAAAATGGTGCATATTTGATATGGGCCGTATCCCTCAATGTGTAATCGGAATATACGGCGTACTATCTCGGCCGCTTCGGGGTCCATTAACCACATTTTAGTAATATTTTAAAAAAAAGTGTAGGTGTGTTGCCAAGCGTTTATAAAAAACAAAATTTTAAGTATTAGTGGCTTTTGCAAAGCCGCTTTTTTTGTGTATAATAAGCCTGATAAGGAGGTTTTTTCTTCATATGTTAAAAAAGCTTGAGAACATTCGCAATTTCTGCATAATCGCCCATATCGACCATGGGAAATCTACCCTGGCGGACAGGCTTATAGAAAAATCTGGCGTGCTAACACAGCGCGAAATGCAATCGCAGGTACTGGATAATATGGACTTAGAACGGGAACGCGGTATAACCATAAAAGCGCAGGCAGTGCGTTTAATTCACCGTGCCGAGGACGGGGAAGAGTATATTCTTAATTTAATAGACACCCCCGGCCATGTAGACTTTAACTACGAGGTTTCCAGAAGTCTAGCGGCCTGCGAAGGGGCTCTATTAATAGTAGACGCCGCGCAAGGCGTAGAGGCGCAAACCCTAGCAAACGTGTATCTTGCCCTAGATCATGACCTTGAGGTTGCCCCTGTAATCAATAAAATTGACCTAATAGCGGCCGACCCGGATAACGCAAAAAAAGAAATAGAGGACATGATAGGCCTGGATGCCTCTGACGCGCCGCTTATTTCCGCTAAAAACAGCATCAACATAGAGCATGTATTCGATAGAATAGTCTCTGGCATACCGGCGCCGCAAGGCGACCCGGACGCGCCGCTTAAAGCCTTAATTTTCGATTCCCTATACGACCCATACAAAGGGGTAATAGTCTTTATACGCGTCATGGACGGGCGTATCCGTAAGGGAAGCCACTTGTATTTTATGGCCTCTGAGAAGGATTTTGAGATAGTAGAAGCCGGCTTTTTTGGCCCGGGCAAATTTATTCCATGCGAAGAGCTAAGCGCCGGGGACGTAGGCTACATTACAGCCAGCATCAAAAACGTACGCGATACACAAATAGGCGACACAATAACAGAATTTGACTTGGCAAGGCGTGTGGACGAGCCTTTACCGGGCTATAAGAAGGTTAATCCTATGGTCTACTGCGGAATTTACCCTGCCGACGGCGCAAAGTATCCTGATCTGCGCGAAGCTTTAGAAAAGCTACAATTAAACGACGCCGCCTTGCAATTTGAGGCAGAAACATCTACAGCGCTGGGCTATGGCTTCCGCTGTGGCTTTCTTGGGCTTCTGCATTTAGAAATTGTAACAGAGCGTTTAGAGCGGGAATATAACCTAGAACTGGTGACAACCGCGCCAAGCGTTGTATATAAAGTTTTTATGACAGACGGCGAGGTCATACACTTATCAAATCCATCTGATATGCCGGATGTTACGCGCATTGACCATATGGAAGAGCCGGTGGTAAAGGCTGAAATTATTCTGCCGCCGGAATATATAGGCCAGGTAATGGAGCTTTGTCAGGAGCGCCGCGGCGTTTACTTAGGCATGGAATACGCTGAGCAGACCCGCGCTATTTTGCGCTACGAGATTCCGCTAAATGAAATTATTTACGACTTCTTTGATACGCTGAAATCCCGCAGTCGGGGTTATGCTTCCTTTGACTATGATTTAACCGGCTACCAGGAATCTAAGCTGGTTAAGCTGGATATTCTTATAAATCATGAGCCTATGGACGCGCTTTCGTTTATTGTGTTCTCTGGCTCTGCCACGGAACGCGGGCGTAAAATAGTCGAAAAGTTAAAAAAGGAAATACCGCGCCATCAATTTGAAATTCCCTTACAAGCTACCATCGGCAGTAAGGTTGTAGCGCGTGAAACGCTGGGCGCTTTGCGTAAGGACGTATTGGCAAAGTGCTACGGCGGCGATATTACCAGGAAGAAGAAGCTACTCGAAAAGCAAAAAGAGGGCAAAAAGCGCATGAGGCAAGTGGGCAACGTAGAGGTACCGCAAGCGGCCTTTATGAGTGTGTTAAAGCTGGAATCGGAATAAATGGGCGAGACTGGCTATTATATCCACATACCGTTTTGTGCGGTTAAGTGCGGGTATTGCGATTTCCTGTCTTTTTCCGGTGACGAGCTATGGGAAAATTATTGTGATGCTTTAATCAGCGAAATTAAAACATACAAAACAAGTATGTTTACTAGGACATTATATATTGGAGGCGGCACCCCCACTATTTGGCCGGCTACGCTTTTAGAAAAACTTTTAGTAAATTTACCAGCCGCAGAGGAAATTACCTGCGAGGCCAACCCAGGCACCTTAACCGCAGAAAAAATAGCCGTACTTAAAAAGTACGGCGTAAACCGCGTAAGCCTGGGTTTGCAAGCCTGGCAACCGCGCCTATTAAAAAACATAGGCCGCAAACAAGCCAATTTTTTAGAGAGCTTTTACGCCCTAAGAAACGCCGGCTTTGACAATATAAATATTGACCTAATGTTTGCCCTACCGGGGCAAAGTTTGGAAGATTGGCAAGAGAGTTTAAGAGAAGTATGCGCCCTTAATCCAGAGCATATTTCAGCATACGCCCTAACCCCCACAGAAGTAGACGACGAAACAGACCGTCAAATGTACCATAACTGCAAGGCTTTTTTACGCGAGCAGGGCTATATGCAATACGAAATATCAAATTTCTGCAAGCCGGGCTTCCAAAGCCGGCACAATCTGATCTACTGGACGCGTCAAGCTTATAGAGGCTTCGGCCTGGGCGCACATTCCTTTGAAGAGAACGCCCGCTTCCACAACACAGAAGATATGAGCGAATATCTAAAGGGCGGCAAGCAAATTTTTATCAGCAAAATCGACAAAGAAGAAGCACTTTCCGAGCATATTTTCCTAGGCCTTCGCATGACAAAAGGAATAAGGCGCACAAGCGAAATGGAGAAATACAGCCCATGGATAGAAAAAATGAAAAACGACGGCCTACTACAAGAAAACAACGGCCACATAGCCCTAAGCGACCGGGGGATGGATTTAGCCAATTTAGTTATGTCAGGATTCCTTGCTTAGTTTAGCTTCATGAGTTATACTATGGAGCAAAGGGGTATAATGTCTATGAATAATGAACATATAAGCGTCCGCACCTCCATCCCCAGCCTGCAAAATAAGGTGCAGACCAAAATAACCGGCCCTACAGATACCATATATTGGTACCTTCGCTTCAATATCCAATTGGACGAAGAATCCGTCTCGGGCAAAACTATGAACGTGACCGATACTGACGGCTACATAATGCGCACGGTTATTTCTTATAGGCCAAAACATAATGTAATCTCTGTCTCGCCCTTGGATAGCTACGAAGAGGGTCGCTTCTATTTACTTAATATCTCAAAAATGGTGCGTTCTGCCAAAGGTAAACATCTGCGTTCTACCATACATATACTATTTAAATTGCACGGCGGTAAGGTGTCTGACTTTAAAGTTTTAGATAAAGGTGCAAAAGTGCCACAACCCAAGCCGCGCCCCATCGACTACGACGATCGCATAAGGCAAAGCTCTACCCCCAACCATGCAGAACAGGAGTACATAGACCGTTCGCCACAAGGTAAAATGGCAACCGTAGGATTTTTTGTAAACCCGCTTTTGGGTTTTCTTGGTGTTATGACGGCTATAATTGGTGCTGTTTTATTAAATTTACCTATAATTTTAGTAGGGATTATTTTGTGCCTGGCCGGGGTTGTTCATATAAGCGTCCAGCTTAGGAATAAAGAGCTACGCTCCACACTTCTGTTTAATAAAGGTGTAAGACTCTTTAACCAGGAACGATATAGAGCCGCCAAGCATTGCTTTGAAAATGCACTAGACGTTAATCCGGGCAACGATTTAGCCCGGTTTGGAATACGTAAAACCGAAAATTATATTGACTAAGGGGAGGTTACTAATGTTAAAAGTAGCAGTATTAAGCCGCTGGCATGTACACGCCCGTGAATACGCCGATAAATTCAGCAGTAGGGCAGACGCAAAGCTAACCGTAATGTGGGACGAAGAGCCTGAGAAGGGCAAAGCCTTCGCCGCAGATTTAGGTATTGATTTCGAGCCTGACCTCGATAAACTACTAAAGCGCGACGATGTTGACGCCGTATGCGTAAACGCGCCTACAAATCTGCACCGCGAGGTAATGGTAAAGGCGGCCAACGCCGGTAAACACATCTTTACCGAAAAAATTCTGGCCATAGGCATGGAAGATTCCTTGGCTATTAAAGAAGCGGTCGAAAAAAATAAAGTTAAATTCTGCATATCGTTCCCGCATAGGACTATGCCGCATAACTTGATGGCCAAAAAGGTTGTAGACGAAAAACTGCTTGGGCAAGTGACGCTATTCCGTGTACGTAACGCGCATAACGGTTCCTCTGCCGGATGGCTACCGCCTCATTTTTATGACGAAGAACAATGCGGCGGCGGCGCCATGATAGACCTAGGCGCACATCCAATGTACTTGATACGCTGGCTTATGGGCAAACCCGCAGAAATGGCCTCTGCCTTCACAAAAGTGACAGATCACGCCGTTGAAGATAACGCCGTATCTATAATGAAGTATCCTGACGGCGCGATAGCTATTTCAGAAACCGGCTTTGTATCCGGAGCAAGCCCCTTTATGTTAGAAATTTACGGAACAGACGGAACATTTATTATAAACGGAAAAGATGTAAGCCTAGCATCAACAAAAGTGACAACAAACGGCGCATACGCCGGCTTTGTAACCCCAAACCATTTACCAGCGGCCTTACCCGCGCCTGTAGATCAATTTGTGGACGGGATACTAAACGGTAAGGAAATTATCTTCGGTATTGACGATGCCGTGTCGCTTACAGAAATGATGGTAGCCGCCTATAAAGCCCATAAAGAAGGGGGTTTTGTAAAAGTATGACAAAAATGAGGTTCGGGGGCCCGGTGTTAAAGCCATTTAAAAATCCGGAAGAATGGGTTAAAAATATGCAGGAATTACACTACAACGCCTGTACATTCCCGCTAAATCATAAAGCGGCCACAGCCGATATAGACGCTTACGCGGCGGCCGCTAAAGCGGCGGATATAATGATAGCCGAGGTAGGGGTATGGAACAACCCCATTTCAACGGACTCCAAAATGGCAAAAGAAGCGCGGCAATACGCCAAAGATCAACTGGCGCTTGCCGATTATGTAGGCGCTGTATGCTGTGTAAATATTGCGGGCTCTAAGGGCGAGCAATGGGACGGCCCGCACAAGGATAACTGGACTTGCTTCGATGAAGTAGTGGCCAGCGTACAAGAAATTATTGACGCGGTAAAACCCAAGCAGACATACTACAGCCTAGAGCCAATGCCATGGGTGTTCCCACACAACGCGGACAGCTATTTAGATTTAATTAAAGCCATAGACCGCGAGCGCTTTTGTGCGCATTTGGACGTTATAAATATCATAAAAAGCCCCTACGAATATCATCACAACGCGGATATTACCAGGGAATGCTTTGATAAGTTGGGTAGCCATATAAAGGCTATTCATGCCAAGGATATTTTACTATCGGGCAAGCTGACGGTACATTTGGACGAAAAGCCGCCGGGGAAGGGGATATACGACTTCCAGGTACTAATCGAATGTGTACGGAAAATGCCAAACGTGCCTGTATTAATGGAACACATGAGCGACCCGGCAGAGGTTGAAGAAGCCGGTAAATTTTTACGCGCACTAATATGCTAAAGCGTCTGAATTTATCAAAAGAAGAATTTAGCTGGGTATTATATGACTGGGCAAGCCAATCTTATGTAATGGTGGTTATGACTGTCATTATGAGCTTATTCTTTATTGAAGCGGCGAGTATGGCCTCTGTTTCGGAAGAGACAGCAAGCGCTTATTTTGCGCTAAGCAATACAATTGCCACCGTAACCATAGGCTTAATGGCGCCTGTTATCGGAACGCTTTCTGGCTATAAAGGTAAAAAGAAATGGCTCTTTAGTATTTTCGTATTTATAGGGCTTTTGGGAACATTTGGCCTGGCTTTTGTGCCAGATCGCTACTGGTTTTTGATGCTGGTTGTATTTGTAATTTCATCAATCGGCTTTAACGGTAGTAATAAAATTTACGATGCCTTTTTGGTTGATGTCGCAAGCAATGAAAGAATGAACTGGATCTCAAGCCTAGGCTTTGCCTTCGGGTACATAGGCGGGGCGCTTGCCTTTATACTGTGTATTCCGCTGGTGATTCTTGCGCAGTTTGGCATTATTAATATGCCCCTTATGATGGCCTATCGTATTTCCTTTATTATTGCCGGGCTTTGGTGGATACCTTTTTCTATTCCGATGTTTAAAAATGTCCAACAAAAATACGGAAGCGAAGTGGAGCCCCAATATATCCGCAAAAGCTTTATTAGGGTATGGACAACATTTAAGGAGATCACCACACAAAAATCTATTTTAATTTTTTTGATCGCCTTTTTTCTTTACAGTGACGGCGTTGGCTCTATAATCAGAATGGCCATAGCTTACGGAACCGCCATTGGAATTGATGCGGTAACTTTGCTTATGGTTTTGCTGGTGACGCAGTTTGTGGCTTTCCCCTTTGCGGTAATTTATGGGAAGTTTTCGCAGAAATACGGCGCAAAAAGTATGATCTACTTTGCTATAGCCACTTATTGTGTGGTTTGTGCTATTGCCCTGTTTATGAACCCAGCAAGGGATTTGCAAACGCTTACAATTATGTTTTGGGCGCTTGCCATGCTTGTAGGAACCGCCCAAGGTGGTATTCAGGCGCTTAGCCGTTCATTTTTTGGTCGCATTATCCCCAAAGAAAAATCTAACGAATATTTTGGCTTTTACAATGTTTTTAGCCGCTTTGCTTCTGTGTTGGGTACAACAATCTTTGGTGTAATAACCCTTATAACAGGACAGCCGCACTACGGCATTGCCGGGATTGCGCTACTTTTTGTAGTGGCAGCAGTTGTTTTTAAATTTGTGCCAAGTGATAAGGAGGCTGTTTAGTCTTGATTATTATTGTAATAGTGCTTATATTGCTGGCGGCTTTTATATACTGCATAGCACCCGGGAAAATGACGGCAGAAGTACGGGAAAAGGCCAAAATCTTTTACGGGCTTAACTGCGCGCACCGCGGTCTGCACACAAAGGATCAGAAAGTGCCTGAAAACTCCTTGCCGGCCTTCGTAGCGGCGCGGGAGCAAGGATATGGCGTAGAGCTTGACGTACAAATTTCAAAAGACGGCGAGGTAGTAGTGTTCCATGACGACGACCTAAAACGCGCTTGCGGCCTAGCTCAAGAAGTAGGTGACATAAACTGGGCGGAATTATCTGCCCTAAAATTATTTGGTACCGCTGAGCGTATACCGCTTTTGACAGAAGCCTTAGAAGCGCTTGGCGATGCCCCCGTTATTGTAGAGTTAAAGGTAAATAGCACAGACTTGTGCAAAAAGACATTAGATATTTTACGGGAAAGCGGACGTTATTGGTGTGTGGAAAGCTTTGACCCGCGTGTGGTAGAGTGGTTTCGCAAAAATGCGCCGGATGTACTGCGCGGCCAGTTGAGCTGTCCTTCCGAGGAATTTCATGATCTATCGAAGTCCGCGGCTTTTTTACTGGCTAATTTATTAAAAAATTATATGTCGCGCCCGCATTTTGTGGCCTACAGTACGGCTTCTTCTCCTCTTAGTTTGCGGCTATGTAAGCTGATGGGGGCAATGAATATGGTATGGACAGTAAGACCAGAACACGATATAAAGCGCCACCAAAAAGAAAATGACGCTGTAATCTTTGAATATTATATGCCCCCATCACGCTATACTACAACAAGCTCATAGGCCTTTAATACTGTGCCCGGCACTAAGTCCTTGCCTGTAATAATATCCTTCTTAGCAAAAAACTTTTTAGGCAATGGAATATCTTCATCGCAAAAATTCATCACAAAATAATAATCTCTATCGTCGCGTCTACGGCGAACAACTTCGAGCTTTGTAAATTCTTCTCCGGCGATAGAGCTAAGCCCTGCGCTGTTTGACACTTGCGCCAATATTTTCGCTAGTGCCGCCTTCTCTGGCTGGGTTCCGACATAGTAAACCAGGCCTTTGCCGTATGCGTTTCTGGTAACTGCCGGGCAAGAAGCGTAAAAATCTTTGCCGTATTCCGCCAGGCTTTCTGCACCTTCTAGGTGGATTATATCGCATAGTAAATTACAGGAGGCCTCTGTGGCGTCTTTAAAGCGTAAAGTATTACTTTGCTCTGGCGCAAGGGCGTCTATTTCTTCTACCCATATTCCGGCCATTTTCCTTAATGGGCCTGGATAACCGCCTAAGTGTACGTTATCCGATTGGTCAACAATACCGCTCATAAAGCCAGTAACTAAAACACCGCCATTATTTACAAAATCCTCAAGCGCTTCTGCCATTCCCTCTTTTACCATGTATAGTACTGGGGCTACTATCGCTTTATACTTAGAAAAATCAGCATCCACAGGCAACATATCTACTGGGATATTATTTTCGTAAAAATAACGGTAATACTGATGAATTTGATCTTCGTATTTTAGCTGAACATTAGGCCCGCTTGTGTATTCAAGCGCCCAATAGTTATCCCAATCAAATATAATGCCGACATCTGCCGGGTTATGCGCGCCTAATAACTGCGTTCCCAGCGATTCCAGCTCTTTCCCTAGTTCTGTTACTTCCCTAAATACCCTTGTGTTATCTGTGCCAACATGTTCTATAACAGCCCCGTGAAACTTCTCGCAAGCACCCACAGAACGACGTAGTTGGAAAAATTGAATAGTATCTGCACCATGCGCTATGGTCTGATAGCTTTGCGCACGCATTAAACCCGGCTTCTTCAAGGTATTAAAGGGTTGCCAGTTTTGCTGGCTGGGCGTCTGTTCCATTAGCATAAAGGGCTTATCTTTAATGCCGCGCATTAGATCGTGCTTCATGGCGGTTAGGCTCCATGGGGTGTCGTAACGCGGGTAGTTGTCCCAGGATACGATGTCCATTTCCTTGCCCCATTTAAAATAATCTAAAAGTTTATATGTCCCCATCATGTTAGTGGTAATAGGGGTGGTGGAATCAACAGTACGTATGGCATCCCGCTCCATTTTGAAATTTTCTAGCATACTGTCAGAGTTGAAACGCCTATAATCTATGGAGATACCCGCAAAGGCGGTTTTTTCATAACCTATGCCTTCGCTTAATGCGTTTGGCAGTACCACCTCATCCCAATCGTAGACAGTATGCCCCCAAAATTCCATGTTCCAGGCTTTATTTAAAGCTTCTATAGTTTTGTATTTATCCTTAAGCCATACGCGGAAGGCCTTTTCGCAGTTTTCGCAAAAGCATTCGCCGCCGTACTCGTTATTTACGTGCCAGCAGACAATGCTTTCCATATGGCCGTAACGCTCGGCCAGCTTTTTGGCTATGCGGCCAGCGTATTTTTGGTATATTGGGCTGTTAGGGCAAGCGTTGTGCCGCTGGCCAAATTTTCTGGCTCTGCCCTCGTAGTCTGTTCTTGCTACCTCAGGATATTTCTTGTACATCCAAGCCGGGGTAGCGGCAGTGGCCGTTGCAAGCACTATGTCTATGCCCTTGTCTGTAAGCATCTGGATTATTTCGTCCAGTTCTTCAAAATCATATACATTTTCCGAGGGCTGAATTTTTGCCCAGGAAAACACATTAATAGTGGCGCTGTTGATATGGGCTTTTTGGAAAAAGCGCATGTCCTCTTCCCATATTTCTTTTGGCCATTGGTTAGGGTTATAGTCACCGCCGTATAAAATCTTATTAAATGTCATCACTTCACCGCTATTCTAATCATATTCCAAGATAGGGGCGCAAGAACGGCACTGACTACATTATTAGCCAGTTTAGCGCTTGTCCCTTCCTTGGGAACAACATTAACGTTACCCTTGGTATTAGTCGCTTTAACATCGTGACCGCAAAGCTCGCTGAAAGCATTTATCCCTGTGGCATTAAAGTTTTGTAAGTCAACATCAAATTCTATGGCACTGTCTAAAGAACGATTGACCGCAAAAACCACAAGTTCAGATTTTTCCTCGTTGTGTAGCGCAACAGATTCCACAAAAGGAACATCGCTAAATTCTTCGCTGTCGTAGTTAGGGCAGTCAATTTGCGTTCTTAAAACTGTCCCAAGACCGTAATTTGCAGTCTGCATGAAAGGATAGAAGGTAGTCTGACGCCAGCTATCGCCGCCCGCTTCTGTCATAATAGGCGCTATAACATTTACCAACTGAGCCAAACACGCGATTTTTACTCTGTCGCTGTTTTTCAGTAAGGTAATTAACAAACAGCCCACCAGAAGCGCATCTTCAAAGTTATAGACGTCCTCTAAAATTGGCGGAGCCCACTTCCAAGGTTCCTCCTCTTTTATTTTCTGATCCTGTGCGTTTGAGTGATACCATACATTCCATTCGTCAAATGATAGGTTTATTGTCTTTTTGCTACGCTTTTTAGCTTTAATATAATCGCATATAGCTACTACGCTCTTGATAAAGTTGTCCATGTCAATGGATTTGGCTAAATAACTCTTTAAGTCGTTGGTTCTGTTACCGTAATAAGAATGCAAGGACAAGTAATCTACATGCTCATAGGTATGTTCTAATACGGTAGCTTCCCAAGAGGCGAAGGTCGGCATTGTACTATTTGAGCTGCCGCAGACCACCAGCTCAATGCTTTCATCTGTCCACTTCATTACCTTTGCGGCCTCGGCGGCTATGCGGCCGTACTCTTCCGCTGTTTTAGCGCCCATCTGCCAGGGGCCGTCCATTTCGTTGCCCAGGCACCATGTTTTTATTTTAAATGGCTCGGCGGCTCCGTTTTTTATGCGTAAATCGCTCCAATACGAGCCGCTTTTATGGTTACAGTATTCTACAATATTACGTGCCTCGTCCGGCCCTTTTGTTCCTAGGTTGACTGCCATATTTATTTCTACATTGGCTTCCTTTGCCCAGTCTGCAAACTCGTGGATGCCAACTTCGTTTGTTTCCATCGTTTTCCATGCAAGGTCAAGACGTTTTGGCCGCAATTCCTTAGGGCCTATGCCGTCCTGCCAGTTGTAGCCGGATACAAAATTGCCGCCCGGATACCTTATAAAAGGAGTATTAAGCTCTTTAACCAACGCCAAAACATCTTTCCTAAAACCCTTTTCGTTAGCTGTTTTATGGCCTGGCTCGTAAATGCCTTCGTATACGCAACGACCTAGATGCTCTACAAAAGAGCCGTAAATGCGCGGATCTACCTTTGCAATTTCAAAAATCTTGCTCACTACCATCTTTGCCTTCATCTGTTATCCTCCTCAAAAAAGTTAGTTTAGCCTATATAATACCGAGGCATGAGGTTCTAGCTTTACTTGTAGACCGTTTACCGCTTTGCCTGTCCATAGATCGCGTATGTTCATGTTTGGCGGTAGCCCCGATGCAGTTACGGTATTTTCCTTATCTGATAGATTGAACATCGCTAAATTTAAGGCGCCGCCCGGGGCATCGCTTAGCCATATCGCATGGTCGTCTCTAAACGCGAGCATACGTGGATTACTGCCTTGCTGGTTGACTGAAATTACATCGTCGTTGGTCATTAGCGATAAGGTCCAGTCGTCGTTATCGTTCATTTCCCCGCCCATCATAAGCGGCGAGCGGAATATGCACCATAAATTCATCATGGTACGCTGTTCTGCCTTTGTGAAGTTTGTTTGCCTTGGGCGCTTGTGGCCTATGCCTATGTGCCCTAGGGGTAGCATGTCGCAGTCTGGCCAGCTTCCTGGCTGTACGTGATGTTGCCATACTTCGCATCTGCGGAACATGTCTAAAAGTAACGGCCAGTTATCCCAAAAGTCGTCTGTTATGCGCCACATGTTGGCGTGTTTTTTTAGATGCCAGGCTTCTTCTATTACCGCGGGCCCAGGGGAAAGGCTCAATACTATAGGGCGTCCGCATTTATCTATGGCTTTGCGGATCATTTCTATTTCATGCTTTGCGGAGTAGGGCGTTTCTTTGTGTAGGTTTGTGTTGCATATATCGTCAACTTTTATGAAATCGACTTCCCATTCCGCGTATAGCTTGAATATGGAATCGTAATATTCCTGTGCGCCTGGCTTTTTGTAGTCTATGCCGTACATGTCGGAATTCCATTTGCAGACAGAGAAAGGATTTGCTATTTGGTCGGCAGTAAAATTTGTTCCTAAAACCGGGCTACGGGCATAAGCCGCCTGACGCGGAAGCCCGCGCATTATATGAATGCCAAATTTAAGACCCATTTCATGAATTTTATCTGCTATTGGCTTAAAACCCTTGCCGCCGGCACTGCTTGGGAAGCGATTAACCGCCGGTATTAGCCGACCGTATTCGTCCGTACATAATTCTGCCATTGGGCGGTATTCATGCTCGCCTGTTCCTGCGCCCGGCTCTGACCACTGGATGTCGCAGACAATATAATTCCATCCGTGAGCCAGTAGATGCTTCTTCATGTATGCGGCGTTGTTAAGTAGTTGTTGCTCGGTTACGGTGGCGGCGTAGCAGTCCCAGCTGTTCCATCCCATTGGCGGTGTTTGTGCTACTAGTTTTTGGTTTTCCATTTAACATTCCCTTTCAATCTCTAAACAGTTTGTATATTTTGTCGGTAGATCCTCAGGTAGCTTTACTGCCAGCGCGCCTAAAGTTTGTTCAAAGGCCAGCTCTCCCGCGCCTAGTAAGCGTACAGATTTTACCTTCTCTTTTAGGCTCTTAATAAGGGCAACACCGTTTTCCGGCGGCTTCATTATGAATGCGTAGATGTTATTATCCTTGGTAACGAAGCGGAAATCGCTCGATTGCCATTCTACCGCTACTTCTGTGAAGCCCTCCATTATTACGCGAGATTCCCCTTCGCCCGGTACACGGTACGGTCTTGTGGCGTATACGGCCTTACCGCAGATTTCAAACCACTGTGCTAGTTCTTTTAATAGGAATCTTGTTTCCTCGTCTATTGTCCCGTCCGGTAGCTGTAGAATATTTAGAAGCATTGTACCGTTTTTAGCGATAATGTCAATCAGCATTTCTATAACATGGCCTGGCTTTTTAAATTCCTGTCTTACATCGTAGAACCAGTTGCCTATGCAAGTATCCGTTTGCCATGGATTAGGCATGATGCCCGGTAGCTGGCTCTTTTCGATGTCAAGAACGCCAATGCTATATATTTCTGGCCGTCTGTCTTTATGGGTGTAGATAGAACGGTTTTCCCCGTGCTTAGCTATTGATGCGTTGTATAAATAAGATACCGCCTGTAGGCCTAGTTCGTATCTGGTATCTGTCGGCGGGTCTACGTGGTGGTTGCCGAAGGGTAGGCCGCTATCTGAATAGAGCATATCCGGTGTATAGAGGTCTACAATCTCTTTAAAAACATTTAGCCAGTATTCCTGGAATTTTCTGTTTTGTGTTAGCCATGTTTTTATGGGCTCGCTGTCCTCTTTGTCGTAATGCTCGTGGTTATTGAGGTAGAGATCTCTGTATTCGGGATCATTGCCGTCGTAGGGGACACCGGCGTAAGGGCCGTGTTTATCGGCACCCTTATTAACTGCCCACCATGAGAATGTTGCGCCTAAATGCTCTGTTAGGCCAAAATTCATTTTCATATTATCAGCGGCGGCTTTCCACATGCCGCATATATCCTTCATTGGGCCAATTTGGGTAGAGTTAAAGCGGTTATACTTTGAAGGGAAATTGAAAAAATGATCGTGATGCATAGCCTGGCCTATAAAATATCTTGCGCCGGCTTTGTGGTATAAGTCCATTAGTTCGTCTGGATTAAAGTTTTCGGCCTTCCATAGCTTAACTATGTCTTTGTAGCCGAATTTTGAGGGGTGGCCGTAGTGACGTATGTGATATAGATACTGCGCGGAACCTTCTATGTACATGTTGCGGGCGTACCAATCGCCGTACATAGGCACCGATTGAGGACCCCAATGGCTCCATATGCCAAATTTGGCGTCTTTGAACCAGTTGGGGCAGTTAAAGTTTTGTAGGGATTCAAATGTTGCTGTGAATTTTTCTTGGCTCATTGTAAAACCTCCTGTTTGGGTGTTGTTTAAAAGGGGTTGTCTTGTTAGAGCGTAGCGAACGATCCTGTAAACTCAGCAATTTTTTTGCTAAGCTCACGCAATAATAACAATTGTTATGCTATTAAGGGGCTTTAGAAATAACCTCCTTTGAAAATGTTACCAAATCCAAGGAACATCATATTTTTGGATATTTTCGTCTATCGTGATAATAGTTAAGTCCTCCGCTAAAGCTGTTGAAATTAGTAGTCTGTCGAAGGGGTCTTTGTGGATATAAGGAACATCTAAAAGTTTACTCAAATATTCATCCTCCACTTGTAAAACATTGAAACCACCGTTTTTTATATCCATCAACAGTTTATCAAGGGGTAGTTTTAAATCCAATTTGCCTAAGTTCATCTTTATAGCTATTTCCCATAAAGAAGCAGAGCAAATGTATATATCATTGTTAGGATGTTCAATTAATTCTTTTATGCTTTTTGGTAATTCGTAGGAATCTTTTGCCAACCAAATAATAACATGAGTATCAACCAAGTATCTCATTCCATGTACTCCTTCATTTCTTCCAGTGGCTCGTTGAAATCTTCCGACATCCAAATTTTATCTTTCCAACTACCTATAAATTCTGAACGAGGGTGCTTTTTTATTTGCTTTGCATTGGAGATCACCTCTGTCACAGGTTCAAGGAAAGTAATGACTACTTCATACTGCCCTTTTACAGTAATGGGTTGTTTGGGCTTGAAATTAATACCATCATAAATGGCTTTTACTGCATACATAATTTCTTCCTCCTCATACTTTTACCAATAGAACAATCTGCGCACCTATACACCGGCAGGGCCAGTGCAGTGCGCCGCTGCTGGGGCTTCCTTGCCTAACGGCACAGAAATAGTGTCTCTTTGACCGAAGGTAATGTTTATACTGCTGTTTTTGCAATATGTTTTATAAAATGTATTCTACCATCACTTTTTTCGGCTTCAACATATCCTTTTGATGGATAAAACAAAGCGGCTTCATAATACCATTCTGCAAATCTTGTATGAATGTTTGTTATATTTTTTAGTTTTGCAAATTCTTCTGCTTTGGCAAGTAAAGCACTACCTAAGCCCATTCTTTTATGTTCAGGTTTAATAAAAAGACGCTTTAACCACATATCTGTATCAGAAACTGTGTCTGTTCCTATCATACCTATAACACGGTTGTAGTCGTCCAATGCAATCCAAAACATATCTTCTTTGTCAAAGTAATTTTTTTGAATATCAAGCAAATCTTCACTTAAACGAGGAATATGTTGAATAGCGTTTTTTGCCAAAAGCAAACAAAATATTACATCATCTCTGTATTCGGATTGAAATGGAATTATTTTGAACATGTGAAATCTCCCATAACATAAATATTCGTCTGATTGCTCACTACTATAGTGATTATATCATTGATATAATGGCAATAACAATATTTGCTTTCTCGAACCCCTTTACGAATGTCAAATCATATTAAACATATAGGTTTAGTAAATTATTATTGAACAGACGGGAACCTAACCAAAAACTGGCCAAACACTAGGAGGAAGGGCTGATAACTGTTTTCGTAGGTAAATCGCTTGTTTGAGCAAGCAGGTGGGGGGCTTGCGTGCCAGTGGCACGCAGTTTAGCCCGCTCACCGGCCTTGCGAGTTGCGATTTGCCGTAGAAAACAGTTATCAGCCCTTCCTCCGGATGCTCTAGGGATTATCCCTTTACGATTTGCTTACTTGTTTGCGATAACAATAAACATCCTTGCCGAAGCTACCTTTATAATAAATCTCTTCCCAAGCACGGCCAGTTAATTCAGGTTTTGGCTCCATATCCCATTCGGAATCGCCAGGGCAATCTAACAACCAACCGCCGGGTTTACAAACGCGAGTTAGCTCAGCAAGCTCAGCTTCCCAGTCGTCCCCCACAACATGCCCAGACATCACAACATCAAAGGTATCATCCGGAAACGGTAAATATGGAAGAAGCCCGTCAAGTATGCGGATATTTTTTATATTTTCCGCTTTGATTTTATCGCGTATGTATTCGCGGAGTGTTCCTACTGGCTCGCTTGTGTAAACCCAAGCCGCTTTCTCTGCGGCGGCGAAGCTTAAGCGGCCAGAGCCGGCGCCGACATCAAGAACAATTTTTCCCTGTAAGTTTACAAGTTCAAACAAGTGCTTTTTGTCCCAACCATGAATGAAATCGCATTGGCTTTGCATTAGTTCTGGGGTGGTGTATATAGTGAAATCTTCTACGCTGATCAGAACATAAATTTCTGCCTCTCTGATTTGTTTAGCGTCCGTAGTTGGCGGGGTGTTACTAATAAGCTCGGAAATAATCAAGGTAGCTTCGGGGCAACGCTTTTCAAAATACCATCTTACCGCCGGGTTAGCTACCAGGGCAATGCCCATATTGCGCTTCCAATCTACATTATCATTACACATCATTAAAGAGATTTGAAATCGCTCTAATAGCAGAAAGCTGTTGAAGGAATAATCCTCCGGTGTAATCCAGTTTAAAAATGACATAAAGTCCTCCTGTTAGTCGGAGGGCTATAGTATAATTACCCTCCACAGTTTAGTATTGGCAACTATAATTGTATGTCTCATGATTAACACCCTTTCTGTTTGGTTTTTTGTATTTTAGCATAAATGCTAGTTGTCTGCACCTTTAACTGGCAACCGGTAACTAAAACGAACCGGTTGCCAGCCATACCTTCACCTTAACCTAAATCTTAACCGCAAGCGCAGCGGCCGCTTCCGTGGCCTTAAGAATATTAGCCGCTTCTTTAGCATCACCTATTACATAAACCTCCGCTGCCTTCACCTTAGCTTCCAGCGGATTATAAGCCTCGGTACCCAGCGCCAGCACTACTGTATCAAAGCCGTCCAGCTTCACGCTTTCGCCGTTCTTTTTAACAAGTGCGCCGTCTGCCAAAAACTCACTTATCTCGGTACCCGGCATAAGCACCGTGCCATAGCTTTCCAACCTACCCATCAGCGTTATCCGCGGAACAGCCTGTACTTCTTCGGCTATGGTATCCTTCATTTCGACTAATGTAACATTCTTGGCATGTTCGCCCAGGTAGTCTGCTGTTTCAGCGCCTATCAAGCCGCCGCCCGCTATCAGCACCTTTTGACCTACGGGCGAACCCATTAACACATCATTCGCCAGAACAAATTTAGGATTATCTATCCCCTTAATATCAGGCTTAACAGGAACAGCACCCGTGGCCAGTATGACCACATCAGGATTTTCTGCCGCTATATTGGCTTCTGTAGCCTCTGTATTTGTGCGGATATTTACGCCGTATTTTTCGCACATAACGCGATAGTAACGAATGGGCTTGGTAAGGTCGCCTTTTCCTGTCGGGTAAGAGGCTATAAGAAACTGGCCGCCCAGCTCTTTTTCTTTTTCCATTAAAGTGACGTTATGCCCGCGCTTGGCCAGTACCCAAGCCGCCAGCATTCCGGCGGGGCCGCCGCCTGCCACTACTACTTTTTTTGTCTTTTCCGCTTTAGCCGGTGGCCACATGTTTACCCCGCGTCCGCCGAAAGGATTTACCACACAAGAGATTCCGAAGCCGGCAAATACCTGGCCTATGCAACCTTGATTACAGCCGATACACGGAGCAATTTCCTCCGTCTGGCCGGCCAGCACTTTGTTAGGAAAATGCGGATCGGCTATAGACTGCCGTCCTATTGATATTATATCTGCGCGGCCGCTTTTTAGCAGGGTTTCAGCGGTATAAGGATCGTTTATACGGCCGACTGTTATTACCGGAACGTCCACAGCGCGTTTAACCTCGTCGGCGTATGGTGTGATTATTCCAAGCTCGGCATCGCTTGGCTGTATTATCCACTGCATACTGCCGTATGCCCCGGCAGAAATATGCACGGCGTTTGCGCCCGCTTCCACCATTTCGCGGCAGATCGTGCTTGTTTCTACTACACCGCGCCCGCCAGGAACCTTCTCGTCACCGCTGATGCGGAAGATAATCGGATAAGCGCTACCTAACTCACGCCTTATCCCTTGAATTATCATTCTTGGGAAGCGCATACGGTTTTCTAGGCTTCCGCCAAATTCGTCTACTCGGCGGTTAGAGTAGCTGGACATAAATTGCGCTACTAAATAGCCGTGTGCGCCGTGTAGCTCTATGGCGTCCACGCCGGCTTTTTGGGCGCGTACTGCGGCTTGTATGAAGTTGTCTATCATTTCGTATACTTCGCAAGTGGTCAATTCACGTGGAGGCACCTGACAGGAAGGGCAGGGGATAGGAGAACATGATATAGGCTGTTCGTTTCCAATAAACATCGGATATGTTTGCCGGCCTGCGTGATGAATTTGAGTACATAATTTAGCGCCGTGTTTATGAACAGCATCGGCTAGTTTCGCAAAGCCTTCAATGTGATCGTCAGACCATAAGCCTGGTTGTTGTAAAATTGCGTTACCGTTTTTGGCGACGGCTACGATCTCGGTTATTACTAGGCCGAAGCCGCCTTTTGCCCTTTCAACGTAGAAGTCGTGCATTAGCTGGGAAACTGTACCATCTGGGTTGGATAGGTTGGAACCTTGTGGCGGAACAATTAGACGGTTACGAATTTCCATAGAGCCGATTTTGATGGGCTCGAATAATGGAGCAAATTTCATGCAAAAACACCCTTTCTTTGGTAGATAGTTTTGTGAATTTAGTAATATCACACTATGCATGTAGATGTCAATTATTAATATAGCCAAAAAAGTTTTATTTATTAATTTTTTTCAGAGGATCGTGAAGCAGAAAAAGCCAAACAAATGGCAAAGAAATACAAAAACTCCCTGCCGAGGTATAAGCGAGGAGTTTCTCCGATAAAGTCAACGATACTCTCATATTTTCACTTAAATAAATCGCTATGTGTGCCTGTTCGTTCAAAGGCAATAACGCCATTTCCTATTTGATATATGAGTAACCAATCAGACTTAATATGGCACTCACGGCAACCAACATAATTGCCGATTAATACGTGGTCTTTGTACTTTTTATCCAAGGGAACTTCATTTATTAAATCCTCAATAACATAATCAAGCAAAGAAATATCATAATTACGCTTTATTGCACGTTCATAGTCTTTTTTGAACTTATTGGTAAAGTCTGGTTTCAGCATTAGGATTTCAGCTCCATTAGCATATCTTCGGCAGTATTAAATCGTGTTTTACCAGATTTAACTATTTCGTTGCCCTCTTGTATAGCTTCTAATGTTTCATCATTAGGAACTGATGGGCGTAAATCAAAAGGAAGCCCACCCCTATTAAGGGAAGTATGAAGGAATATATTTATAGCGTCCGTTATGCTCATGCCGTATTGGGCGTAGATATTTTCTACGTCAGATTTTATTTGTGGGTCTATGCGGATGTACATGCTGGATGTTTTCGCCATGAAAAAATCACCTCTTTCAAAGTTGAACTAAGTCTATCACGATTCAGCCACAATCGCAATACATTGTAATAGGTTTTCAACGCATTAATCCTCGCATCGACTCATCGAACCTCTGATCCTTACAGAAAGGCACTACATCACAAGTATCCATATAGTGAGTAAGCAATCTCTCCTTCATTTCCAAAAGGACATCATTATATCTGACATCATTAGCAAGGTTGTTAAGCTCTTGCGGGTCATCTTTTAAATTGTATAGCTCGTCCATCTCATACAACCTACGGACGTATTTATAATGCTCTGTCCGGCACATAATGGCTTTACCATTGTACATTTCGTCAGAACATTGCAAGCTTTGGCGCGGATAATACAGCCCTTCGGGTGTGGGGGCAGGGCCTCCACCGGTTTCTTTGCAATGTTCCTCGCCTTTGCGGAATCCACCTTCGCAAAAAACAGCATCGCGCAGTACTTCTTCTTTACCCTGCAAATAAGGAACAAGAGACTTGCCAAAGTGGGTGTGCTTAGCTTGTAGCCCGGTAATTTCCTCCACAGTAGCATAAAAATCAATAAGCTCAACCAAATCTTCTTGTACACCAACTTTAGCAGTTTGTATACTATCGGGAAGTTTAACCAAAAAAGGAACCTTGGTTAGGCAATCCTCAAAACAATTTTGTACCTTTTCCACTAAGCCGTAATCACCAGTATAATCTCCGTGGTCGCTGAATACAAAAATTGCTGTGTCGTCATAAACCCCTTTTTCCTTAAGCTGGTTTACGATCATACCTACAAAATCATCTACACGGCAGCACATGGCAAGGTAGGTCGCACGCAGCTCGTCAAAACGGGATTCTTCCCAGCTTCCCAGCCTTTGCAACTTGTGAAGCTCTTGTAATATCCGGGGTTTACCTTCAAAATCGCCCGCATCTATGCGCGGCGAAAGTTTCTTGCGGTCTATCATGCTGAAATAGGGTTCCGGTACGGCATAAACAGGGTGAGGATTCATTAAAGGTAAAAATACGCAAAATGGTTCTTCACTATCATAATCTCGAATAAAATCTCTGGCTCCTTCTACCCAAAGCTGGTCAAGGTCTCTTTCAACTTTTGTTATTCCTTGATAGAACGAATAATAATTGTCGCCAGTCGGCTCTCCCCGCCAAGTAGTGTCATCAGGGCGTTCAGGTGCTTCTTTGGGAATAAAATAAGTGGAGCAATAACTCATGGGGTATTCAGGGTTTTGTGCCGGAATTAAGTCATTGCGGCCATTCAGCCAAACATGATAACCCTCTTCTTTTAGATATTTAAGCAGTACCGGCTCATGATTTTGTAGCATATGCGTCATCGTACGATGACCATTTACATGCGGATACCAGCCAGTCATAAAACTACACCTGGAAGGGGTGCATACAGGGTTTTGGCAAAAGGCGTTTCTAAAAGAAACGCCTTCGTTTGCCAACATATCCAAGTTTTTTGTTGCCGATGCAGTATTTCCCAAATGCGACATACTGTCAGCCCGCATCTGATCGGGGTTTATTATCACTATATTAGGTCTTTTTTTCATTATAAAATCTCCTTATTCCAGCCGGGAAACCATTTCCATTGTATAAAAAGCTGATTCCCAATGTTCTTCATTTATGAGCGTCTTGGCAAAGGCATAGACTGCAAGCTTATCTATCTTAACAGTGCCTTTGTCCGCAAGAAAAGCCTCAAACTGCTTAGGAAGGTCAAGCTTGGATGCCTCATCAATACCACGGCTTAAGCTTAATAATGTTCCAAATTGCCAAACAGCGTCTTTTTCCCATTCATGGCTCGGTAAATATTGTGGGGCTTCCAAGGCGGCTCTATTTTCTCTTTGCCTCATCAATTCTTCTAGCGTCATATTGCCGTCCTTGGCTATACCAACGCGCTCATATTGTTCGTCGGGTGAGTCGTTTTCCCTCATCAGACGCGCCATTTCCCGAATAAGCTCTAATTCCTTCTCTGGATTGTCGATAGGATTAAGCTGTTCCGGGTCTGTCTCAAGGTCAAACAGTTTGTGGCCGTAGCGGTAATGGGGCAGAAGGCCGTTTCCGTTTATGGAGGAATTGATTTTTAGTGTACGCACTCCCTTTGTGAATGGGAAAGGCTCTGCCAAATGCAGATCGCTAAGCTCCTTGGGCGACATCCTGACCCGCATATGATTAGGCATCAGCGTATATTCATAAAGAGGTACGTTTTCCTTGTGTAATGGCGCCCGCATATATAACCAGCGACCATCGGTAATATTAATGTGAGAGCCGTAAAAACCAAATAAGGCATATTCCCGTAACTGCTTGTCGTTAGTGATTGTATCTTTAAGCGGATAGCCTTGCATATCCGGAGTAGGAGACAGACCAAAGAAGTCAAGTAGCGTAGGTGCTAAATCTATTGTCTGGACAAGGGCTTTTCTTCGCTCATTTTTTATTTTGCTACGCGGATCCCATATAAATAATGGGGTATGGGCAATCTCATTGTAGGTTGGCATAATCGTTTTAGACCACCAAAGATGTTCACCCAATAGGTACCCATGGTCGGTATTGACAATTACCATTGTGTCCTTCCACATGTCCAGCTCATCCATCTTATCTAGGAACTTACCCATATACTTATCACACATAGAAAGTAAAGCCAGATACTTCTTTTTTACATTGCTTACAAATTCCGGCTCTTCTGTTAAAGGGCCGTAAGGTGGCCAGTCATATTCAAATGCTTCTTCGTTATCTTCCCGGTATAATTCCTTATATTCGTCCGGAGTAAAGAATGGTTCGTGTGGGTCAAATGTCTCAATTTGCAAAAACCAATTGTCCGCATCCTTATTTGTTTCCATAAATTCCAGGCCATTATTGAATACCTGGGCTTGTGGGAAGTCGGCTTCACTTTTCATGTAACGGCGATTAACCAGGTCTTGCCTACGAATATTTTGTAAAAAAGGTACCTTTGGCTGTAGACCAAAATTTGTACTTCCCTCTACAGGCCGCAAATCACCCTTCCAAGGGTCGCCCTCTTGCCCTCTTACTATTTCCCATGAAGTGTAGCGATTATGATATGTAGCTCCGCCATCCTCCCAATAATGCTGATGGTCGGATATTATATGGGAGTAAACACCGTTTTGTTTTAAAATTTCTGGCATGGAATCATCAAAAGGCTCTAAGGGTGTCCAACCCCTGTGCAAGAAATTAAGTCTACCGGTATGAAGCTCTCGACGGGCGGGCATACAAGGTAGGCTACCCACATAGCAATTGTCAAAGGTAACAGTTCTTTCGCCCAGCCTTTTAAAGTTAGGCATTTTCGCCAAATCGCTACCATAATTGGGCAGATAGTGGCGGTTTAATGAGTCATACATTATCATAATCGCTTTCATAGACATTCTCCTTTAATTTTTCATTCCAGTTGAGGCCATGCCCTGGGTAAAGTGCTTCTGCGCTAAAAAGTATACTAATATAATTGGTAAAATTGTCATAAGCGTGGCAGCCATAAGGTGGTTGTAGTGGGTGACGGCACCGCCCCTGAACATTTGTAAGGCAAGTTGTACTGTCCGCATTCTGGCTGTTTGGGTCATGATAAGAGGATAAAAGAAATCATTCCAGCTTGCTATGGTTCTAAAAATTGTTAGTGTTGCAAGCACGGTGCCTGACAGCGGTAAATAGATATGGAAGTAGGTACGCAAAGGCCCGCTACCATCAATGCTGGCGGCTTCATGCAGAGAGTCAGGAAAAGTTGAATAGTATTGTCTGCATAAGAAGATTCCAAAAGAGCCAGAAAGGAATGGAATAATAAGCGATGAATAAGTATCCAATAGCCCCACACCACCGTAACCAAAGATATTGTTACCTCCGGCTAGGGGGACAGAGCGCATCATAATAAACTGCGGCAATATTATCGACTGCGGTGAAACCATCATCCCTACAAGCAGAAGAATGAACAGGAAATCACGCCCTCTAAATTTCAGCTTAGCAAAGGCATATCCTGCCAGCGAGTTAAAAAACAAGCTACCGACTAATGTAAAAAATGTAACGACAATCGTATTATAGAAGTAGCGCCCCCAATTGCCCATCCTTAATGCCGCTTCAAAGTTACCCATATAGAGAAAGCTTGACGGTAGCCATCTAAAACTGGCAAGTGCCATCTCAGTATCAGTCTTAAATGCGGTAATAAAAACAATCAAAATAGGAATTGTACTAATAGCTAGAAAAATAATTAAAACGATATAAGTAGCTACATTTGCCAAACGTTTTTGGACAAGATAGCTAGTATTATGACGAGAGGTCACTGCCTTTGCCCCCTTTCCCATATTTCATATTAAGCACAGTTATAACAAGCGTAAAAAGAAGTAGCATAACAGCTTGCGCTGATGCATAGCCCATTAGGAAGAACTCAAAACCATTTTGATATATCTGATGTGCGATAGTAGTTGTAGAGTTAATAGGCCCACCCTGGGTAAGAATCAGAACCGGGCCAAATACTTGAAATGAATGGATGCAAGCCATAACAAATACAAAAAACGTAGTTGGAGCAAGTAATGGAAATGTTATATGCCTAAACTGCTGTAAGGCATTTGCTCCATCTACAGTAGCGGCTTCGTACAGATAGTCAGGAATAGTCTGCAAACCGGCAAGGTACAGTATCATATTATAGCCCAGACGCGCCCAAATGAAGGTAATAGCAACAGAAATCATAGCTATATTCGGATCAGAAAGCCAGCGCACCCGGTCAAAACCCAAATAGGTATGTATAATCCGGTTTAAAATGCCAGCATTTGTGTCCATCAAATACAGCCAAGCCATAGAAACCGCAACAACAGAAAGAATATTAGGTAAATAAAAGAATGTACGGAAAAATCCAAGCCCTCTAATTTTTCTGTTCAAAAAGACAGCCATTATAAGCCCAAGGGCTATAGCCGGAAAAATTGTAAGGATTGTAAAATATATTGTGTTCCATAAAGCCCTCATAAATACAGCATCTTGAAACAGCCTAATATAATTATCTAAACCAACAAAATTCATCTGCCGAAAATTAAAATCAGTAAAAGACATGGCTAAAGACCAAAAAATAGGAATTAGCGTAAATACAAAATAAATAAAATAACTTGGTGCAATAAGCAAATACCCAATATTTTGGTACTCTAGGCTTCTAAACTTGAACTTCTTCCCCGAAGTCTGCCGGGGTCTGGCGATACTGGCCATATTGCTTTTCCCTCCTTAAAAAATATTATGGGGCTTCCTCGTTAAAATGAGGTAGCCCCGTACCCCACAGAAGAATTCCCGAATAGCTTTATTCAAGCAGTGCTGACCATTCATTTTGGGACGTAGCCAAGGCTTCTGCTGATGAGGTTCCGTGGAAAGCTGTTTCCAGGGCAAGCCGCAATGTGGCAATTCCTTGGTTAAATAAGGGGTTGAAAGTTGCACCGTAAGAAAAAGAGCGGGCGTAGGCATGGATTATGTTTTCAAAATCGGGATTTAAGCCTACAAAATGTTCATTAAGCGACATTCTGCCAGAATATTGGGTCATAACTTCGGCAAAGATTATTGAAGATTCTACAGAAAACATGTGGAGCAAGAGGTCAACAGATTCTTGCACATGTCTAGTTGCAGAGTTGACCACCTTATAGTTGCCGATTAGTAGGGTGTTCATGTCATTTCTGATGACACCAATTTGGCCAGGGAACATGGAATCCGCTACGGCGTATGTAATTTCGGACACCATAGACATAGCGGATACGCCTCTTTGTATTCCTGATGTGGCACCGGCATCACGCAGGGCAAGGTAGCCTTCCTCAAATAGCTGGTTCATCATATCCCAAGCAATTACGGCATCAGGCGTATTGAAATTGGGCATGAAATTATCATCCCATAGTGTAAAGCCTGGGTCGTACATCATAGCTTGAAAGAATAATTCCTGTTCACTACTCATAGCTGGTGTAATATCAAAGCCAAAAACCTCTACGTTGCCAGCTTCGTTAAAAACTGTCATTCTACGTACTAAGTTATAGAAATCTTCCGGGCTTCTTATGTTAAGCTCATCTGCGCTTACACCGTTTTGCTCTGCTATGTCTCTGCGGTATAAGATAACACGGGTCGATGGGTTAAATAAGCCTACCTGACGGCCATTTATCCGCCCCATTTCAAGTACATTTGGTAGAAAATCGTCCCAGCCATCCCAATCGGCGGGTATGTGCGGCGTTAAGTCAAGGACATCGCCCCCGGCGTATACCGTGCCTGCCTGACCAAAGCCAAGCATAAAAACATCTGGCCCCACTCCGCCTAACAACGCGGTGTTAAGAGCTGTAAAGTAATCGCCCCAGGCTATAAAGGTCAATTCATAGGTAATGTGTGGGTTTTCAGCTACAAAGTTGTCTAGTACAGCTTCATATGCGTCAAGTTGTGTAATGTCTCCGGCACCTGCTACCCATACAACCAGATGTACAGGTTCCGCAACTGCATCTGCCGGTGCCGCAGGTGAATCAGCAGTAGCGGTTGGTGCCGTCGGTGCGCTTGGTGCTGTAGTTCCTCCCCCGCAGGCGGCAAACATAGTAAGCACCAATAGAGCTACAAAAAGCTTCATGAGTTTCATGATAAATCTCCTCTCATTATTACCCCTAAATGTAAATAGTTACATTTAAATTGTAACATAACGGAAATTTACTGTCAATATCGAATGAAAAATGTAAGAAATGTAAACGAGATTGACTACGTACCCGTTAATGCGCTATACTATTGGGAATAGATCTCGAATAAAAAGCTAAGGTGGAGACATGACACAAAAAAGAAGAAGCACTATTTATGATGTAGCGAACGAAACTAATCTTTCTATAGCTACTGTTTCAAGGATTTTGAACAGGAAGGGGAGTTATTCCGCACGTTCTGCGGCGACGGTAATGGAGGCCGCAAGAAAATTGGGATATGCTTCCGATAATGCTGTACATGCTTATGAGCCGGGTGTAGCCAAAACAATAAACCTGTATTTTCCTAAAGGAACAGTAGACTTAGAAAATGATAACTATTATTCACAGTTCATACTAGGCGCGTCAGAGGAGGCTATTTCCAGCGATTACGGGCTACTCATCTGGAGGCGGGGAGATGATGCTACAAATAAGCCGGAATTATTTTTCAACCCTCAATACTTTAGTGCTTTGGTGGTGCCTTTCTATCCTGAAAGTGTTGAAATTGATGTGGTAGAAATGCTTAAAAGCGGTGTTCCAGTATCTTATGTAGGTCAGCAGTTACCGGGAGATATATATGGCAATAATGTTTACGGCGGGTACATTCATTACAAACGTGAAGTGCTAGAGCTTTTATATTCTATGAATTACCGTAACATAGTCGCTTTAGAAATGTTTCAACAGGCGAGGAACTTGAGTTTAATAGAAGATTTTCGGAAGTTGCTTGAAGATTTCCGCATTGAAAAAGAGCTGGCCGAAGATAAATGCCGCATGGTGATTTATGATAAATCAGTCCCGAACCATCTGCAAATCATTTTGCAAAGCATATTAGATAGCCCCAACCGGCCGGAAGTACTTTTTATCGACATGGTAGAAACAGCAGTAAGTGCGTATAATATTATTCAACAAGCCGGATTAAACATACCCCGGGATATTGGGATAATTTCCGCAAGTCACTATGAGCGTAGCGGAGAAGAGTTTTCACCAATGCTTACAACAGTATGTGTAAATGCAAGGGAGATGGGGAGAAGAAGCGTAAGGCTTTTGGTAAGACGTTTGCAAGGAGTTGTGGATGATGTTGAACGTAGCGTACCGTATAAAATTTGCATAAGGGATTCGCTTGCTAACTAATCGAAGGAGCATTATTATGGACGCAACTACGCGCAGAGCAAAAGTATTTGAAATAATCAACAAAGCTAATACGCCTATAAGTGCTTCCGCATTGGCTAAAGAATTGGGTGTAAGCCGCCAAGTTATAGTTGGAGATATTGCAATATTACGCGCACAAGGGCACGAGATCATTGCAACAGCAAGAGGGTACATGATTCCAGAGTTTAGGGAGTCAAATCAGTATGTAGGGAAAATTGTCTGCTGTCACAATGCAGAAGATACCAAAGCGGAGCTATATGCAATTGTAGACTTAGGCGCGGCTGTTGTAAATGTAATAGTTGAACACGAGATGTATGGAGAAATCACAGGACAGCTTAACATCAAAACCCGTAATGATGCAGATATTTTTATTGACCAAATGAAGTCATCTGAGGCTAAATTATTATCGGCACTAACGCTGGGGCTTCATATGCATACAATCGCTTGCCGCAATAAAGCGCACTTTGAGCAGATTTATCAAACTTTGGATAATGCCGGATTTTTGGTTAAAGGTTAAATGCTAAATCAATCATTGACAAAAGCAAATGTCTCGCCTATACTTAACACATGTCAAGACATGTGCAATATACAGGAGGGACAAAAATGAAAAAAATGTCAGTTAGGGAATACCTAGCAATGATATTTGATGGAATGACCAAGGGGCTTTTTGCGTCTTTAATAATTGGAACAATAATTTCACAAATAGGTAGTTTGCTTGGGAATATCGACAATGCGTTTATAGGTCACATTGCGCTGGGAATAGAGCAAATAGGGCGCGTCGCACAGCTAATGATGGGGCCTGCCATTGGTGCAGGGGTAGCAATGAAGCGTGTTGTTGGGGTAGATTCTGAATCAAATTTGAAGCCTTTTACTTTGCTTGCCGCGGTTTCGGCAGGTGCGCTTGGGGCGGGAACGCTTAGATTTGCTGAGGGGGGCATAGCGGTGGCCTCCGTTGTTGTGGGTGACCCGCATGGCGCACTTCTTTCCGTACTTATAGCTGTTGAAATTATACGACGACTTGAAGGCAAAACAAAATTCGATTTACTAATTATACCCGCACTAGTGATTGTAATTAGCGGGACTATTGGTCTAATTGTCACGCCAATCATTACCGAGGCAATGGGGCGCTTCGGCGAGTTTGTGGTGCGAATTACTGATTTACACACTTTCCCAATGAGTATATTGATTGCGGTGATTATTGGGCTAACTTTGACTTTGCCCATTATTTCTTCTGCCGCGCTGTGCATAGCCATTGGCATTGGCATTCCGCCAGAGGGCGTTACCGAAATTGGCACACTTGCGGCCGGTGCCGCACTTGCAGGTGCTTCGGCGCAAATGGTCGGCTTTGCAGTAAGTTCATTCCGCGAGAACGGTACAGGCGGGCTAGTCGCACAGGGTATTGGTACGTCCATGATCCAAATGCCGAATATAATAAAAAATCCGTGGGTTTGGCTTCCGCCCATTGCGGCAAGTGCAATTTCCGGGCCCATTGCCGCTGTTCTGCTGGGAATGAGGACAACTTCCGTTGGCGCAGGAATGGGGACTTCCGGACTTGTTGGCCCCTTCCAAACAATTTATGCAATGGGAATGGGCGGGTTTGTGCCTATGGTTCTTGCATGTGTTATTGTACCAGCAGTAGTCGCACTCACACTTTCTGAGCTTATGCGAAAGAATGAGCTTATTAAAGAAGGAGATTTGAAACTTTAGGCTTTAGCTTACAATCCTAACAGCCGCATCTGTTATTGCCGCCAGCATTGGCTCTCGGTTAAATTTTGTTATGCCTATTCTGTCTTTTGGAATTGCGCAAACATGGCGGCACCACATTTCCATTTCGGCAAGACATTGTACTGTTCCGTTGCCAGAGCCACCGGCGGCGGCTATTAGGTCTATTTGTTTGTCTTTTGTGGCGGGGGTTTCCTTTAAAAGTGAGTCACACCTGCGGAAGCGGTCAAGAAAGTACTTCATGCGCTCGCTTGGTTGCGACCAGTAGACAGGTGTTATTAGGGCAATCCCCTTAGCGCTACGTGTTCTTATCTGTATTTCTGTGAATATGTCGTCCACCGCGCATTTGGAGGTTTCGCGGCATACCCCCCAGCCGTTGCCGCATACAAGGCAAGGGCTTATTTTTCTTTCGCATAAATCGTAATGTTCCCATTTGCCGCCCGCTTTATCTAGCCCGGCGGCGTAGGCTTTGGCACACGCGGCCGTAAGCCCGTCTATGTTTGGGCTGGCTGTTATAATTAAATACATTTTTTGCCCCTTTCAAAATTTATTAGGGAACAATTGTATCACGCCAAAAGAAGAAAATCCAACTGTTGACAAAGCCTAACACAAATATTATAATCCCATACTGTATGCTTGTCCTAATATACAAAACTTATTTTATTTGAAAGGGTGGTTATATGGACGCACTAAAAGAGCGCATCTTAGCTGACGGGAAAGTTCTTGACGGAAATATCCTAAAAGTGAGTAGCTTTCTAAATCACATGATAGACGCGCAGTTAATGAGCTTAATCGGCATTGAATTTGCACAAAAGTTTGCCGACCAAAAGCCAACTAAAATTATCACCATCGAAACATCTGGCATAGCTATGGCGGCATTTACCGCTTATGAATTAAAAATACCTTTTATAATAGCAAAAAAGCACGCATCTGCCTTACTTAACGACGACGATTGCTACAGCGCCGATATTTTTTCCCATACAAAACAAATATTAAATAATGTACGTATACCGCGAAATTTCATCAATCCATCAGATCGACTTCTGATAATTGATGATTTTTTAGCTCACGGCAAAGCTGTTCTTGGCCTGATAGATATTATTAAAGAGGCCAATGCAACACTATTAGGCGTAGGTATTTGTGTGGAAAAATCCTTCCAAGCAGGTGCTAAAGAGTTAAATGCCAGGGGTGTTAATCTACATAGCCTGGCAAAAATAAAGTCGCTGGAAAACGGTAAAGTAGAATTCCATTAAAGTAATTAACGGAAAGGGAGGATACTGCATGATCCAAAGCGTTCTTGTACTAGATTTTGGCGGCCAATATAAGGAGCTTATTGCCCAAGCCGTAAGACAGCACGCTGTCTATTCCGAAATAAAGCCCGGAAACACCCCCATTGATGTTATACGGAAGATGAAGCCCATAGGCATTATTTTAAGCGGGGGCCCCAGTAGTGTCTATGACGATAACTCACCCAAATGTGATCCTGAGCTGTTTTCGCTGGGGATTCCTATACTCGGCATATGTTATGGTATGCAGCTTATAGTTCATTTGATGGGCGGTGAAGTTGTAGCCGGAGATATTGGCGAATACGGCCTAGCTAAAGTTAAACCAAGCCGGGCATCACAGCTTTTTGGCAATATTAGCGGAGCCTTTGACGCAGTTATGAGCCACAACGATAAGGTACAAAGCGTACCAGAGGGCTTTGTGGTAAGTGCCGAAACCGAAAACTGCATTGCGGCTTGTGAAAATGTCGCCAAAAAATTGTATTGTGTACAATTTCACCCGGAAACGAAGCAAACTCAGGTAGGAAGCGAAATTTTAAAAAATTTCCTTATAGACATTTGCGGGGCTACCGGCGATTATAAAATTGACGATTATGTAAACAAGCAGATCGCACAAATTCAAAAAACGGTAGGAAACGAGAAGGTATTACTAGCGCTATCAGGCGGTGTGGATTCCTCCGTAACTGCCGCAATCCTATCCAAAGCCATATCTAAACAGTTAATTTGTATCTTTGTAGACCACGGCTTCATGCGTAAAAACGAGCCGGAAGAAATAGAAGAAGTATTTTCAAATCAAGATTTACACTTCATGCATGTTGATGCAAGAGAACGCTTTTTAAGTCAAATAAAAGGTGTAAGCGACCCGGAAGAAAAAAGAAAACGCATCGGCAACACTTTTATAAAAGTTTTTGAGGAAGAAGCTCAAAAGCTAGGAAATATCCCATATTTGGCACAAGGAACAATATATCCTGACCTAGTAGAATCCGGCGGTGTATACGGTGCAACTATAAAAAGTCACCACAATGTAGGCGGCCTGCCGGAAACTCTTGATTTTAAGGGTTTAATAGAGCCCTTAGCCTCGCTGTTTAAAAACGAGGTGCGGGTCATAGGCCAAAAGCTAGGTCTACCCCAGCATTTATTACAAAGGCAACCCTTCCCGGGGCCCGGTTTGGCCATACGTATAATAGGAGAAATCACTAATGAGAAATTGGCGGTATTAAAAGAAGCCGATGCCATTTTTAGAGAGGAAGTTCTTAAGGCCGGCGATTTGCCAGATCAGTACTTTGCTGTATTAACCGATACCTACAGCGTAGGTGTTAAAGGCGATGACAGGACTTATAGCCCAGTTGTTGCCCTAAGAGCGGTTACTACAAGCGATTTTATGACTTGCGAATATGCTCCGCTACCACACAAGTTACTTAGCCACATATCAAGTAGAATAACCAACGAAATAAAATCGGTAAGCCGGGTAGTTTACGATATAACATCCAAGCCACCATCCACCATCGAGTGGGAATAATAGAGGAGGAAGAAAAATATGAAAAATGTAGTAGATGTTGCAAAGGGAGCAGTACACGCCGATTGTGTTATTACAAACGGTAAGATTGTAAACGTGTACACAAAGGAAATTTACGATGGCGGTGTAGCCATTTGCGGGGATTATATTGCCGCGGTAGGTGATGTGGCCTACACAATAGGGCCCGACACAAAGCAAATTGACGCACAGGGCGGGTATTTACTACCGGGATTTGTTGACGGGCACATTCACCCGGAAAGTACTAATCTGTCAATATCCCAGTTTGCCGAAGTTGTTCTGGCGCATGGCACTACCAGCATAATGTCAGACCTGCACGAAGTAGGCGTAGTAGGCGGTAAGGAAGCAATAGAATTTGTACTTGACGAAAACGCAAAAACACCTCTTAAACTTCATTTTGTAGTACCATCTCATGTCCCCTTTGCGCCTGGGCTTGAAACATCAGGCGGCACCTTCGATAACAATATTGTAAAAGAAATGCTTAAACGCCCAGATGCAGTTGGTCTTTCTGAAATAGTAAATGTCTACGCAATCAATTCTTTCCCAGATCTAATGCAAAGTATAGAACATACCAAAGCCGCAGGGCTAAGCCTGCAAGGACACATGCCGAAATCGGAAGGGCCAGAGCTTCAAGCCCTAACAGCTATGGGTATGAATTCCGACCACGAAGCCCTAACCGGACAAGATGCCGTAGACCGTGCGCGTATGGGGCTTAGTGTTTTGTTGCGTGAAGGCTCTGTTGCGCGTAGCTTAAAGGATACTCTTGAGGGGCTTATGGCTAATAATATAGACCTAAACGTGGCGTCCATTATAACAGACGATCTACACACCTGCGATGTTGTAGATAGAGGGCATTTGGACGATGCTGTAAGGTCTGCGCTTAGCTACGGGCTAGATTTTGCTACCGCTATACAATTAGTAACTTTAAACCCGGCTAAAGCTTTTAGGCTTGATGGTAAAATCGGGTCATTAACCCCAGGACGTCTTGCTGATATAAACATAACAACAGGGCCAGAGGCCTTTGAAATAAAAAAAGTTTTCGCAAGCGGCCAGCTAATAGCCGAAAACGGCAAGCCTGTTAAAACCTTCCCGGTACTAAAGCATGATTCTTCGCTATTAAATACGGTCAACTTAAAACGCCCTGTAACAGGCGACGATTTTTATGTAACAACAGAAAAAAGCGCCACCACAGCCGAGGTAATGGCCATGCAAACTCTGCCATGGATACCCATAACCACGCCTAATCAAGTCAAACTTAAAGTGCAAGATGGCCGCGTACTATGCGATACCGAGCAAGATGTACTATACATCGCACAGGTAGAGCGCTACGGCAAAAACGGGAATATTGGTAAAGCCTTTATGTCTGGTTTTGGCTTAAAGGAAGGTGCAATTGCATCGTCTGTAGGGCATGACAACCATAACATAATAGTAATGGGCGCAAATACAGAAGATATGGCCATTGCAGTAAACCGCCTGGCAGAATTAGGCGGCGGCCAGATAGTAGTAAACAATGGCAAAGTAGTAGAAGAAGTTGCCCTACCCATACTAGGGCTTATGTCAGACAAAGACGCATGGACACTAGCGGCTGAGAAGAAGAAGCTGATAAGTGCCGCACATAACCAAGGTTGTACTATAGCCATGCCGTATATGTTCTTGTCATTTATATGTTTGGCATGTATTCCGGCCTTTGCTGTAACCGACCACGGCTTTGTTGATGTAATTACACAACAAGTAATAAGCCCTATCATCAGCGTATCCTAAGAGGTATAAAAATGATTTATATTAAAAATGCTTATGTAATAACAATGGACAGCGCCCGCCAAGTATACGATGGCGGGGCTGTACTTATCGAAGGCGACAAAATAAAGGCGGTGGGCAAGGTAGACCCCGCCCTTGTTCCGCCCGATGCGCAGTGTATTGATGCCAAGGGCAAGATAGTAATGCCGGGGCTTATAAATACTCACGTGCATTTATCTCAGCAGTTGGGGCGCGGTATGGGTGACGATGTAAACCTTCTCACCTGGCTACATGAGCGGACTTTCCCCTATGAAAGCAATATGACAGAGGAAGATTCCTATAATTCATCTATGGCATGTATTGCCGAGCAGATAAAATGCGGTGTTACCACCTTTGCAGAGCCGGGCGGCCAGCATGTAAACGGCATGGGCAAGGCTGTTAGCGAAACGGGCATACGCGGCATATTAGCGCGTTCTACCATGGATTGCGGTGAGGGTTTACCAGAGGCTTTCCGCGAAAGTACAGACCGCTGTCTGGAAATACAAGAGGAGAACATAAAAAATTGGCACAATAGCGCCAACGGCCGCATAAAAGTCTGGTTTGGCTTGCGTACACTTTTCAATAACTCTGACGAGCTGGTGAAGCGTACAAAAGCCCTGGCAGATAAGCATGGCGTTGGTATCCACATGCACGTTGCAGAGGTCTATGACGAAGTGGATTTTACCAAAAAAACAAGGGGAGCCTCCCCCGTGGAACATCTGCATAAGCTTGGCGCCTTAGGAGAAAATCTACTTGCCGTTCATACCGTATGGCTTACTGACAGGGAAATTGATCTGTTTTTGCTACACGGCGTAAAGGTTTCACACAATCCCGCGGCGGCCATGCGCGTTTTGGGCTTTGCGCCTATACCAGAAATGCTGGAAAAGGGAATATGCGTATCCATAGGAACAGACGGCGCACCTTCAAGCAACCGTATGGATTTGATAGATGAAATGTACCTAACATCGCTAATCCATAAGGGCCGCCGCTTAAACCCCGCAGTAGTACCAGCCGAAAAGGTGATCGAAATGGTAACTACTGACGCGGCTCGTTGCCTGTTATGGGAGGACGAAATAGGCTCCCTGGAAGCTGGCAAAAAGGCCGATTTAATCATCATCAACCTTAATAACGTGTGTAGCGTTCCGGTTCATGATCCTATATCTAATTTGGTATATGCAAATAAATCTACAAACGTGGAATATACCATGGTAGACGGACGCTGGCTTATGGAAAACCGCAAACTTACCACCATAGACGAGCCTAAGCTTGTCGCCAACACACAAAATGTTGCCCAAAATTTATTATCCCGCGCCGGGATAAACCTTCCGGATAGATTTCCGGTTATTAAACTATAGGAGAGTGCTATGATTACACTACAAGATATTTTAGCTGTTTTTGGATCGGTTTTAGTAGGGGTTCCAATGCTACTTTACGCCATGAGCTTGGGCTTTATGGCTGTTCCTACGGCCATCGGTTACATTATTGGTTCCGCTGGTATGTTCTTCTTTGGTACAGTCACACCAATATCTATACAGGCGGGGACAATCGCCCTTGTTGCCTCTATTAGCAAAACGATAAAAGAACGGCTTAGTATTGTGCTTTATTCCGGTATTATTATGGCTCTTGTAGGTGCTTTTGGGCTTATACATAATATTATGGAGTTTGCCGGTGCCAGGGTAATATTTGGTATGCAGGCGGGTGTTGGTATCATCTTGGCTAGGGTAGCTATTGATATGATAAAATCTGATAAGTTTGTCGGCCTCATCTCTTTAGTTGTTGCTCTTATCGTGTATTTGCCCACACAGGATTTAGTCTATACAGTTGTAGCAAGTGTTGTGGTATCCAGCGGCGCTTTCCTTCTTAAAAATAAAAAGCCCGCAGAAATTAATATAGAAAAATATAAGTTTGCTTTTTATAAACCAATTTTTAACCTTAATGTAGTGCGCGGTGCCTTGGCGCTTGCCTGTTTGACCGTTGGCTCTAATATAGCCTTTGGTAATATAACCTCTGGTATGGCTGGGGTGCCGGCTAATATTGATGCTTTAACGCTTTATTCCGGCTTGGCTAACTTAGCGGCCTTGTTTGGTGGTGCCCCTGTTGAGACTATTATTTCTGCTACAGGCGCGGCTCCTAACCCTATGTTTTCTGGTATTGCTATGATGATTGTTATGGCGATTATTTTGGCCACTGGCCTACTGCCGAAGGTGGCGCCTTATGTTCCTACACAGTCGGTTGCTGGTATTTTGTTTGTTATAGGTGCCTTTGCAACCGCGCCTGGGAACGCTTTTAATGCCTTTAATGGCGCGGATAGGGCAGAGTTTTTAGGCGCCGGTATTGCCATGCTTACTACCGCCTTGACCGATCCTTTTATTGGCCTGGTGGCTGGTACGGCTATTAGGTTGCTTGCACCGGTGTTTGGGCTGTAGGATTTCGAGAAAGAAAGGGGTTGTCTCGTTAAGGGATAGCCGCTAGAGCATCCGGATCGTTCGCTACGCTCACTTGCTTGGAGGAAGGGCTGATAATTGTTTTCTACGGCAAATCGCAACTCGCAAGGCCGGGCACCGCTGGCGCCCTGCTTGCTCAAACAAGCGATTTGCCTACGAAAACAGTTATCAGCCCTTCCTCCTACCTCTTTCGGCTAACTTTTGCTGAGGCTCCCGCCCGCTAAACTATAACATACTAACCCAGTATGTTTAGTATGCTATGATTGCGCTGGTATGATCTTGGCAAAAAAATTGCCGAGTTTACAGGATCGTTCGCTACGCGAGACGCCCCTTTTTTTACTCTTGACTACATTACATAACTAATGTAGTATAGTATCGGTGATCTAATGAAAATTAATTTTGACAGCCTAAAACCCGTATACCTACAAATCGCAGAGGCCATTGAGGACGACATTATAAACGGCTCTCTTACAGAGGGTAATGCGGCGTATTCTCAGCTAATTATAGCAAGAGAGCTAAAGGTAAACCCGGCAACAGCCGCAAAAGGGATAAACGTGCTTGTATCCAAAGGCATACTAACAAAACAACGCGGTTTATCCATGATAGTGGCTTACGGCGCATTGGAAAAAATATTAAAAGAACGCAGGGAAAGCGGCTTTAACGAGCTAGTTTTAAACCTTGTATCCGAAGCCGTAAAAATAAATTTACCAGAAAGCGATGTCATAGACAAAATAAGAAATTTTTATAAAAAATACGGGGGGCAAATAAAATGATAGTAAAAACATCAAACCTGACCAAGCATTACGGAAAAGCATCAACAGCGCTTTCTGATGTATCGGTATCAATACCAGAAAACAGCATAACGGGCTTAATCGGCAGAAACGGCTCTGGCAAAACTACACTTATGAAGATTTTGGCCGGAAGGCTTAACAAAACGGACGGCGAAGCCCTAGTTTTCGGCCAAGCACCCATGGATAACATAGAAGTACTTAACAAGCTGATCTACAGCTACCATAATATACCCTACGAACCTAGCTGGAAGCTAAAAAAGATAATAAAAGCCTACCAAACGATGTTTTTAAACTTCGACAAGCAATTTGCAGATAAATTAATGAACTATTTTGATTTAAGCGAGAAAATGAAATACAAAAACCTAAGCCAAGGCATGACAAGCGTATTTAACTTCCTATGCGCCTTATCTTGCCGGGCAGAGCTTACCATGCTAGACGAGCCGGTATTAGGCATGGATGTAACCGTCAGAAAATCCGTATACGAAATATTACTAAGAGATTTTACCGAACACCCGCGAACTTTTATAATTTCAAGCCATCTATTATCAGAACTTGAGGGTTTACTATCCGATATTTTACTGATAGAGCGCGGCAAAGTTATTTTAAATAACCCGGTAGACGATGTTCAGCAAAGCGCCTATCGCGTTGACGGCACACAAGCGGTGATAGAGGTATATACGGCAAACAAAAAAGTAATTACCCAAAGAACAAACGAGCTAGGCAGTTTTGCCATAATACACGAAAGATGCACAGAGGAAGCGCTTGAATCGGCAAGAAAGCTAAGTTTAACGGTATCAGCGGTTAGGCTGGAAGATTTATGCGTATTTCTAACACAGCAAAAAAAGGAGGATGATCTGGAATGTTTATGGTAAAAGAAGAGTATGCGAATATAAAAAACTTGCTGAGGCTAAGATTTTTAACTCAAGCTGAAAATTATATATGGGTCTTTATCATAGTTGGTATTATATTCCTTGGCGGTATTTCCCCAACAATCTTTGCTATTTTGCAGGATAACGAGTCAATTAGATACTATAATTTTGCAGATTTTTCTGTAATGATTTTTTTTGCTTTAGCATTTGGCTACGTAAACAAAATATTTGTATACAGAAGTACAAACGATAAACTATCCGTCTATCCACAAACAAACAACAGCCGTTTTATATCTTCCTTACTTTTTAACTTCATAGATGTTGGCGTTTTAGGTTTAACTGTGCTTGCTATGTATTTGATTCAGTACGCTATAGTAAGACTACTGTCTGTCTTTGTAGATAACGTCCACCTGGCGCTTAATTTTAATTTGGGCTTTATAATAGCGGGCTTGTTTGTTTATTTTATTTACAGTTTACTGATTGTTTCGATTATAGAACTTATCGGCGTTATTTTACGGAAGTGGACATACTTTGCTGTAGTGGTCTTTGCGGCGCTTTTGTCTTTTATGATTGCAAACATTGAAGCGTTTATTGAAATAATACCAAATGTATTGGCCTTTTTAATAAGGGAGCCGTCGCTGGCTTTATTTTTCCTAAAGGCAATAGCCTTGCTGATTGTTATTATTGCAATATCAATTGCTATTAATAGCCGCACAGTTTACTACAAAAATAAAGGTTTAGGCTTAAAGAAAAGCACGGTGATTGTATTTGTAGTTATAACCATAGCTGTTATGCTAATCATGTCATTTGTTTTATCTTTCGTTTTGTTTAGAACTAATAGCGCTGAAATGCATATTGCTACGGTTTCCGAGTTTTTTACTGAGGCTGAGGAAATTCATATAGATATTTCACACTTGCCTAGCGGAAGCGCTATAGAAGTCCTTTTTCAAGATAGGCCTGTAATGATAAAAACCGGAGTGGGGGGGACTACTCGATTTTTTAACGAAACTTCCCTACACTTAAGCGGTATGGAGGTATTAAGAAATATTGAGGGCAATACGCTTACTATCTTGTATAATCCTCCATTTTTCCATGTCAACGGCCAAAAGCTTTTTGAATTTGCCAACCCGCAAATGTTGATACGGCTAGAAGGTAATGTGCTATTTATTGACTATTCCTTCGACAACGCACAAGTTGTTATTTTGCCAATATGGGGCATGGCTAGGCAGTTTGATTTCTTCCAGGATAGAGGCCTTTTTACTGCCAACGCTATGGGCTTTAGCGCAGGTGGTAGCATGACCGCAAATCTCCATTTTCCTCAACGATAGAGAAATATGTCGAAAATATTTCTATTGACAAAAAATATAAGCGTGTTATACAATACTAACAACAGTTAGTCTAAACTAACCTAAAATTTATAGGAGGTATCTATTTTGAAGAGATTTGTAAAAGTAGCAGTATCTATGGCTATGGCGGCCACAATCGCAATATCGCCGGTATCTGTTTTGGCAGGTGCAGGTGGCGGCGGTGGCGAAATTCCCCCACCGGCTCCACCACGTTATGAAGGGGTACCAGATGTAAGTGTCCCTGACGGCTATGTAGCCTTTTACGACTTCCGCGGTGATGTTGTAATTGTAAGACAAAACCCAACAAGTGTAGCTGTTTTCGATGACGGTATTCTTGCACTTATGATGGGTGCAGGCCTTGATGTACTGGGCATTGATACAATAGCCTTTGCCCAGCGCGATCTTAACAACCTTGGCTGGCGTACATTTGGTAGCGAGCCTATTACTCTTGTTCCGGCCGGTACATTGTTTATGCATGATGTTGTACCGCTTGTTTATGCACAGCCTCAACTTTTCATGACAGGCGCACGCTCTTTCGGAATGTGCCGTTACTACACAGGCGTTGCACAGCCTCGCTTTAATGCCGATAACCCAGACTTTGGCTTCGGCACACGCGCAGAGCAAGAGCAAGCTCTTTGGGATGCCCTGCCAAGCGACATGGCAGTAGCACATATGACTATCAATATGTCACCCGCTTCACTTCGTAATGATATGAGAGTTAATATTGATATTCTATCAAGAATCTTCCCAGATGCCGCAAGCGAACTTCTTTCACAATTTGCTTCTATCGAATCTCAACTTGACTACATAAGAAACTTTGTGCAAGGTGAAGATCTTAGCGCGGTAATTTTCAGAGTAACCGGTACAGCGCATATGGGTTCTGCTTTTGGCTACAATACCCGCTGGAGCTTCCTGTATGACGAGTTTGGTTTTAATGCGGCCTTCCCAGCCGGCTGGCCTTATACACCAGCAGAAATGGGTGATTTACTAGAAGCATCTGAATTTGAATCCCTCTTCGAGCTTCAAGCAAGCTTACTTTTAGAAGCTAATCCAGATGTTATCTTCTTTGTTGACAGCACAGAGGGCGTAACCGGCTACGGCGACGCTTGGGCGCAACTTATGGCTAACCCACACATTCAACAGTTAGACGCTTATAGAAACGGATTTATAATCGGTGGCCTTCCTAATACCGAATGGTATACAACAGTAGGTGGCTTCCCATCAATCCAAAGAATGATTGACGATGTTATGCGTTTTGTTGAGGCTTACAGGAGCTAATTATGAAGCTTTTGTTACCTATAATTATTATCTCCTTTGTATTTGTTGCTTGTGCCGGCGGCGGTAGTCCTACTGCTGCCGGTACTTATACTGCCTATTCCCCGCGCCAAATTGCCGAAAATATTATTGAAGAACAAATGAGCATAGCGGCCATGAGCTATCTTGTACCGGGCGACGAATTCTTTTGGGAGTACATTACAAACAGATACCAAATTGACCCATGTGAAATTGAGATACTGGACGGGATAATTTTTTACGCCGGCGGCGTTATTGTGGACGAAATAGCTGTTTTGTTGCTGGCCGACGAAGCTAAAACAAGCACAGTAAGAGATTTACTTTTGGCCTACGCCGACCGCCGCAGAATCGCCTTTTCGGGTTACGCCCCTATACAGGCGGGTATTTTGGCAGATGCCAGGGTTAGCGTAAACGGCAATCATGTAGCGCTACTTATAACAGAAGATTCCAGAGCCGCCGAGTTTAGCTTTTTAGATTGCTTTGTGGAAGAAGAACCGCTTGAAGAAGAGCCACTTATTGAAATTGAAGAAATTCAAAAAATTGAAGAATTTGAAGAGATTGAAGAGCTTGAAGAAATTGAAGAAGAAGTTTTACAGGAATATATTCCAGAATATTTTCCGGAATATATAGAAAACGACGCCTACGACCGCCGCGCCATAGTAAAGGCCTGGCACAGTGGCGACCCGTCAAACTTAACGCCCATGAACCGTCGTATATTCGATAAATGCGCCTATATAATATCCACAGAAATTACGCCATACATGAGCGATTACGCCAGACAACTAGCCATAATCAACTGGATAATAACATGGTCTGTATACGATCCGGACTTTTTAAGCAACTCCCCAACAGCCCAGCCAGACCCTAACAACGACAATCCATACGGTGTTTTATTTAGCGGGGTAGGGAACTGCTTTGGCTTTACCTTTACCTTCCAATTATTTATGGAATTACTTGGCATTGAATCTATGGTCGTATACGGCTATGATTTTACCGGCGGCAGACACGCTTGGAACCTTGTAAATATTTACGATAACTGGTATGCCGTAGATGTCACCTTAGATGTTACCCTTAATAACCCGATTGGCTCTCCTGTGGGATATAAGCCGGAAAGCATACAACACAGGCACCTTAATGTCACCAGCGAATATTTATGGAATGTTCTTGGCCATTATTGGGATTGGTGGTCTGTTCCCATAGCAGAATAGCGGAATAAGGCGGTAGGCTTGCATGATTTTTTCTAGCATCACATTTTTATATTACTTTTTGCCCATAGTACTTATTATTTATTTTGTTACGCCAATGCCGGGCGGCTCTAACCGTTTACGCAATATTGTTTTGTTGCTATCTAGCCTGGTGTTTTATGCTTGGGCAGAGCCTATTTTTATTTTAGTCATGATAGGCCAGTGCATGTCATCTTGGGCGCTGGCTTTGCTTATTGATAAATTTCGTGGGCGGCCACTTTCTAAATATATTATGATACTGTCCATTAGTATCGACTTGGGCGTGCTGGCGCTTTTTAAATATGCCGATTTTTTTCTTTCTAATGTAAGCTTCTTTTTGGGAAGGGATATTGGGCTGTTAGGCTTAATTTTGCCGATAGGTATTAGCTTCTACACCTTCCAGATTCTTAGCTATACTGTTGATTTGTACAGAGGTAAAATTCAGGTAAACCGTAATCTGCTGGATTTTGCTACTTATGTCTCTATGTTCCCGCCGCTACTGGCTGGGCCCATTGTTCGTTATGCCGATATAGAAAAAATGCTTTCTGAGCGTAAACACTGTATTGAAGATTTTGCCATTGGTGTTAGGCGTTTTGCCATCGGCCTGGGTAAGAAGGTCTTAATAGCCGATGTAATGGGGCAACTCATCTTAGTATACAGATACAGTAACGAAAATTCTGTGCTATTTACTTGGCTGTATCTTGTTGCCTTTGTTTTGAAGTTGTACTTTGATTTTTCTGGCTACAGCGATATGGCTATCGGGCTTGGGCGTATGTTCGGCTTTAAATTTTTAGAGAATTTTAATTATCCGCATATCTCTAAAAGTATGTCTGAATTTTGGACGCGTTGGCATATTTCTTTGGTGACTTGGTTTAGGGATTTTGTTTATATTCCGCTGGGCGGTAATAGGGTTTCTGTACCCAGAAGCATTTTAAACTTATTTATTATTTGGTTTTTAATAGGCTTTTGGCACGGGGCAAACTGGAATTTTATTGCCTGGGGTATTTATTACTTTCTAATACTCTTGTTTGAAAGATTTGTTTTATCTAAATATCTTGATAAAATTCCGAATCTATTGCGGCATTTTTATGTATGGTTTGTTTTGCTTTCTACCGGTGTGTTCTTTGATGCCGCTAGTTTGGCGGATATTTGGCAAACGCTTGGGCTTATGTTCGGCTTTGGGGCAGATAGCTTTGCGGGCCTAGAGTCGCTTTATTATTTACGTAGCTTTTTGGTGCCTATTTTGATAGGATTTATTGGCGGTACGCCTATTCCGGCGCGTTTGGCAAGTAGGGCTCTTGAAAAGTTTAAAGTGCTAGAGCCTATTGCTATTATCGTTTTGCTTGTTGTGGTAACAGGCTTTTTGGTTGCCGGCTCGTTTAATCCGTTTGTATATTTCAGATTTTAGGGGGTATCACTTTGCCAAAGATAGTTATTTTAACTTTTGTTTTGTTTATTGGCGGGTTTTCCGTACTCAATATAGTTTGGCAAGCGCCCACTATACTAACTAGTGAGCGACGAGTTAGGGAAAGACGGCCAAATTTTTCATTTGACTCTGTAACTTCCGGCAACTTCATGGCTGGCTTTGAGGCTTACGCCGCTGATAGATTCCCTTTTAGGGACGGCTTTAGGGCAGTACATGCCGCTACGGTTTTTGGCGCCTTTTTACAGACCGATAATGACGGTATTTATTTCGATTCCCATGGCATAGGAAGTTTTAGCGCTATTGACACGGATTCGGTTAAGCTTTTGGCCGATAAAATAAATTTTGTTGCAAGCGAGCTGGATTCGCTTAATATTTTCTACGCCATAATTCCAGATAAAAGCGTCTACGCTGATAGGGCTATGCCCGGCTTTGACTACGCGCTTGCCACATACATTTTACCAAATGTAAATTATATTTCTTTGCTTGACGCGCTTAGTGCAGACAGCTTTTACCGTACAGATTTACACTGGTGCCAAGCAAACATCACTGAGGTCGTAAACGCGCTTGCTGTTGCTATGGATTTTGAAATATATCTCGAAAAATTTAGCCAGCAGTTAGCCGGGTTTTTTAGAGGTGGTTACGCTGGTCAATTTGCTATTCCTGTTAGGATAGAGCCGATTTACTTTATGGAAAACCCGCATATACGAGCCTTTTACATGAACATGGCTACGCGTGAGCTTGAAGAAGGGCCGGTTTACGACCTAAAGTTATTGCATGGCATAGATCCTTACGATATTTTTCTAAGAGGAGCGCAACCGCTTATTGTATTGGAAAACGAAAACGCGGCTACCGATAGATCGCTTTATATATTTAGGGATTCTTTTGCTTCTAGTTTAGCGCCTATTTTGGCGGGTGCTTATTCCCGCGTAATGCTTATTGATTTTAGATTTATTGATCTGCATGTAGTGCAACAATTAATAGACTTTACACCGGGGGCTGATGCCTTGTTTTTGTATAGCTCAGGTATATTAAATAATGCTGATATGTTGTTGATAGGAGGATTTTAGTGAAGCTAATTACAGCCAAGCAAGCGGTAGAGCTTATTCCGGATAACTGCACAATAGCCGCCGCCACCCAAGGGCTAAGCGGTTGGCCGCAGGAAGTAGCCCTTGCGATAGGCGAGCGCTTTGTGCAGAGCGGCCATCCTAAAAATATAACATTAATCCATAGCTCTGCCTGTGGCGACCATACAGACTCGCTAAACGGTACAAGCTCTTTGGCCTATGACGGCCTTGTACGGCGGCTTATTTGCGCACATACCGGCACGGCGCTACGCATGTCGCGTTTAGTGACGGAAAATAAGGCTGAGTGCTACCTTTTTCCGCAGGGAATTTTCCCTAAAATGTACCGTTCCCCGGGGGTTATCACCAAAGTGGGCTTGCATACTTATGTAGACCCGCGCATAGAGGGCGGTAAAAGCAACAGCATTACCACGGAAGATTTGGTCAAGCTGGTAGAAATAGACGGCGAGGAATGGCTACATTACAAAAACTTTACGCCAGATGTAGCCTTACTGCGCGGTACCACTTCCGATGAAAAAGGCAACATAACAATGGACGAGGAAATAGCCTTTTTAGAGCAACTCGCTATCGCAAGCGCAGTAAAAAATAGTGGTGGTATTGTTATCTGTCAAGTTAAATACCTAGCCGCCGCCGGAAGCTTGCACCCTAAGGCTGTTAAGATTCCCGGCGGGCTGGTCGATTATATTGTACTTAACACCGACATTAAAATGCATATGCAAACGCAACAGACAAAATACAACCCAGCCTTTGCCGGGGATATTAAGATTCCGCTAGAAAAGATAAAACCTATTCCAGAAGATGCACGCAGAGTAATAGTAAGCAGAGCGGCCGCAGAAATTAAGCCGGGAATGTTAGTAAACCTAGGCATAGGCATACCTTCTAAAATTGCGACTATTTTAGTAGATTCTGATGACATTATCCTAACAACCGAAGCCGGAAGCTTTGGCGGCACCCCCGCTTACGGCCTAGATTTTGGCGCATGTTACAACCCGGACGCTATAATAGAAAACGGCGCAATGTTCGATTTATATGACGGCGGCGCTTTAGATATTGCCTTCCTGGGAATGGCGCAGGTTGACCAACACGGCAATGTAAACGTAAGTAAGCTAGGTAAGCGGCTAAACGGGCCGGGCGGCTTTATAAATATCTCGCAAAACACAAAAAAGGTTGTATTTTGCGGCACTTTTACCGATGGCGATAAGCCACGAAAATTTGTTGAAGAAGTAGCACAAATAACTTTCAGCAGTAAATACGCCTCACAAACCGGGCAAGATGTACTATTTATTACAGAACGCTGTGTTTTTCAATTAAAAAACCAGCAACTTGTGCTGGTTGAGATTGCTAGTGGTATTGATCTGCAAAGTCAGATACTTGATTTAATGCCCTTTAGGCCGGGAATTTCGCCTGATTTGAAAGAAATGTATGTAAAAGGCAAGTAAGGACATTAATACTAGGCCAATTGCCGATAGATATAGACCTAACCGGCTAAAGCTATCGCCTGTTTGCGGGTTTACGCGTACATCAGCTTCTATTACTGCTTCTTCTGCTCCTGTTGCTTCTACTTCGATTTCTCCTGAAATAGTTATCGGCTCTACAACTGGGGCAGGGGTTTCCGGTTTTGGCTCTTCCGGGGTAGCCGGCGGCTCCTGAGCGGCTGGTTCCGGGGCTGGTGTTGGTTCAGGAGGCGGTTCTGGTGTTGGTTCCGGCTCCGGCTCTGGTTCTGGGGGGGCTTCTGGTATTGGGGTTACTGGTAATTCTGTTGGTCTTTCCGCACCGCCGTCTTTACCTGCGCCACTGCCAGCCGAAACTGTTAAAGTGCCAATACTAAGCGCTAAAATCAATACAAACATCAAAATTTTAATTATCATATAGCTATCCCTTTCTGCATTCATAAATCTGTTAGCTAAAACTAACCTACCTAAATTTATAACATAGCCGTAAATCTATGTCAAGCAAAAAAGGAGCGTTAATAGTTTGAAAATTAAATTTTATATTGTCTTAGGCTTGGCGGCTGTGTTTGGTATAGGCTTTGCCTTCAACCTACACGCATACATACGCCGCCTGGCAGATACACAGGAAATTATCAGACAGGCTGATATAAGCAGAAACGAATCAATACAAAGTTTGCGCTACATTTTTTCTAACGAGGAAATTGTTGCGCACATAAATATTCCCGCTACCAACATAAGCTACGCTATAACACAAGGGGCCGACAACGAATTTTACTTATACCACGATCTTCTAAAACAGCCAAACGGTAACGGTTCGATTTTCCTAGACTATCTAAACAGCCCGTGCTTTACAGATAAAAGCACAATAATATACGGCCATAACAGAGAAGATGGCACTATGTTTCACGATTTACAATTGTTTCAGGATTACGATTTCTTTCAGGAAAACCGGTATATAATCCTTAACACTATGGAGGGGACGCTATATTATAAAATATTTGCCGTATTTACAGCGCATATTAGCTTCAACTATATAATAGTAGACTTTGCCGATAGCTACGCATTTCTTGCGCTGGTTGAGGAAATGAAAGACAGAGCCATGCATCAGCGTGAGGTCGAAATTAACGCCGATGATAGAATTTTAATACTCTCCACATGTACAAGGCTTGGGCTTACCGGCCGACTGGTACTGCTGGGCTTAAAAATCAGCTAAGGCATTGGCTATATCTGCAATTAAATCTTCTGTATCTTCTAAGCCAACGGAAAGACGTAAAAGCCGCTCGTTTATTCCCTTTGCCTTGCGCTGTTCTTCCGGTACGTCCGCGTGGGTTTGCAGATATGGATAGGTCATTAGGCTTTCTACACCTCCTAAACTTTCCGCAAAGCCTATTAATTTGATTTTTTCTAATATTCTTTTCGCTATGGCCTCAGTTTCAAGTTCAAATGAAATCATAGCGCCGAAGCCTGTGGATTGCTTTTTGCTGACCGCATAGCCGGGATGTTCCGTTAAGCCGCAATAATGCACGGCTTTTATCTCGCTTTGCGATTGTAGCCATTTAGCGATAATAATGGCAGATTTCTCTTGCTGTCTCATACGCACAGCAAGGGTTTTTATTCCTCTTATTATAAGCCAGCTATCAAAAGGGGCTAGGCAAGCCCCTGTGGTTTTACTGATAAAACGAAGCCGTTCTGCTATATCTGGGCATTTTACAACTAAAAATCCCGCAAGGGTATCGTTATGCCCGCCCAAATATTTTGTACCGCTATGCATAACAATATCTGCCCCCAGTTTTAAAGGGCGCTGAAAAAGCGGCGTTAAAAAAGTATTGTCAACAATAAGCAAAATATCGTGCAGACGAGCAATTTCCGAAACAGCGGCAATATCCGTAACTTGCATCATGGGGTTTGTGGGCGTTTCTACAAAAATGGCCTTTGTGTTTTTAGTGATCGTCTGCTTTATCGCATCAATATCGCCCGTATCCAGCAGAGTGACAGTAATTCCGTTTTTGTTTGAAATATGTTGAAACAAGCGGATAGAACCGCCGTAAAGATCGTCAGAAGCAATAATGTGGTCGCCGGGCGAAAACAATTCCATAAGCGTAGCGGTGGCCGCCATGCCACTGGAAAACGCTATTGCGTCTGTACCTTCTTCAAGGTTTGTGATTATACATTCCAAATGCTCTCTGGTAGGATTTTGTAGGCGGCTGTAGTCGAAGCCAGTACTTTCCCCTACGCGTGGGTGCGCAAATGTTGCAGTTTGGAAAATGGGGGTGCTTATCGCCCCTGTATTGTCGTAGCGTTTATTGCTTCCGTGTACGCATTTTGTCGTAAATTTCATTTTATATGACCTCTTCTTATAAGTAGTAATCTTGCTCAACATCTTCGGCAAAGTTTAATAGCTTCAATAAACGAGCGCGTAAAGCTGAAAATTCTGACGAGCCACGGTTGCGCGGGTAAGACATAGGGATAGGCACAATTTCAGTTATGCGCCCCGGCCTTGGCGACATTACGACAACCCGGCTACTAAGGTATACAGCTTCGTCTACATCGTGGGTTATCATAACCATTGTGTTTTCGCGCTCTTTCCATAGGCGGATTATCTCGTCCTGTAGCATCATTCGGGTAAAGCTGTCTAGGGCGCCAAGAGGCTCGTCAAGCAAAAGCACATCAGGGGCTACCGCAAGGGAACGTATTACAGCGGCGCGCTGGCGCATACCGCCCGATAGCTGATGTGGATAAGAATTTGCAAATTCTTGTAAGCCGACTTTTTCTATTAAAGTTTCAATCGTATTGGCATAATCTTTATATCGCCCAGATGATTTTAAAGCAAAAGTAATATTTTTGCGAACCGTCAGCCAGGGAAAAAGCGCGTGTTCTTGGAAAACCAAACCTCTATCTGGCGATGTTCCCATTACTTTTTCGCCATCACATAAAATTTCCCCGCGAGTGGGCGCTTCAAGCCCTGCAATCATACGCAGTAAGGTAGATTTTCCACAGCCGCTTGCACCTACAATTGAAATAAACTCGCCTGAATTTATTAGAAAATTAAAATTTTCAATAGCGCAAAAATCTTCGCTTGCGTTGTTCCTGGTGAAGGTTTTGTTTAAATCCATAATTCTGATTCTACCCTTTTTCATTATACATCACCTTCTTTCCAGCGTAAAACATAGCTTTTAAGCAAGTTAAGTAGGGCGTTTACAATGAAAAATGTAATACAAATAATTAGCACCGCGCCGTACATTCCGGCAAAATCTGCCCAGCCCCTTTGCCAGTTAATATACCAGCCAAGGCCCGCTTCAACCCCCATAAGTTCCGCAATAAGGAGGGCGGTGCAGGCAATAGACATGCCCTGCGTTAGGCCTTGAAAAATAAAAGGCGACGATGCCGGTATAGCAACCTTAAAAATCATGCCGACTTTTGAAACCCCAAAGGTAGATGCGGCTTCAAATATACCTTTTGGAACATTCAAAACGCCGTTCATAGTAGTGGAAGTT
>Ga0209755_10000896_pt1 | contig 50849 bp, 42 predicted proteins | sample TergutCo191P1_FD_187301 | JGI IMG/M metagenome (GOLD analysis project Ga0209755, IMG submission 187301) | Cornitermes sp. P1 segment gut microbial communities from Petit-Saut dam, French Guiana - Co191P1 (SPAdes) (version 2) | ecosystem: Host-associated > Arthropoda: Insects > Digestive system...
GAGAAAACGCAAACACACGTTTAGGCGGTATTGCAGGTGAAAATACAGGCAGTATCATAAATTGTTATGCAATAGTTGATATAGGCGGCAACGGCTGGAGTAATAGTGTAGATATGTTAGGCGGAATTGCCGGACGAAACAGCGGCATAATACGAAATTGTTACGCTGCCGGAACTGTTACAAGAGGCAATGCCCTTACCGGCGTCGGCGGAATTGTAGGAGTAAATGCGGGAACAGTAGAAAACTCTATAGCCTTAAATGAAGAAATAAACATAAATATAGAAATAGACACCTATGGTACAGCTTATAGCCGCGTTATGGGAAGCGGCGCCGGCACAAACAACCGCGCACGAGACATAACGTTTGATCCGGCTAGAACAGTTACCAGTGATGCCAATGGAGTTGACGGCTTGACCGTAACAGACGCGGAATTGAGAACACAAACCCCGTGGCTGAATTCGAACTTTAGCTTCGGCACAACCAACGCATCTCCGTGGGTCTGGGAAAACGGCAAAATGCCGCGCCTTTACTGGGAAACAAGCGGCAGGGATTGGCCTGATTATTTACAGTAGATCTAATGAGTTCCGATTCTAGCTTGAAGAATTTTAAATACTTACCTCATTCCCTGCCTGCATTTTACACTCTTTCAATAACATTCTGCGCCGTTTAACAAAATTCTGCTATTTTTTAAATTCATCCATAACTATAATTGAATTTATGAGCAGCCATATTCACTTCCAGCCGGCAATCCTTAAACTCGCGAAAGATTCGTTTATCTTTGTAGAAGGAAAACAAAACGCGGATAAATTCTATATTATTAAAGAAGGAAAAGTGCGTATAATCCGCGAAAACGAAGATTTGGTCGGGAGCGTATTAGGGCACGGTGATATTTTCGGGACAATTTCTGTAATGGCGGGTCACGGATACATAATGTCGGCAGTCGCGGTAACAGATGTGGTCTTGCTTGTAATTGAGCGCAAACAATACGGCGATTTGGTGCGTAAGACAAATTCTATCGCGATGAAAAATATTAAAACATTTTCTGTCCGCCTGCGCGAACTGAACGAGCATTTATCCGAGCGGTTGTTAAAAAGCACATTTCCCACAGATAATTCACTTGCTTTATTGCAAATTGGAGAGTATTACGAAAAAGCAAGAAAAATAAATCATGCGGTTTATGCGTATCATCAATATATAACTAACTGCCCCGATGCGAAAAACGCAGCGGAAATAAAGAAAAAAATCGAAGAATTGCTGCCGCGAATTTCAACTGACAGACCTTATTACCCGGAAAACACAATGATTCAAACATACCCAAGAGACTGCCTGCTTTTTGCGGAAGGGGAAAAGGGTAACAATTTATATATCATTCAAAGCGGTTCGGTAAAAATTACAAAGATAGTAAACAATAAGGAAATCGTTTTAGCCATTCTTAAAAAAAGCGACATCTTCGGCGAAATGGCAATGCTCGACGATAAACCAAGAGCCGCTACAGCCGAAGTTTATGAGGACTGCACATTGTTAGCCGTCAACAAAGACAACTTTTCAAAACTGATACAAGACCAGCCCGATATGGTTGTAAAGCTTACAAGCCTGATGGCGGAACGGATATGGCTTTTGTACCGCCAGCTCGACAACACTTTTATCGAAGAGCCTCTTGGCAGGCTATTTGACGCATTAATAATGCAGCTTGAAAAAAACCGTGTCGATTTAACATCAAGGGACGGTTATCTTTGCAGTTTCGGCGTCAAAGAGCTGATGGGCATGGCAGGTCTTGAAACAGAAAGAGCCGACGGTTTGTATAACAAATTTATCGCAACAAAAAAAATAACAATTATGGAAGATAGAATACAAGTTACCAATGTTTCTGAAGCTTTCAAAGAAGCAGAATACTACCGTAATATTCAGAAGAAAGAGAATTCAATCAAAGAATCTAAAATATAACCGCGTAATACTGCGCTTATTCTATCGTGTAAATCAATCCTTTGCTTCTGCCGAAAATTTCCGGTTCGTACATACACTCAGCCTGCACGGGCGGCGTGGGGTACACTCCCCTTCTTGCCGTGCGGAAAAGGAAACTGACAGTCGATTCACCCTTGTAGAACCTGTCCCAGAAATATTGAATCTCGTTGTCCATTATCGCCTGATAACTCAAATACGAACTGTTTCTGGTATCTTCTTTTCCTTTTTCGCCGCCCGCGTCTTCATACGAAGCAGTTGTGACAAACGCCATGTCTAAAATCTCCGCGCCTGACGGAACAGGCACACGAAGCGCAACATAGGTGCGATCTCTTGAAGATGATACACGCACTCTGGCGCGGTATGTTTTTCCGCTTTGAAGAGCAGTGCCTTTAATCTCCGCGCCTGTGTTTACATCGTAAAGACTCAGGAAAACGCCGACTCCTTCGTCGCGGAAATATTGAAGTTCAGACGGTATCGCGTAACGCAGCGACGCTGTGTAGTAAATGCTGCCTGTTCCTCTTCGCGTAAAATCAAGCTGCTGTAACCTGTCCCTTTGAAAATTTTTCATAACAGAATCATTGAAATCAAAAGTTTTTGTTACAGGCTTCGCGCCAAGACCTTTAAAAGTTCCCTCTAGAAGCTGCGTTGCTCCAAGCATTGCCTGCGCTCTTACGTTTATGTCGGTTAAATTTTCGGCTTTTATTAACGCGTCAACAGCGCTTAAAATACGCACCGTCACAGCCGTGTTTTGCCAAAACCCGGTGCCGGAACGCTTGTTTTCAAGCAGAGTAAAAAGAAGGCGTGTATTTATATCGTCTCCAGGAAATTGCTGCGCGAAAAATTGAAGCGATAAAGCGAGCTGTTCAATCATCCCGCCGTAATAACTGCTGCGGTTTTTCTCCATTGGGTCTGTAAGATCAAGTCCTCTTGCCGTTAGGCGCATTAAATTACGGAGACGCTGCGCCGTGTTTTCAGCATCTGCGTTACGGTTTAAGTTGAGGTAAGTCATTCCAACAAACGAAAGAACAGACGGGTCAACATTATCGCGCCTTAAAATCGCCGCAAGCCGCGACGGGTCTGCGCTTTCACCTAACAACGAAAATACATACAGCATATATGACTGCAGATAAGACTGATAATAATAATCGGCATTGCTGCTGCGCCAGTTTTGTATGGTTTGATATTCGCGGTTCAAGAATGAAACAAGAGCGGGCACATTGACAGAAGACGGCACATTTATTTTCTTTTCTTTCGCAATGGCTATAATGTGCGCTATACGAAGACTGACATAGAAATCCGCTTTGGAATCTGTAGGCCAGTACGGGAAACCGCCGTTGGAAAGCTGAATCTGCCCCCATTTTCTTAACTCGCTTTCCACGACGCGGTGAGGTTTAGATACTTCAGAACTCAGGTTGAAAGCGTCAATGTATTCGCCGAATACTGCAAGCGGCATAACCGCGGAGCTTCGCTGTTCCATGCATCCGTAAGGATAGGTGAACAAATATGTAACGGCGGAATCCAAAAGGGCAAGGCGCGTCGCATCAAGGGTGAGCGTTAAACTTCCCACTCCGTTATCTGCAAACGACGGAATAACAAGTCCCTCGCTTGCGGAATCTTCTCTTACAGTTCCTGTTGTTGTTACCGTTTCCATTACAAACGGACGTTCTATAATCATCTCCCTTATCATTCTTTCGTTAAGAATGGCGGAATTTACGGTAAAATTAAGGGTTATATTCCCCTGCTTCTGCGCCGCAACGTCAAAATATACAACGGCATTTTCGCCGCTTCGCACAGTTACGCGCCTTTCTGCCGTTCCGTCAACAAATGCATACCCCGGAATTTTTGACAAGCCGCTTGATTCATCGTCCGCAAGCGGAGCGCCGATTTCAAGTTTTATAGTTACCGCATGAGAAGCGGAATCAAGGTTCGTGATCAGTACGCCGGCTTCAGCGGTATCGCGTTCTCTCAAGCGGCGAGGCACAACTTCCCTCACGTTAATTCTGTTTTGTGCGGCAATTTCGCTTTCTTTAAGAGCAAATAAATCACCCATAACTCCAAAAACAGTTATGCGATATGTTGTAAGGTTGTCGGGAAGTTTAAAGGTATGCGTTACCTTACCAGTTGAATCTGTAATAAGCATCGGTTCAAAAACCGCGGTTGGGTTAAAATCCTTTCGCTCTTCCATTTTGCTGTCTTCGGAATCTCCGCCCATTCGATCCCTTATGTTGTAAGTTACAGGATCCATCAGCATGGAGCGCGAATCTCCTCCGTTAACAAAGAGCGAGAAAAGTTCATCGGAATAAAAATGACGGATGGGGTCGGGAACACGGTAATTGATTAAATCCAGCACACCCCTGTCCACCGCCATCAGGGAAAGTTCAGCGTCTGCAAGCGGCCTCCCGTCTCTTGACGCGTTTAAAGTAATTGTTACTTCTTCTCCGGGGCGGTAAGTCTTTTTATCCGTCTGAACAGTTACAGAGAAGGCTTTTGTGCGCGGGTTAACGTCAAGACGGGTTACGCCGTAATACCCTTTCGGCTTGTCTAAATCCGGATCTCCGTATTGATGACTAGGCGGCCCGTTACGCGTCGAGAATGAAGATACGGACACATAAACAACAGGCACATAATTACGCGCGATCGGAATATCAATAACAGAAACAGATTCAGAAAAATATTTAACTTCTTCCGTGAATATTCCTTCTCTTTCTGCGGTTATCAGATAATAACCTGAAGGAAGAGCGCTTTGAAGCAGAATTTTCGCGGTATCGCCGGGTTCGTATATATCCTGATCCGGCACAAGACGCAGTTCCGTAGGATTATTCATGTTCCAGTAACCGCTTGAGCCTGTTACATAAAAGCCCATTTCAGTTAACGCAGTCCTTCCTTCCCTGTCCATTGATGTTACGCGCAATATATGATAACCTGCCGCCGACGGTTTAACTTTGACAGTTCCGCCGCCGCTTTGAATGTTTATCATTTGAACGCCGTCTGGAATTTGCACCGATGTATATTCGTTATTAATATATCCATACACTCCGCGCTGCTGAGTGCGTCTCCATTCCTCCCGTAAAAGTTCAACTTTTAACTGCCTTGCGCCTGTTCCTGTCTGCATAAAAAGATTATTGCCTGTAGTTTTCTCTCCGCTCGTATTAACAGTAATATAATTACAGCTAAACTCCTGCCCCGCGCGGACAAAGCCGCCTGAGCCGCGGTTCAAACCAATATAAAAACTTGCAGGATGCGCCGTCACAGTGCGGTACGCGGCTACCATCTGGTTGCTTAAATCCGTCACCCTTGCTTCCGCCTGATAATTATAAGGCGCGCCTGTAACTTTACTGCCGCCTGTTTTCCGCGTGAGGGAAGCTGTACCCTGCCCGCTTAAAGCACCTTCATCGGAGCCGACATGACGTTTACTGTCCCATGCCCTGCGCGGTCCAAAAACAAAGCCTCTTGTATCTACATTCCCCGGCTGGAAAACGCCCATCTCCTCGTACCATGCGCTCTCCCATCTTGCGCCTGACAGGCTTCCGCCGGAAAGATAACTTGCCCTTAATGTCAAATCAATATCGTCACCTAATATGACAGCTTCAGGCGGCGATGAAAGTGTCGCTTGAAACTTCAATCTTTCAAAATACGCAATTGTTATGGGAATACTTGCTATATCTTCGTTAATTTCCAAGCCGCCCTGCATACGTCTGTAAACAAGCCTGTAAGAACCGGGCTGCAAATCTTCGGGTATAGTAATACTTCCAAAAAAACTTCCAGAATCTGTTGTTGTTTCTTCCATATAGCCAATCTTTGCCGGCCTGTAAGACGCTTCCTCCAAATTAACGGTATAACGGCCGTTATAAATTGCGTACATTCCAAGGACCTTGGAGCGGTCTACTCCGCGGAATGTTATCGTTTCTCCCGGTTTGTAAAGTCCGCGATCCGAGAACATGAAAGCGACAGGTATGATTTCTTCCGCCCGCTGAGGAGTCGACGTGCTAACCCCTGCGCGCCACATATTATGCGTACCGGGTTTGAATATCACCCTGTCTCCGTCTTTTTCTGCCATTATAAACGGAGTTCCATACAAATTATTCAGACCGACATTATTCCTGAGAATCATCGCGTTCATATTGATAACAGCCATGCCGTTTTTATCGGAAACGCCTTCGGCATAACTGCCAATGGAGGACAGATCCCCGATGTCATTCACGCTCGAATTGGCAAGCATCATAACTCTTGCGCCCTCGACAGGTTTGCCTGTGGACAGGCTTGTAACAAGAGCGACGGCCTTATTGAATCCATACCGCACAGTTAAACCAAGATCCGTTACCTGAATTAATTGATCGAACGCATAATAATCTGTCGATGGACGGTAAGCGCCGTCTCTCCATTCCATTGAGTGCAGATTTATATTCGCGGAAAAAGCGACAATCCCTCTGCCGTTATTATTTAAAAACGGCATTAGATCGATCTGTTCAAAATATTTTATATTTTTATCCCCGACTGCAATTTGTTTCACTTTAGCATTGTTATAACTTCTGCGGGTTCTATTGTATGTTTCAGTATTCAGGAATGGATTGCCGTCCGGTGCTAAAATATAGAACGAACCTTCGATGTTATTTGAATATTCAAAAAGATAACGCGGCGGGAACTGCGCTTCCAGCATAACCTGCGATCTGTAATCCAGAACGCGCACAGTGCCGATGGGAGACGGTTCCTGCGGCATAATAATATCCGCAGAATACGGAGATTTTAATTTTCTGCCGTAAACATCTTCTATATTTGTATTAATATTTATTCTGAATCGATCTCCGTAACCGACAGGAAGATTTACAATACGCGCCGTGTTTGAATATACTTCCACATTTTCACTTGCGATATTCATACCGGGTACTGTGCTGATTGCCTTATGTACCGTGCTCTCATTCAATTCATGGCTGAAAGAAATTTCTACAATATTGGAGTATCTGCCGTAACCGCTGTATCGATTATACGATGTCACATTGAAAGCGCTTGGCGTAAAAATGCTGAAAATTTGATCCCACTCAGTCCCCCTGCTTCCTCCCCGCGACTTTGCTCCTTTTTTCAAAATGATTTTAATTTCGGTTTCAAAAGGGATGGCATCCGTTATATCCGCCGTGATTTTATATTCATCGTCCTGCTTAAGCGTAAATTTTTTCGCAATTCCTCCCGCGGTTATTTCCAGATATTGATTAATTTCCTGCGCCTGCGCAGGATAGTTAAACGCCATCCCGATTGATTTGGCGGCTTCCGGCGGCACATTATTATTATCAAAATGCCAGCCTGTTCTCTTTATATATTCTTCGCCGGGGATTATATTTTTAATGCTTAAAGTTTCCGTAACAAACGAAAAAACTCTGTCGCCTGAAATTGAATTTCCGCTTAAAGATTTTGCGTTAGCCGCAACTGTAATAGTATAAGTCTGCTGGCTCTGACATGGTTCTTCACCTTCAAAACTTAAAAAACTTGTCCCGTACCAGCGGAATGAACCTTTAACGGGAGGATTGATCGTAACAAGGGGCGATACCGCGCTCTGCTCTCCAAGAGCGGCGAGAGCGATCATCGGCTGTGAAAAAATTATATAAATTGACGGACGCTGAACAGCGGACGAAAATTCTCCCCTCGGCCCCCAGTCAATCACTGTAAGAGGCTCATTTGTTTTGGTTTGAATCTGCTCCTGACCCGCGGATTGTTGAGCAGCGAGAATCGCCGCAATTTTTGCCGCTTCTTTTTGCGGATCAAAATAAGTTGTTTGATAATCCGAGAGCTTGCGTAAACCTCCGCCTGTAACGCTTCCCTGTCCCGAACCGGATGCCGCAGAACCTGAAAGTTCAGCCGCGCTCAGAGTATCGTATTCATTAATCGGCTCCGCTTTAATCGGGCGGTAATCCAGAGTAAAAGCAGCTTCGATAGCGGCGTCATTTATGAGAGCCCTTACCGGGTCTCTGGAATTATTAACAGGTGAATCTTCGTTTGTAAAAGATCGTTCAGAAACCGGCCTTGATGCATCGTCTGTTTTATTATTTTTACAGCCAAAAGACAGGCATAGTATCAGTGATAATAAAATTATAGCGGTTTTTTTCATGCAGCCCCCATGGAGTAATTATCACATGAAGCGGAAATCTGCGCAAGTTACTCATTAACCGTTAAATTTTTAACCCATCTTTCCTTGCGCAGAAAATAACGTGCCACAAATACTTTTACAATATCTGTCAATTTGAGAATCGCGAACATCGGCACAGGAGCAATATTTGTTAACAACGATAAAATTACAGAGCCGGGGGCAAAAAGCAATGTGTTAACGGAAACATCAGTCCACATACCCATTGCGGTGTCTCCTCCGGCTCGCGAGATTGCGAATTGGACATTGATAAACGCCCACAACGGAAGATAGGCGAGAATTACGCAGACAAGACCGAAACAGTTTGCTCTCGCTTCCGCGCTAAGATTAGAAAACACAAGGGGGATGATGCCGGAAATTATAAATACTCCGGGAATCGCCATCATAATGCCTGCGACAACGCTTCCCCACTTTAGCCATTTGGCGCGATCGCGCCCTTCATCAAGTTTTCCGGCTCCCAGAGAGCCGCCTACTAAAACCGTGGAAGCTGTCCATAAACCGCCGAACAATAAAAAGAAAATATTTGCAATTGTCCAGCCTGCCGCCATTCCGGCGACAACTTCAGCTCCTCCTCTTCGGTTGTACATCGCAATCATCAATGTTTCGGATGCGACCCATGAAACTTCCGAGGCGAATATCATTCCCGATTTGGCGAAAATTTCGGCTATTAATTTTTTCTTTAAATTGAATAACCTTTTTATATTTGCAAAAAACGGCGCTTTTGCCGCGCTTGCGTAAATTAAAAACGCGATTACTTCAAAACTCCGCGCGATAATCGTCGCATAACCAGCTCCTACAACTTCAAGACGCGGAGCGCCGAGGTTTCCGTAAATTAAAATCCAGTTGCCCAGTGTGTTAATCACAGCGGCAATCCCGGAGATTATCAGCGGTATTTTCGGCTTTGCGATTTCGCGGAAACTTGTCGCGATGGATAATGAAATCGCCGTTGGAATAAACGCGCACGAAACAAGGCGAAGATAAACAGAACCAACTTCTGCAATCTCGGCTTGAGCCGCATTGTTCGTTGTCAGCATACTGAGAATTTGAACAGGAATCAATCTGCAAACAATAAAACACAGTATCGAAATGCCGACTGCAAAGAGTACTTTAAAACTGTAAGCGTTCTTCATGCCGCCTGAATCATTCGCGCCGTTGAACTGCGCGATGTAAATGCCTCCCGCCTGACAAATCGTATTGATGATCACAAAAAAAATAAAAAAGATATGGTTGGTAACATTTACAGCAGCCATGCTTACATCGCCCAAACCGGCAACCATAAAGTTGTCAACAAGCGAGACCATGCTCATAATGAATGATTGAAGCATAACCGGCAGAGCGATGGCTAAAGCCTGTTTGTAAAAAGCCCACGGTCCAAGGCGGTTTCTAATAAGCGGCAGCAACTAGTTCTCCTTGGATTGACAGTATATTATATTACAGTTACATTCAATACATGAGTGAGTACTTGATCAACGGCGGAGTTCCGCTTAACGGAGCAATCAAGGTCAGCGGCAACAAAAACGCTGCCCTGCCCTGCATCGCCGCGGCGCTTTTAACAGACGAGCCTGTCATCCTTAGAAACATCCCCGATATCGAAGACGTGCATGTAATGCTGGATGTATTTATTGCCCTCGGCGGAGAAGTAGAAACTTTAAAACCAAATGTACTTAAGCTCACCCTGCATGATATAAAATCTTCGGAAATACCAAGAGAGCAGGCGTTAAAAATAAGAGCTTCGATCCTTTTTGCGGGCCCTGTCTTGGCAAGATCAGGAAAAGTGGTTCTTCCGCCGCCAGGCGGTGATGTAATCGGAAGAAGAAGACTAGATACTCATTTTTTGGTTCTCACTGAGCTGGGTTCAAAAGTAAAAGTCGGCGACAATTTTACATTCACCGCGAAGTATTTAACAGGCGCAGATATTTTTCTTGACGAAGCGTCAGTCACAGCGACAGAAAACGCAATTATGGCGGCAGTCCTCGCGAAAGGTAATACAATTTTAACGAACGCCGCAAGCGAACCGCATGTGCAGGATTTATGCAATATGCTGGTTCAAATGGGCGCGAAGATAGAAGGAATCGGCTCCAACATTTTAAAAATTACCGGAGTGGAAAAACTCTGCGGCTGCGATTTTGAAATAGGCCCCGACTTTATGGAAGTAGGTTCTTTCATCGGCTTGGCAGCTGCGACAGGCGGAGACTTGCATATTCACGGCGCGCGCCCAAGCGACATGCGCCCCGCTAAAATCGCATTTAATAAACTCGGCATTGTCTGGGCTCACGAAGGAGATGTTATCCATGTACCCAAAAAACAAAGTATGGAAGTAAACCACGACATCGGCGGTATGATTCCAAAAATCGACGATGCTCCGTGGCCGGGTTTCCCGCCTGATTTATTAAGTATAATCATCGTTGTCGCCACTCAGATAAACGGTACGGTTCTGGTTCACGAAAAAATGTACGAGTCGCGGATGTTCTTTGTAGATAAACTGATCGGCATGGGCGCTAGAATCGTGTTATGTGATCCTCACCGCGCCGTTATTTCCGGTCCTGCGAAACTTCACGGCTCAGAACTAATAAGCCCCGACGTCCGCGCCGGAATGGCAATGCTTATCGCAACCATGTGCGCCGAAGGTAAAAGCGTTATCCGCAATGTTTACCAGATTGAAAGAGGCTATGAACATCTGCCGGAAAGGCTTACAAGTCTTGGCGCACGAATTGAAAGAATTGAGTGATGTATTACGAACCCTTGACTAAATCAAGAAATAGGCTCATATTTCTCCATTTATTCCACAGAATATTTTAAAAGACCTTCATAATTTCTATTATTCTTTGTTCCAAATATCTGCAATTCATTTATACCAAGAGGAATTTCAAATTCCAATTCAAATGGTCCATTACTTGTCTTCCTTTCAAAAAAATTGAATTGTCCGTCAATTATAATTGCAAATCTAGTAAAATCTTTAGATTCTATAACGAATGTTTCGGCAGAACCAGATTTTAAAACACCGTTAATAGGAGATAATAAATTTGTGTTTGACACTCCATTAAAATTGTACATTATTATTAGAACTAATTAACTCAAATACAAATCCGCCTTCATTAACCGTATTATTATATTTTAGCATATCATTTTTAAGATTGAGCTGATATTTAAAAAACGCTCCGGAAATATACGGCTCTTCCATAAATTGTTCTTTTCCGATAATCGGCGCATAAAATTGGTATTTATTATTAAGCGGCAGATGTGAGTATAAAAACGCTCTTGAATCTAGAAATAAATAATTTGTCGAATAATTTTTAATAAAAGTTCTTTGGTCTACATGACCAGCGTTCCATGTAACATCAATTAAATACCATTTATTATTTATTTTTACAGCGTTCCAATCATGATCAGGCTGATTCCCTATTCTTCCGGTATAACCAAATCCTTTTGAAAAACCGCTTATGCCTATTGATTCAATTGAAGCAAGCCTGCACATTTGATTAAATAAATTTGTATAACCGGCGCAAACAGCTTTTTTAATTCTTAAAACAGAAATATAATCTTGTCTGCGATTCGCTCTGCTGAAAGCCGTTTCTACGTCATATACTATATTATCACAAATCCAATCGTTTAGTATTTTAGACTTTTGAAATTGATCCGAAACACCTGTTGTTAATCTTGCAACAACATCTGGTAAGTATCTTTCAGGATCTTTAAATACATTTTCCATTAACTCATTTCCGACATTTCTAACCTTTGAGTCCATTCTATTTGTTCTATACTTCACAGTTGCAGAGTCGTTTGCCGTATATCTTCTTATTGCTTGATTCGCATTTGTTATTAATCTTTGATCTTTGCCTTCAGGATTACTTATAAAAATAGATAATGTTTCTAAATTACCTTCATCTATTGCTTTATTTATTAAATCAACATCCTGAGTATAAACATAATTTATTACAAAAAATAATGGAATTATTGAAAGTAATCTTTTCATAAAAATCTCCTTTTATTTATTAATTCTCCAGTTTATGCTATTATACTTATGCTATTATGCCTAAAATACCCTATATTGAGCCAAGCGGTATAATTTAGAATGTATACAGCTAATGTGAATAATTATCAATAGCAAATTATGCTGTTTAGCGTATGCTTTATTTATGGGATTTAAAGAGAATTTAAAAACCGAATTAGCTTATCAAGATATGCTGGTAAAAGAATTAGCAAAAGCGACAGGAATAAGTAGACACACGCTGGATAACTATCTTAATGTTAGGGAAAGAATGCCAACAGCCGATGTAGCCGTCAAAATCGCCCAAACACTAGGCGTTTCCGTCGAATATCTGGTTACCGGTGAGGAAAAAAACCCTGATAAGTCTTCATTAGGGCCGGAAATTCGCACTCTTGTTCAAAATTTCAAACTTTCAAGCGAAGAAGACCGCAAAATGGTCATTTCTATAATACAATTATTTAAAAATAAGCGAAATTTGAAGAGAAAATAGGGCATACAGATATTAGTAAATGAATCATAAGGGATAATTTCCAAATATTTTATGATATACTTTTACCTTGTGAACTATGCACCATATAATAAAATGCATAGAATTGAGATTTAGAAAGGAGAAACATCTTGGACATTTTTACCCTGGGCGCGTTTGCGGTCCTTTTTTTGCTGGTTATTCTGATTCTTGTAAAACTTTATTCCAACAGGCAGGCGGATTTAACTCCTCAAATGCTTGATTTAAAAAATGAGCTGAACGAGCTTAAAACAAAGCAGCTTGAAAGCCAGCAGGTTTCGCTGACTTCGCAGCAAAAACTTTTAACCGACACCCAGAATGTCTTGAATAACCAGCTTCAGCAGATGACAACCATGATGAATCAGAGACTAAGTGATTCACAAAACAGCATTATAAAGCAGCTCTCAGGCTCTAATCAGACAATCGCAGATATTCACAATAAACTTGGCACTTTGGAAACGACGGCGAAAAATATTCAAGATATCGGGAAAAATATTTCATCGCTTCAAGATATTTTGCAGGCGCCGAAACTTCGCGGAAATCTCGGTGAGTTTCTTTTGGAAGATATGCTTAAGCAGATGTTTCCCGGCTCCAATTATGAAATGAAATACAGTTTTAAAAACGGCACTCAGGTTGACGCGGTAATCAAACTGGACGGGAATCTGGTTCCTGTTGATTCAAAATTCCCCCTTGAAAGTTTTCAAAGATTTATTAAAGCCGAAAATGACGAAGATAAGAAAAACTTTAAAAAAGAATTTGTTACAAGCGTAAAAAAAAGAATCGATGAAATAGCCGCTAAATACATTAACCCCGCCGAAAAAACTTTTGATTTTGCAATCATGTATATTCCTGCGGAAAATGTTTACTATGAGACAATTATCAACGATACATTCACAAACAAAGATTTTGAAATCCTGCATTACTCCCAGGAAAAACGCGTAATACCGGTTTCACCTAACTGTTTTTACGCCTATTTGATGGCAATTTTATACGGACTAAAAGGCCTAAGCATTGAGCAGGAAGCAAAAACAATTCTTGGAGAAATAACGCAAGTTCAGGATAAGTTTGGCAAATTTTTTACCGAGTACAGCCTTGTTGGCAAACACCTTACAAGCGCAATTAACAAATACGCCGACACAACAAAAACAGCGGAAAAATTAAACGATCAGGTAGGCAAACTGACAGGGCAAAAAACAGAGTTAATCGAGGGTTAAAGTTTGAAGCCTTATTACCAAAACGGCAGCATAACACTCTACAACGCGGACTGCCTTGAAGTGCTTTCATCCCTTGCGGAAAATTCCATCGACATGATTTTCGCAGACCCGCCGTATATGCTTTCTAACGATGGTTTTACCTGCCAAAACGGAAAAATGGTAAAGGTAAACAAAGGTAAATGGGACAAAAGCGCCGGTTTTGAAGAAGACACAATTTTTCATAACGAGTGGATCACAGCCTGCCGCCGCGTTTTAAAACCCGAAGGCACAATCTGGATTTCTGGAACGTATCACAGTATTTACCAATGCGGCTATCTTTTGCAAAAAAACAATTTTCATATATTAAACGACATCGCGTGGTTCAAACCAAACGCCTCACCAAACCTAAGCTGCCGTTTTTTCACCGCGTCTCACGAAACAATCCTGTGGGCGCGCAAAGATAAAAACACCAAACACACATTCAACTACGAAGAAATGAAAAACGGCCTATTCCCCGAAGATAAATTAAAAAACGAAAACACCCAAATGCGTTCTGTCTGGTCAATCCCCTCACCAAAAAGCGCCGAAAAAGAACACGGCAAACACCCAACCCAAAAGCCGCTCGATCTATTAAAACGCATCGTTCTCGCCTCTACCAACAAAGGCGACATTGTTTTAGACCCATTCTGCGGAAGCGGCACAACAGGCGCCGCGTGCAAATGTGTCGGCGAAAGAGCTTTTATCGGGATTGAGATTGATGCGGGGTTTTGTGAAATTGCGAAAGAGAGGTTGATGAGTTAGATGTTATCCTCTCCGCTAACTTCATCAATCCAACTTAAATACTTATTAAAACCGCTAACAACAGGCAGCATGATAATTTCAGGCACTTCGTAAGGATGATTTGCAATAATCACTTCTTCAATCGCGGCATAGCGATTTTGTCTGCATTTTATAAAAAGGATAATCTCGTTGTCGTTGCATATCTCGCCTTTCCATGAATAAATACTGTTAATGGGGAAAAGCTGGACGCAGGCGGCAAGTTTCTTTTCTAAAAGAAGATTTGCGATTTTTTTTGCCGTTTCTTCGTCAGGGCATGTGTTTATAATCATCGCGTATTGATTATCCATTTTCCTAACAATCCCCGATTGCTTTTGTAAAAATATTATCCTTAGTAATAAACCTGTCGTAAAGGTAAAACGCGATATCTCCCAGTAAAAGAGTAATAAAACCAGCTGCGCCTGTCATTCCGTTTGTAAGGTCATTTCCGCCGACAAGAAATATTAAACTAATTCCGGCAATCGCGTTTATGCTCCCATGAAATATGGCGGCTGTAATAACAGATTTTGATTTTATTACAATGTATGTCATCATGGGGGAAAGCAGAATGCAGAATATTACCATCATTGCGACTCCGGCTATTGGGTGCTGCGGATAATTGTGGCCGATTAAAATAAGCGGGAAATGCCATACACCCCACACAGCTCCTGTGATCAGGGATACCAATAGAAATTTTTTACCTTGTAATGCTTTTAATAAATAGCCTCTCCAGCCTAGTTCTTCGCCGAATGCGAAAACGGCGTTTATCGTGTAACCGGCAACTATTGCCTGTACAACCTGAAGTAATACAAAAACAATTGGCGGAAATCTTGATAATTGTTCAACAGCAAGTTCCATCTGTTCTTCCGGTATATATTGCAGTATCCCTCCATAATTTGAAGAAAATAAAACATTTGGAAAGAATAAACTTATTCCCATTGCTGTAAAAGATAAAACTACAGGCACAATTCCCGCAACAAGAAACCACCAGTTTAAACGAAATGATATATTTAAATTGCTGAACAGTTTTTCCTTGTGTATCAACTGAAGTATTACTGAACAAATCGCTGGCAATAGCATATAACATGCGCCGAAAATCACATAACTAATTTTAGTTGTATCGCGTATGCCAAAATAAATAGCCGTTCCCGCAACAGCCCAGCTTACTAAACAAGTTAAAATTATAAATTGAATTGGTCTTTTCATATTATACACTCCATTCTATACTTAATATATTCTATACATGTGTATAAAATATTGCAATTATTAGCTGAGTATTTCCATTAAACTCCCTAATAAATACAGCGGTACAGAATAAAGACCGTCTGCCGTTCCGTAATTTTTCAACGAAACGCGAACGGCGCGTGTTGGTTTAAACTCATTTCTATAGACGTTAAGGCTTTCGGATTTAACATTTTTGCCGGATTTAACTTCCATAGGGATAATATCATTATCGTATTGAATAACAAACTCAACTTCTGCTGTGTTTTTATCAGTTGCCCAGTAATAAACAGGCAGAGTATCGTTAGCCGCAATTAATTCCTGCAGGGCAAATTGCTCAGACAGCCCTCCCTTGTAATGAGAAAAAGTTACGGCGCTTTCGGCAAGGTAGATTTTTGGATCAAGCCCTGCGCGGGCGGAAAGAAGTCCTATATCATTCATATAAAGTTTAAAAATCGCGTTTTGTTTATAATTAATTAACGGTATATTTGGAAGGCTTACACGGTGAAGTTTAAGAATCATATTCGTATCTGCAAGCCAGTTAAGGGCAATTTCATAATCACGGCCGCGCGAACCTTGTTTCATGTCTGAATATAAAAACCGTTTGTTTTCTTTGGCAAGCTGTGTTGGAACGGATTCCAAAATATCCCGCGTCCGCGCGATATAATTGGACGGAATATGTTTTGCAAAATCGGCATAATACGAGTCCAATATCATCCTTTGCACATCGCGCACTTCGCTAAAACTTTTAGTTTCCAGATATCGTTTTACTGCCGCAGGCATTCCGCCTGTAAAAAAATACTGTTTCTGCAGCTCTATAATTGAATCATGAAAAGTTGCGATTGTCTGAAAATCAAGACTTTTAAGGCTTGGCAAAAAACGGTTATCTATCGCGTCCATGAATTCGTAAAACGACATGGGATAAATTGTGAGCATATCAACCTTGCCGACAGGAAAACCCGTTCCTTCCAGCGTCATTACGCCAAGAAGGCTTCCTGCGGCGATGATATAAAAATCGGGAGCGTTTTCACTGAAATATTTTAACGACGTAAGCGCGCGCGGACACTCCTGCACTTCATCAAAAATGATAAGAGTTTTTTTAGTAATTTGCATACCAGATGCAATACTCAGCTCATGGATTATCCGCGGAATATTCAAATCCTTTTCAAAAATATTTTTGAGCTGACTGTCTGAATCAAAAGAGATATAAGCAAAGGAATCGAAACTTTTTGCTCCAAAATCCTTCATAAGCCATGTCTTGCCGACCTGTCTCGCCCCGTAGAGCACCAGAGGTTTCCTATTGGTTGAATTTTTCCATTTTTCGAGCTTTTCAATGGCAGAACGGTACATAAATACTCCTTTCTGCTATAATTCTACTAAATATCTGCTTAATTGTCAAGAATTTCGTGGTTATTTTACACTATATTCGTTGGAATTATGTGTGTATATCACACCATATTCTAATGAATTCTATATAAATTTACCGATTTTACATTACTCCACTTACCCCATTAAACCCCTAATTCGCAAGCAGTCCAGCAATTGCCGGGAAAGAAATGAAGTTTCCAATCATGCCGCCGAAACTGGAAAGGAAAAACACAAGCAGAGCTTTTGTTATCCTGTTGCGGTAAATGCCTTTAAGACTGGTTGCGTCTTCGGTGAGGTTTTGAACATCCGAAACGCGGGGTTTACGGAAAGCGATTTGGACAAGCCCGGATAATAATCCAATGCCGATAAAGGGATTAAGCGTCGCGATTGGAGCGCCCAAAAATGAAACAAGAATCGCGAGCGGATGCGCAAGCGCAAGAAGGGAGCCAAGCGCGGCAAGAGAGCCGTTCCACAGCACCCACCTTAATATCATTTCTAAGCCGACACCGGCTCCTTTGCCGATAAATCCAACCGCGATAAGAGCGATAATCGCGGCAGGAATTATAAAGCCCGCCGCTCTTGAAAGAAAACCAGGCTTTGGTATCTGATCCAACTCTTGCACATCCGCTGTCTCTTCGCCGCTGGCTAATTTTTCTAAATGGGAAATCATTCCCTTCATGTGGCCTGCGCCTACAACTGCGGCGATTTTTTTCGGCGCGCTGTCAGTAGGTGTGGATGTCCAAATTTTTGAAGCAAGATAGCGGTCGCGTTCATCTATTAATACTGTTTTTACAGCGGGAAGGTAATCTGCAAGTTCTCCCATCATTCCGTCGAGTTCGTTTTTATCTTTTAAATTTTCTATTTCCTGCTCGTTTAATTTTTCGGTTGTAAAAGCGGACGCTAAAAGCGACGCTAATAATTTACACTTGCTCCAAAAACCGCATTTTGCCCATGCGCGCCTGAGCGTTGTATGCACCTCACGGTCACAAAGACTGTTTGGGACTCCAATTTCCTTTGCGGCTTCGATTGCGGTTTTCATTTCTTCGCCGGGTTTAACGCCCAGCTCATTGCCAAGACGGCGCTGGAAACTCGCGAGAACAAGGTTTGCGATCAGCAAAAAACCTTTGCCTTCTTTAAAAACTTTTGTAAGATCCAGTTTTTCCCAATTATCATTTTGAGTGATCGAATTGTACCGCCCCTGATCGAGCTCTACGCAAACCATGTCTGGTTTTTCTTCGCAGATGATACTCCGCACTTCTTCGATGCTTTCGCGCGAAACATGCGCGGTTCCGATCAATTTAAATTCTCTTCCATTCAGAGAGATCGTTGTTGTGTTGCTGTTCATTTCACCGCCCTTAAGCCCAGTCCGCGTTCTAAAAGCATCATTTCATTTAACTGCCATTCTATAGTGCCGGGAGCATTCAAATCCTGAGCCATTAAATAGTATCTGTCCGCAAGATTTTTGTTTCCCCTAATATCATAAAAGGTAGCAAGATAAAAAAGCATCTGTGATTTTTTATAAATATTTTTCTCGCTTTCCACATTGATAGTTACGGAGGAATCGCCGGAAAGATCGTGGTAAAGGCGCAGCATTGAGTATTCAATTGAATCTCTGGGAACTGTACGCAGTACCTGTGCAAGATACTGTTTTGGATCTGTTTGCCTTCCCGCGCGCATCCAGTTAGCGGCGGCAAGCAGCGCGTAGTTAAACTCCTTAGGCGCCTGTTTATACGCTTCCAAAAAAGCGTCTCTTGCAGAAGCCCATTGTTTATTCCTCATTCTTAATACACCGAGCGCTTCGAAAGCAAAATAATAATCGGGTTTTAATCTTGCAAGAGTTATATAATCTCTTTCCGCGCCGGCGTAATCACCTGCCTCGTCTTTTAGCGCGGCGCTGTAAACATAAGCCATAAAAACATTTGGATCCGATCTGATGGCGCGGTTAAAATCCGCAAGAGCTTCCTCTTTGCGGTTACCATCCATATAGATCTCTCCGCGATCCACAAGCATCCAGTAATTATCCGGTTCAAGTTTTAAAGCAGCGGTTAAATCAGTAAGCGCGTCGTTATTGTAACCTGCTCCTTTATAAAGCCTTGCTCTTTCATGCAGCGGTCTTGCCCAGTCGGGATACAGCGACACAGCGTGGTTTAAAAGCCTTTCGGCGCTTCTTGATTCCCTTGCGTAACGGTGCACAGCCGCGCGGCTTACAAGCGCTTCTCCGTTATTTGCATCAGCGGCAAGCGCTCTGTCAAAATATGATGCGGCAGAACGAAGGTTTTGATTTCTAAGATTGATATTACCCAAATCGATCAACGCTCTTACATGGTTTGCGTCTATTCTGATAATCCTGTCCAGAAAGCTGCGCCTATCCCTGTCTTTACCTTCAATCGCGGCAGCATCGGCAAGCACCATCAGAGCATCTGTATTATTGCTGTCTGAAGCGATAATTGCGTTCGCGATTCGTTTCGCGTCGGCGGTTTTACCGGCTGAATTGTAAATAGACGCCTGCATTATCCTGATTTCTGTTTTTTCCGCTTCTTCGGCAGAAAGTTTGCTGAATAATTCCAACGCGGACGCGTAATCCCTGCGCGAAAGGAAAGCAGCAACTTCGGTTAAAATAGCCTGCGTATTGGCTTCCTGAGCGAAAACCGCGGACAGGGAAGAAAAAATCAGGAACAGCGCCAAAACGCTTCCAATGAACTTAATTTTCATGTTAGTATATAGTATACAATAATCAAAAAGTCGGCAAGTTACATCAAATTATGAACAGAATTACAGCCGGGAATTAAGGGGTTGATAATTAACCATGAGGAAACCTTTAGCGTCGCGCATAATCGGACTTGCCGCTCTGTATCTTTTAGTTTTTTGCCTTGTAGTGATTCTGCAATTCTCCAACATGGGCAACTTTTCCATTTCCTCAGGATCAATGAACATTAAAGGCCGCTACCTTGCCGAGGAATCACAGCAAATCGCAGGCGGCGTAAAGATTTTTTACGGCGGGCTTGAGTTTAATCTTAAAGAAGAACGCGGAAAAGGATTAACGCTTACAGGAACCAATAATATCAATACACCTGTAAACCCGGAATTAATGTTCCTTACCGATAACAGCGCCCGTTTCATCTTTCCCGGCGGAACAGAACTTACATTCAATTCTGTTGAATCGACAAGAGGACAGGAACTTCAAATCGCCGCGGAGTTTTCCGCAAATGTTTCGGACATCATTATACCGATTATTCCCCGAAGGTCATCGCTTGTCAGGGATTCGGGGCAGCTTGGCATTTTATACTCGGGTTCCAGATATGTATTCAGCAGCCTTGGACAGGAACTTGAAAGCGGGCATCTTACCCTTTCCAGAGATAATACATTTATCGTGTACCGATCCAGAGGCAAACAAAGAGCATTTGATCCGGCGGATTACATTATTTCCTCTGTTCCCAATTACACGTCAATTCTTAGAAACTGGCAGGACGCGAGTTATATCCAATGGAATCAAAACGCAAATAATTTATTAAGCGAAGAAGATATAATCGCCTATGGTTCTCAGGCTCTGGCAAGAGGAAATTATCCCGCGGCATCTGCGGCAATTTCCGCCAATTTCGCGAACAACCCGACGCAGACTTACAGATCATCGGTCTTCGCAGGCGGAATGTCGGTTGCTCACGATTCCTTTTCCGCTTCAGAAAACGAGAAATTAAATCTTGTAAACAGGCTGATAAGAGAAAAATCTCTTAACATTTTAAAAGAAGACCATATAATTGATTTCCTTCTGACAAGAAGCAGCGTTGTTCAGGCGAACGAAGTTATCGCGATGATTAATAACACAACTCCTGACATGCTTGCTTCCGATTACTGCGCAGGTCTTTTGGAATTTTATTACGACATGAGACGCTGGCGGCCAGAAGCAAATAATCCTATAGAACATTTATCAGAACAAATTCTTTTGCTTATCTCCGAAAACCTGAACCGCGACGCGGAAAATGACGCTGTCTATGCGTCGAGCCCCGGTATCAGCAATTCTGAATACAGCATACGGCTTGGTAAAGCACTTGTTTACTGGGCGGACATGACGCATAACAATGAATGGTCCGGCATTGGAAAGTCGCTGATTTTATCGGCTATTTCAAGCGGAAACGCGGGAAGGCTTCACAACATTCTTAAACCCGTTGATTATTATCCAAGAGCGGCGTGGCTTACAGATTCGGGGCATTGGGCATGGACTATTTCGCAAACGCTTAGAGCGTCTTTCGGCACGGACGGAAATTTAACAATTTCTGTTACATTCTTCGCAAACATGGCGCATCACATGATCATCCGCGGAATTCGTCCGTTTAACAGAATTCAAATTCACGGAATGGATTGGAGATCGGACAGCCAGTTTGAGCGCTACGATTCATCCGGCTGGGTGTATTATCCCGAAGATCAGGTACTTATTATAAAACTCAGGCACCGCACAGCGATGGAAAATGTAAGAATTATTTACAGAGAACCGCCGCCCGCGCCGCCTGCTGCAGCCGAAGAGATCATCACGCCGGCGGCAGAGTCAGGAGAGGATGTTGAATAGAAGGGATTTAATCCTTGGTATTTCAGGCGCGGCAGCGGTTTTATTAATAATATTGTTATGCGTCATTTTGTTCAAATGCGGCAGCGGTAAAGAAACAATCGAAGAAACCCATGTTCAAATAATTGGGGAACCTGAGACACAGGAAGAAGAAATAACGGAAGAGCCTGAAAACACAAATCCTCTTGTATCGTATCAGACGCAAAGGCCTTTATCATCATTAAGCGATTTAAACAGGCTTCGCGGGCTTGGGGTTTTGGTATCGGAAATTAATCCTGTAAATTACGAGAATCCCGATCTAGATATCTTAAGACAGATGGGAGCCGACCCGTATTTAATCTCTTACCTTGCAGGCGAGCAGCATTACCGCGAAGGAAACATAGACAGAGCGATTCAGGAATACAATATTTCTATCTCCCGCAACAGCGAATTCCTGGAAAGTTTTATTTCGCGCGCGAACGCATGGATGAAAAAATGTGATTTTTCCCGCGCAATCGACGATTACACGCGTGCGATCAGGCTTAACAACGGCAAAGCTGAACTGTACAATTACCGCGGTTTTGCGAGAGCCGAGCGCGGAGAGACAGCTCTGGCAATCGAAGATTATTCGCGCGCAATCGCGATTAACAAAAATTATGTTGACGCTCTTGTAAATCGTTCTCACGCGTACTATCAGGCAAGAGATTATATAAAAACAATTGATGACTGCAGCGCAATTATCGCCGTTGAACCGTCCAACGCTGTGATTTGGAACAGGAGAGGCAGCGCATGGTACGCACTGGAAGACGATGACAAGGCGATAATGGATTTTTCAGAAGCGGTGCGTTTAAGGAGCGATTACGCGCTTGCGTGGCACAACCGCGGAAACGCATGGTACAGCAAACGCGAGTTTGACAGAGCCCTTGCGGATTTAAACAGAAGCCTTTCAATAAACCCCTCGTACGCCGCGGCATACACAAGCAGAGGTAACATTTTCCAAATAATGGGGAATAAAGAAAGCGCGGCAGCAGATTTCGAAACCGCTTCGTCTCTGCAAGCCGCTGCGTCTCAAAACCGGTAGCTATTGAATTACTTTGTCCAAACCTTCTTTAAAAAGCCCGTCAAGTTCATTGCGTATCTGAGTTTTTACAACATTCGGCAATGAATGTATATTTAAAAAATATTGTAAAACATTTATCCCTTCAGGCGCAAGCGGAGGGCCGGAGAAACGGCAAAGCCTTGCTATGGATGAAGTAGCTGCTAACACAAGCTGCGGATCAATGTTGGGGTTATTGGGCGTAAGTAAATAATGATAAGAATAAAAAGATCTTCCTGTTGGGTCAACGCCAATAATTCCAATCGCGTCGGCGCATGCTCTTCGGACAGCCGGTTCAGGGTCTTTGTCAAAAATATTCCAAAGGAAGGGGATTGTTTCCCTAGAACCCACATGCGCCAAAAGACTGATCAGCCTGATACGCTGCGCGGGTTTTACGGATGGCCGGACAGGCGACACCTGCGGGCTGCCGATAAAGAAACCAATCATCTCCATCATATAAGCGACATAAACAGGTTCGTTCTTTCCAAGCTGCCCGCTTCTGATAACGGCGGAAATTTCCTCGTAAGTGCTGTCCTGTTCCGCATCATGGTAACGATTGCTCTGCCCTGTCCACGGCGAAGGAGGAGGCTTGCCCATTCCGTAATTGCCCTCCGGTTCAGGACCGTAAAACCGATGAGTAATAACTGTACGCGGTTTTGCGTCGATCTTATAAACTCTTAATATATTATCTTTTCCGCACGCGTAAAGCAAACCTTCATCGCTTATTGCCGGAACCCCTGAACATTCAACGCTTAACTTGTGAACAAAGCGGCGTCTTCCTTCCGCGGTAAAAGCGCTTACGCCCCGCAATGTGATTGTGTAAACGCCGCGCTCGTCAAACATCATCGCAGCCTGCCCCATCGCAATGTTACCCGAACCTTTTTCCGCCGCGGCTTCATGGCTGTCTCTTGTCCAGAGAGTGTTGCCGCCTGCGTCCATGCAAAGAGTCCTTCCGTCTCTGAGCGTTACGACAAACTGCGCGTTCAATGACGCTGTTGCTACAGGCGGAGCGGGAAGAGTTCTAAAATTTGATTTAAAAAGCCTGTTCCCTTCTCTTGCGGTTTCATTAAAAGTTATTTTTTCCATTTCGCCGTTTTGATATTGCAGAATATAACTTTGCAGCGTACCTTCTTTTAAGGGAGCGATTAAAACAGGCTGTCTTGTTAATCTAAGCCTGTCCACAATGCCAAACTGATTTACTTTGATAAAATCATTATTCTGTAAAACAGCCGCCGCGCTTCCTGTTTTATCAAGAACAGGAGAAAAAGCTATCCGGCTTCCCAAGTCGATTGTCCACAATGCGTGCCCCGATGCGGTACGGCATGACATAATTGAATCAACAGGTATAAAAACTCTGCCGTCCCACCCGACAACAGGCGAATGGGTCAGCGGTCTGTCCAGCCTGAGACGCCACAGTTCCCTGCCCACGCGGTTTATCGCCATGGTTACGCCTTCCGTATTGCAAACATAAGTGGCAGCTTCGTAAGAACGGGCGATATACGGAACAGCTGTTCCCTTTGCGTCGAAATTCCAAAGAGGAGTACCGCTCATAAAAAATGATCTAACACTGCCATTCTCGCCGACAAGCACAACAGAGCCAGCCTGCAGGTGAGGTGTGGCTTTGATCGTATCACCGATGCGCGTTTCCCATAACGGAGCGGCGCTGATAACTGCTTTACTAATGTCTACCCTCTGCTGCGCGCCTAATCCTGTTAAGACAAAGAGAAAAAATATCGTTATTTGCAAATAAAACAATCTGTAGAACTTCATATCTTTACATCCGCCCCTAACGAATCTTTACAAACTGGGTAAATCCAATAACGGCAGCCGGATAAACCGACGGTCCGTCATGATTCCTTCCGCACAGCAATGAACCGTTCGCGATTTCAAATGATGTCTTTTCGCTGTTAAAAATGATGGCAAGAGAACCTGAGTTTACTCTGGTTTGTTCAGGCAGAGTTTCTTCAAGATCCAGGTTTACGCTGAATACCGCGTCTATGCGGACTTGTTTCGCGTTTATAGTCATTTGCCTGTTCGCGTAACCTATGTATGTATAGCTCCCCGCTCCGTATCCTTCGTAGCGCAGAGCATTATCCCGCCTGTGTTCCCATGTATCATACCTTTCAACATTCGCTCTTCTGCCCGCGCCGAATTCAATTATACAGACAACAGGACCGTCAGGCATATTAACCGTAGACCGCCATGTACCAAGAAGATAATTCGGCAGCGGTATCCTGTCTACAGCGCTCGCGCAAAAACCGGTAATGGAAATATCATTTAAAGTTCTGCCTCTCTCCTGATACTCATTTAACTGCTGAGATGAAGACGCGTTTACAGTTACAGCCGCCGCGATAAAATTTCCGCTCTGTATGGAGAGCGTGCCGCGGATAATATATTCAGCTCCGGCTTCACCCTGCGCGGCATTCAAAGTACCCCAGGATTTTAACTCGGCGACAATTTTATTAGTAATATTATTAATATCCGCAGTGTTAACACCTGTGCCGGACGTCTCAAAAACAACTCCAACAGAAGGAAGGCGTTGAGCATAAACGGCGTTTAAGGATATTGTTAAAAGAAAAAGCGTTAAAAAAACACTTTTCATACATTGGCGCGCAACCATACAGAAATTATACTAAGATTTTGCAGAAAAATCAATTTTTTCGCTGTATTTTCAGGAATTCAACGCTCTGCACTCTAAATAAAACCGTTTTTCCGCAGAATGCCCCATAGAAAAGCTCTTTCGCGGCAGCGGTCCGATACGGGCCACAGTTTCAAAAAGCCCCGATTTTTGCACAGGCGGTAATAAAATACCAGCCGCCGGCTTACTTTTATTTTCAGCCAATCTGAAAACCTCTTCTTCGTCATGGATATAATCTATCAGCTGCGGATTATCGCCGGCGAACTTGTCCAACAACGGCTGAAGGCATGCAGTCGCAATTCCTGCCGCGGATGTCTCGATCAGCGCATAACTGCCCTGCCGGATAACCGCGAAGCAATTAGGAGCGGACGGGTTTTTGCAAAGACGCATAAGCTCATTCGCGCTTTCAATATTACGGCAGGAAAAATCCGGCAATTTAGAAAGCAGGGAAATGGTATCATTAAAACTGATGCCGAAAACAACGCGGTGAATCGGCTCAAACTCTATCGCAGGATCATAAATGTTTTCTATTTCTACAAGAGCGTATCTGCAGGGATGAGATAACTCAGCGCCGTTTTTTTTAAGTTCGTTCCAAATACCCAAAGCCGCGGCCAGAGAATGGTTGCCGTCGCCGACAGCATACAGAAAAGGTTTTCCGCTGCTGCCTGAGTAACGGTTTAAAGATCGGTTGTAAAGCGCGTTAAGTTTTTCATTAACAAAGGCAATATCTTTTTCGCTGTCAACAAGCCAGCCTGTAACATTGCCTGAATCCATCATTAACGGAATATTATAAACAGGTGAAGTATTTTTTACTTTTTCTCCAAGCACAGGCAAAAGGCTGTTTGTATCGTCATCGATAAGCACAAGCACATGAGGAAGTTCAAGCGGCGCGCCGCGGCGAATATCCATACGCGCAGGAAGGCGTTCAGGCACAGTGCCTTCAGTGCAGCGAATTAAAGGGCGTGCCTGGGAATGCCAGTCATACTGTTCAAGATCAATTACAGCGATAAGACCGCGCCGCTTTTTCTGATAAGGCGTATCTCTTTCGATGTAAATAAATCCGCGCTTTGGCTGCGCGAAAACTGTGCTTTGCAAATAATTATTCATAGCAGAATGAATGTCAGCGATTCTTTTTGAAGCGCCGTCATCAGCTAAAAAAACTTCGGGGAAAATCAAATTTAATGTTGAAGGATCATCTGCAACTGCGGTTTTAACCTTTTCCCAATAATCTCTGTCCTGCGTAAACTGATCGCAGGCTATCACAGGCCACTTTGACAAATTTTCTTTTTTGGGCAGCAGTACCGATGGAACTTCAAGACCTAATTTATTCATGATTTAGCATTATAGCGGAATTTACGAATAAAGACTATAATCAATAAATGCAGTTTCAGCGGCCGTCTTTCATACAAGAACAGCGTCTCAAAATGAATCCGCAGATGTTACAGTCAATCAAATTGATGGAACTGCCAATCGCGGAACTGCGCGAAAGAATTGAACAGGAACTTGAACGCAACCCCGCTCTGGAACTAATCGAAGATAAAAGCACAGTTCCGCTTGATGAACCGGAAACAAAAAGCAGCGAAAAATACGAATACTTTGAAACAACTTCGGACCCGGGGCGCAGAAGCAGCGCTAAAGCTTCGGAAGAACACAGGCGTTTTATCGAAGGCGTGCTTACGCGCCCGGAAACCCTGCAGGAAAATCTTTTGCTGCAATTACAGCTCGAACCGGTTTGCAGTGAATTAAGAATGATCGCGGAAACTTTAATTCAAAATCTTGACGACAACGGTTTTCACAAGGAAAATCCTAACACCTTGTATACAGAACCTCAGCCGCGTCTTTCACAAGCGATAAAACTGGTTCAGGGGCTTGAGCCCGCGGGATGCTGCACAAAAGATTACCGCGAATCGCTTACTGTTCAAATCGCGCTTTTTTCTGATAATCCTCTGGCAAAGACACAAAAGTTCAGAGAGAAAAAAAACGAAGAAGAAGGCTCAATAATAGAAATAATATTAGATAATCTTGAGCTTATAGAACGTGAAAAATACGCTGTTCTCGCAAAGAAATTAAATATAAAAGAAAACGATACGATTGCAATATGTGAATTTATAAAAACGCTTTCGCCGTTTCCGGGCAGAGCTTTTGCGTCAATGTCGCAAGTACGATATGTTGTTCCTGACATTAAAGTGGTAAGAGACAGCGATCAATTTACCATCAATCTGAACGATGAAGCTTTTCCGGTTCTGGGAATAAACCGTAACTTTGAAAAATTCGGCGACTCAAAAGATAAGGCGGCAAGGGATTTTGCGCGGGAGAACATCAGAGAAGCAAAACTATTTATAAGCCATTTAAGCCAGCGCAGCCAGACATTGATCCGCGTAGCAAACGCCATTCTTGAGTTTCAGCGCGCTTTTTTTATAAACGGACCAAAAGCGCTTGCTCCGCTCACTCTGGGAGATATCGCCAAAGAACTTGATATTCATGAAACAACGGTCTCAAGAACAGCAAACGGCAAATATATGCAGACAGAATGGGGAATTTTTGAAATTCGGTATTTTTTCACCAACTCAATAAGCGGATCGGGAACGAACAGGTCTCAATTTTCCAAAGAAAGCGTAAAAGAGATAATAAAAGAAATCATTGCTACAGAAAATCGAATTTTGTCAGATCAGGAAATTTCCGGCATTTTAAGTCAAAAGGGAATTGCGCTAGCTCGCAGAACTGTGGCAAAATATAGGAAAGAACTGGATATGGGCTCTTCATACAACCGGAAGTTGTAACAGCAGAAGGTTGTAGAGACAAAATTAATTTGGGAGGTTCAGAATGAACTTAGACATTAAAGCGGTACATTTTTCATTACATGATGACGGCAGGGAGTATCTTAATAAAAAAATCGAAAGGATTCGCAACGCAGAGAATATGATCGTAGATCTTCTCATTACGATAAAAAAAGAAAAAGATTTTAATGTTGAAGCCACGGTGAATTTCCGCTGGGGCGTTTCTGTCCACGTAGAGGAAGAAGACTTTGAGTTGACTAAAGCTATCGATAAAATGATGGACAAACTCGAAGCGAAAATAACCAAAGAAAAAGAAAAGGTGAAGGAAAAACGGTAAATCATTTGGAAAAACACTCCTCTGTCTTTTCAGCGCGCCTTGAAAAATTTTACAGCTGGATGTCCGAAGAAGGCATAACTCTGGTTATGCTGGAAGACTGTGAATCAAGGCGGGATCAAAATATCCGCTGGCTTACGGGACATCCGGGAGACGCGCTGCTTTTTCTTTCGCTGGAAGAACCAAGAGCAATACTTATCGCATGGGATATAAATCTTGCAAATCTTTACGCGTCGCAATCTCCAGTTTTAATCGCTTCCTACAATGACTTTGATCGAAAACCATGCAAAGCAATTGCGGCGGTTGCTAAAAAATTAGGCATTCCCGCGGGCTCAAGGATCGAAATTCCATGCGTAACACCCTACCCCGTCTTCCTTGACTATGTAGGCGAGCTGACTGATTACGACATTCTTTGCAGAGATAACGGCGCTGCTTCAGAGCTAAGAAAATTGCGCGCCGTTAAAGATGAAGAAGAAATTGCCATTACGCGGAAAGCCGCGAATATTACAAACGAATTAATTGATACCCTGGAAAAAAATGTAATCACAGGCAAAATAAAAACAGAGGCGGACGCGGCTTTATTTATTCAGGTGCAGGCGCGCAAAGCAGGCTGCGAAGGCACAAGTTTTGAAACACTCGCCGCGGGGCCGGACAGAAGTTTCGCCATTCACGCGTTTCCATCATGGACTTATGCCCCGTTCGGCACACAGGGGCTTTCCATTCTTGATTTTGGAGTAAAACTCGGCGGCTATTGCACTGATGTAACCCTCACCTTTGCCCGTGATTTAGACGCAAAACAGGAAAAATTGGTAAATCTGGTGGAAAAAGCCGCAAAACTCGCGATTTCTATGGCGCATAACGGAACGCAGGCAAAAGATATCGCGGCGGCAGTTGATACCCTATTTACCAAGTCAAAAAAGAAAATGCCGCACGGGCTTGGGCACGGTATCGGACTTCAGGAACATGAATACCCCGTAATAAGGAATTCAACAGACAATGAATGGGTACTGGAACCCGGAATGATCTTCACCATAGAACCCGGCCTTTACGACAACTTGCTCGGCGGCTGCCGTCTGGAAAATGACATCCTGATAACAGAAACATTGTCCGCCGCTCAGCCGGGACACGAAATCCTTACGACAGCCCGAATAATCAAGCTAGGCTAATCTGGTTAAATTGGGTATTCTATTATCATGAAAGTATGGATTAAATTTTTAATCGGCTCCATTTTGGGAATGGTAATCGGTTTTCTTTTACCCAACAGCGAAAATGTATATCAAACTCTCGCATGGCTGGAAAAACTTGCAATCGGCATAGGCAGGTATTCAGTCATCCCCGTTCTAGTCTTCTCCCTGACAGTCGCGGTTTACGAACTTCGCATGGACGAGCAATTTTGGCCAATGATATTGAAAAATTTTCTGTTTATAATCGCGGCATCAGCCTTTGTAATTTTCTCCGGCATCTTAGTAACGATGATTTTTTCGCCGGGACGCATACCGATAGAAACTGTCGAACAGATGGAAGTTCTGGGGCTCAATGTCGGAGACAGCATTCTTGCGATATTCCCCCACAACATGTTAAGCGTACTTTCAACAAGCGGCGCGTACCTTTTCCCGGTCTGCGTATTCGCATTCTTCCTCGGCATGGGATTGAACTACGACCGCAACTATTCCAAGCCGGTTATCTCTCTTGTAGATTCACTTTCACGGATTTTTTACCATGTTGCCTCTTTCTTTTCAGAAATCTTCGGATTTGTATTGATCGTTTTAGCGGCATTCTGGGCTGTCCGTTTTTCTGATATTTTACAGGCAAAAGTTTACAAGGATTTAATCATCCTTTTAGGCGCGTTCAGCGTTGTGTTATGTTTTGGCATTATGCCGCTTTTCCTGTACCTGTTAAAACCAAAAACAAACCCGTGGCGTGTTCTCTACGGCTTCCTTGGCCCCGCAATCACAGCATTCTTTTCAGGCGATGTTAATTTTGCGCTCCCCGTCCTGATGAGCCATTCCAAAGAAAACTTCGGCATACGCAGGCGATCGAGCGCCCTTTCCATGACGCTGTTTACAACATTCTGCAGATGCGGCAGCGCAATGGTCGCGGCGGCGGCTTTCATCGTAATTATTAAATCGTACTCGTACCTGAGAATCGGTACGCTGGATTTGTTTACAATCGGCATCTTCGCCTTTGGCATTTCTTTCCTCCTTGCGCGCAACCCCGGCGACGGCGCTTTTATCGCGCTTGCCGCTCTTTGCCTTTCCTACGGCGGCGGCGAGTACCGCGCAGGCTACCTCATTTTAAAACCGATGGCATTTTATCTTGTAGCAATCGGCGCTTTTATTGATGTAATGCTCAACGCCTTCGGTACCTATGTTATAGCGCGAATGAACGGGTTTATTGAAGAAAAGAATCTGGTTCATTTTATATAATGAGTGACGCAAGAGCATTATTATTAGAAGGAATTGAAATTCTTTGCAAGAATAATTCCGATATAGATGAACTGATTTCACCTAACAAAGATAGAATTGCCGTGCTGCTCTGCATGTACATAAACGAGATTGAAACATTTAATCCGGCGTATGGTCTGGTAGGTACAAACGACACAAAAGAGTTAATTATTAAACATATACTCGATTCCCTTGCGCCGCTGGGGATTATTTTAAAATTACTTAAAGAAAGAATTTTACCGCGAACTGCGAACCAAGGGTTCGGCGGTTCTTTCACGGGTGAAGATGAAAAGATAAACATTGCCGATGCGGGTTCCGGCGCAGGGCTGCCGGGAATACCTCTTGCCATTGCGATGCCTGATACCAGTTTTACCCTAATTGAACGCATGGGGCGCAGAGCCGGCTTCCTGTTGAATACAAAAGCGGTATTATCTCTTGCCAACGTGAATATCGATGAGAGCGAACTGGAAAAAGTAACCGGCAGCCAGTTCGGCATGATCACTTTCCGTGCTTTTGCGCCTGTCGAGCCGAAGCTGTTAAAAACATTGTGCAGGGTTTGTAAACCGGACGGAATTATAGCGGCTTATAAAGGCAGGCGCGAAAAGATTGAAGAGGAGATAGCGGCATTGAATACTTCAAATATGGACTGCGAGATAATTCCATACACGGTGCCGTTCCTTGATGAAGAAAGGAATTTACTGGTTTTTAAAAACAGTCAAATTTAAGAGGCATAAACATCCCAAAAACTCAAAACCTATTACTTTTAATAGGTATAAAACAGCCAAAAACAACCAAACCTAGTATGTTTAATAGGTAGATTAGTTTGAAAAACAGAATAATAATATACAAGTGCATCTTTTGCAGCACATAAAAGACCCTTCCTCATTTTAGGCGCCGGGTATTCACTGTTTATAGCAGGGGGTATCAGGCGCCTTTTTTATTTACAGACAGTAAAAAATCCTTTGTTAATTCAGCAAAAAGAGCATATACTTTTATTCATTAAAGAAGGGGTTTACAGCCGCCGATAATAGCTTGAGGGGACTATGTCATATAAAAACGCATCATCAACTTATAAAGAAACCAAAGTCAAGACCGCAGGTCAGGGACAGCTGATCGTCATGCTGTACGACGAAACGGTAAAGCAAATGACCGCTGCAGTTGAACTCATGCAGATGGAAAAAACCAAAAGAGAGCCCGGTAGGATCGAACAAATCAATAAGGCAGTCATGAAAACCGAAGAAATCATCACAGAGCTGATGGCTTCTCTCGATTTTGATCAAGGCGGGGAAATCTCTAAAAACCTGTTTTCCCTGTACACATGGTTTAACAGGGAACTTGTGGAAGCGAGCATAAATCAGGATATTAACAGAATGAAAACCGTCAAGGATATGCTTGCCGATTTAAGAAATACATGGAGCGCGGTGGCAAACCAGAAACCGGTTGAAATGCCCAGAGAGGCAGCAGTAGGTTTAAACATTGCCGGATAGCGCATATCAGGGAGGGAATATGGCAATTTTAACAGACGAAATCACAACAACAACAGAAATTAACCCGGCGGAACTCGCTCAAAGAGTCGCGATTTTAAAACGTTTTAAAATACTGCTTTCGCAGCAGAGGGAAAGGTTTCGCTCATACCTCGATTTACTTGATAAACAGCAAAATGTAATTGAATCAGGCAGCGCAGAAGATCTTTTAACTTATGTCGAGATAGAAGAAAAAATCGTCGCGGACATTTTCTCGATTCAAAAAGTTATTGATCCGCTGGAAGAAATGTACAACTCGGTTGTTTCCGGTCAAAACCCGTCAAAAGTCCAGGTCTCTGAGAACACCGAAGAAGTACCGAGCCTGAAAGCATCACTGGAAAATCTTAAGAATGAAGCTGTTGTCCGTTCTACCAAGAACAAAGAACTTCTTTCCAAGCGCATGCTGGAACTGCGCCAGGAAATCACCACTCTGCGCAACAACCCCTACGCCGGAGCCGGAAGAACCGCTTACGGCAATTCCAACAAAGCATCTCTAATAGACCTGAAAGGCTAGAGATATTTAGCGGGCGATACTGGATTCGAAGTGACTTCCGCTGTTGTAGCTTTTAATGAGGACAAATGATGGACGATACTGGGATTGACCGTGACTTCTTCGATTGTAGCCTTTAATGAAGATAAATAATGGGCGATACTGGATTCGAACCGGTGACTTCTACCGTGTGAAGGTAGCACTCTAACCACTGAGTTAATCGCCCATTATTCTGCTTTTAATTGTTCATCAAAAGCGACATCGGATGGAGAAAAGTTGATGTTCTTTACGAACTCGTAAGCTTCTTTAGCGCCGACTTCCCTGTTCATACCATTATCTTCCCATTCAACAGAGAGCGGACCTTTGTAGTTAATTGCGTACAGCTCGCGAATAAAGTTTTCAAAGTCAACATCGCCGTGTCCGGGCGAGCGGAAATTCCAGCCGCGCCTGACATCGCCGAAGTTTAATAAAGAGCCGAGAATTCCCGCTTTGCCATCCAGCGTTACAGCCACATCTTTCATGTGGACATGCAGCAGCTGCTTGTGGAAATCCCGGATAAAAAGCGCAGGGTTGACACCTTGCCAAACAAGATGGGAAGGATCAAGATTGAAGCCAAGAGTTTTGCGGTTCTTGAATTCTTTAAGAAGCCGCTCCGCGGTGTAGTAATCGAAAGCAATTTCCGCCGGATGAACTTCCAGCGCGAACTTAATGCCGTTCTTGTCAAAGTCGTCAAAAATCGGAGTCCAGAGTTTGATGATCTGAGCATAAGCGTCGCTGATCATCTGCTCGGTAGTTTGAGGGAATGAATACCAGTATGCCCAAATGGGACTGCCCATAAAACCTGTAACAATTTTTATACCAAGGTTTTTCGCTGCCGCCGCGGCATACTTCATTTCCTGAGTTGCCCACTTGCGGATTTCCTCGGGTTTTGTTCCAACGCCGGACGGGACAAGAGCGTTTAAACGGGGATCCGGGTTATCGCCGACACACTGTCCGATAAAATGGGTTCCAATCGCGAACAATTTCAACCCGTGATTTTTTAATATATTTTTACGCTCTTCAACATATTTAGGATCAGTCGCGGCTTTTTTTAAATCCAAATGATCGCCTAAACAGGCAATTTCAATCCCTTCATAACCGAAGGATTTTGCTTTTTCGCAGAATTTTTCAAAGGGCATATCAGCCCACTGTCCAGAAAATAGGGTTACCGGTCTTGACATATATACCTCCAAGGGGAACTGTTTGGCTATGATAGAATAATAATAAACAAAATGCAAGTATATGGATAAGGGATTATATGAATAATATCCGAATTTTCCACCTACCCCCCGTTTTAACCGCGGTTGCTCTCCTGGCTGCCTGCGGCTTATTTTCGGGCTGCTACACACTGACTCAAGGTGTAACAATGCTTGGCTACCTGAATCGGGCAATCCCGCTGGAACAAATCGATGATAAGGATTTTGCAAATCTTGCATCAGAAATCCGCGAATTCGCGATGAATGAACTTGGTCTTGCGCAGAGCCGTAATTACACAAAATATGTATACATTGACAGAGATTACCTTGCGGCTGTTGTTTCCGCGTCGGCAAAAGATTCATTTAAACGTTATGAATGGAATTACCCTGTTGTAGGCAGATTGCCGTATAAGGGCTTTTTTAATGCCGACGACGCGCGTAAGGAGAGATCGAAGCTTGAAAAAAAAGGGCTCGATGTTTGGGTTCGCCCTGTTGACGCCTTCAGCACGCTTGGCTGGTTCAGAGATCCGCTTTATTCATACATGAGCAATTATCCCCCTTCACAGCTTGCAGACTTGATTATTCACGAACTTGTTCATGCTACGGTATTTATAAAAGGGCAGGCTCAGTTTAACGAAGAGCTGGCGGAATTTATCGGAAACGAAGGCGGCAGGCTATTCATGGAGACGCGCCGCGGAATTGACTCTGAAGAATACGAAAAAATGCTATCCTCGGCACAAGACAGTAAAAAGTATGTTGAGTTCATTCAGGGATTGATTTCCGAATTGGACGCCTTATATTCAAGTGAAGTTGACAAAGAAGAAAAATTGATTGAAAAAGATCGTATTATAAACGCGGCAAAGGAAAGGTTTAACGATGAATATGATAACCTTTTTTCCAGCGGCAATTATAGAGGTTTTTCTAATCTACCGGTTAACAACGCCTATCTTGAACTTTTCAGGCTGTATCATGATGAGGATAATTTTTACAAAGATTTATATGAACGCAGCGGAAGCGATTTAGCGGCTTTTATTGCCGCGGCTAAAACAATTACAAAGAAAGGCGGCCCGCCAAGAGCTCAGCTGGAAAGAGCGCTATTGCGATAACCTGCTTTATTCCCATTCCATGCTCCATTTCCCTAATCACCAATTCCCCCATAATACAATTCCTGATAAACCCTTGCAGCACCTAAAACCCTTTTGCCGTAATCCCTGGTTTCCAAAATGGGGACTGTCTCTGTAAACAGATCAACAGGCAGCCTGCTTGCCGCGCGAAGCCTTCGTATCCGGTTCTGTCCGCCGTTGTAGGCCATCAGAGCGAGTATTATTTCGTTGTTAAAGTATGCCATCAGATTAAAATAATAAAATGTGCCTATATGAACATTTAATACAATATCCGTGGAATCAACGCTGCCGTCTGTGTTCGTATAATCGGGGCCGCCTGCGCGCCTGATGCGGTCTGCCATATCTTTCGCGGTGCTCGGCATCAGCTGCATTAATCCAACCGCGCCGGCATGAGAAACCACGGCAGACCTGAACGCGCTTTCCGTGCGGACAAGCCCGTAAAGAAGCGACGGCGCAAAACCAAATTGATCCGCGTACATTTCTATCAATTCACGGAAAGGGAGCGGAAACATCAATTCCCAGTTACGCCTGTCCTTGTCGTAACCTTCTTTAAAGATGTAAAGAGTGGCAAGGCGCATGGACTGCGGGTACATTTCCTCCTTGTCATAGACTTGAGCCAAAACGCGTATTTCACCGGGAGTTAATACGCTCTCCAGCTGCCTGCTATACGAAACGGAATGCGTTGCCGCGCCGTTTTTAAAAAAGCCAAGAAGGAACTCCAGCGCCTGCGTATATTCAGAAACAGGTATATCGTCAGCGGTTTTATCCGATAATTCAAAAAACGGCAGTTCAAGAGCGTCCGCGCTTAAAGAACGGTAATAAAATGCCGGCACAGAAAAAATAATGCCGGTGTTATACGCAATGCGGTAAAAAGACGCGGATTCCGCGGTTTCTGTATCCGCAATCCGCGCGGCAACGCGCATATCAGACGCACTGAGATAATTGTATTCAATCAGGCGGGCAATAACCCACGCATAACTTATTTTAAAATTACTTACGCCGGTATTTTGTATCGAAGCGAAAGTTCTTACAACATTGCTCCACTCCCTTCCCGAGACAAGCTTGTGTAAAAATCTTTCCATTATATCGTTATAGTAGCTGCTCCTGTGCCACTTTGAAACATACTGCTCCAATTTATCAATAAAAACGGCTGAAGGCCCCGTAATTATCGAATCCAGAATGTACCAGATGCAGGCATCCTGCTGATTTAAATCGGGCGCGTCGGGCATAGCTTGTTCAAAAAGCGAAACAGCCTTTGCACCCTGCCCTCCAATCCTTCGTGAAACCCTCGCTGCGAAAAAATTAAGCCTGTAGCGTAAATCCATCAATACATCGGGCGCGTCCGGCATCTCTTGCGGCAGATTTTCCGCCCATTTTTGAAAGAGAACAAGACCCTCGTCTTTTGTCTGCGTATATACAAATGTCCTTCCCAGCGCGTTTATCAAACCCGGATATTCCCTAAATAAATCCGGTAATTGTTCGGGCCAAACCCCATCTTCCTGAAAAAAGCGAAATAGCGGCAGGGCTTCGCCGTACTGAAGCCGGCAGACCGCAAAATATCCCGCCATTGCCGCAATCTCGTTATGTGTAAAAGTAATTTTCTTCTTTGTACATTCGTTCAGCAGATACTGCCTTGCTTCGGTAAAAGATACGGTATTTAAATCGTGTTTAAGAAGGAACGCAAGCGCGCTCTCCTTTGTTAAAGCCTGCCCTGTGCCTGATGTTATATTAAAAACTTCAGCCCAAAAACCATGCGATTCTTTTTTTATTAACTCTGCTGTCCTGCGCGAAATATCTATTCCCTGCATATTCAAAACCGCCAGCTCTTCCGCGGCGTAACGCCTTGCGTACTCATTTGGGCTTGAAAGAGCTTTTTCAAACAAAGCGGCTTTATCGTCGGCTGAATCGCTCATCAGTGCAAGATAGAAAGTGTCAACGGGAACCTGAGAAACACACGAAAAAATAAATAATGAAAAGACAATATAAACGCACAGCCGCGCGAAGGAGCCAAAAACATTGTAGTTGTGCATTTATCTCCTTCGCGTAACATCGCCTGAATTACTAATTAGTTTTTCGGAGGAATACGAATTGTCCTTCCGGAAATAATCAGGTTTGCATTACGAATATTATTAAAACGCGCGATTCTTGGATACTGCCACGGATCGCGGTAGAACGCTTCAGCTATGTCCCATAATGTATCGCCCCAGCGAATTCTGTAGTTGACGCCTTCTCTTGGAATTGTCGCGGGCACGTTATACGAAGCAACAGGCGGATTCCTTCCGCTTGACGGACGGCGTGTCTGGCTTTGCACAGGAGCGGACGGCGCGGAAATTACAGGCGGCGGCGCTATTACCTGCTGAACAGGTTCTGTCTGCCTTACAGGTTCAGGCTGCTTTACGGGCTCCGGCTCAGGCTGCCAAACAGGTTCCGGTTCAGGCTGTCTGACAGGTTCATACACAGTTACCGCAGCCGGCCTGTTGAACCATGATCGGACAACATCCATGCCGCCAAGGAAGAATAGCCATCCGGCTAAAAGCCCTAAAACAAGCAATACAGCAATTAAAATTATTATCAATGTTTTTGAAGAACGTTCCTTACGTATCTTTTCAGCTTGATTGTACAAGCCCGAAGGAGGTTCTTCGTTTGATTCCAATTCGAAGTCAGGAATGTCAACATCGCGCGTGGTCTCATCAAGAGATTTTAAGGAAACATTTAAAATATAATGTTCGCCGCCGGCGGTCGTATCAAGGTCAATCGCGTCAGCGATGATTTCACCGTTCTCGTCGGAGGAAATGACCATTTCGATGGAAGGGTCACCCTTAGGTTTTGGCTGGACATTCTCAACAACAAGGCTGCCGATATACTGAGCATCCGTCATAACGCTTGCCTGACTTCTGTATAAATCAATTTGAACACTTGGCTGGTTATCGTGGACAGTGGTAAGAATCAATCTTTTTTTTATCGAGGAAAACTCCTCCATTATGGGGTAGAATTCTCCGTTGGCGATTTTTATGCCAATATTTGATGCCATTGGGTTAGCTCCTTTTTCCCGGGCTTTAAAAGCAGCCTTCTTTTAAGTTTATACTCTAAATTTACCTTCTGTCAAGAGTTGCAAGGCTCCAATAACCGGAAATATACTCCAAATTATACCAAATTCTGTTAATATTGACTCATTTACCGGTAAAACCAGTATCAAAAAACACAAAAATGACCGATAATAGAGATTATGAGTCCCGTAATTATCGGTGTAGTCGCTGTAGTATTTATCGCAGCTGTAATTTTGCTAATAATGAACATTTCGCGCAACTCTGCAATGATTGGAGGAAGAAGTTCCAAAGACAGGGAAGCTGCGGTAAAGGAAGCAAATAAACGTTTAGCTCAAAATCCCAGTGACCCCGAAGCTTTGCACTTGCTGGCTGGCGTATATTTCGACGAGCAGAATTGGGATAAAGCGATGAAGAATTACGAAGCTGTCGCCGACCATATAGCTCAAACACAAGTACCTGGAATTGATAAATTTGAAGTCAATTTAAGGTATGGTATATGCGCGAAAAAACTCAATATGATCGATCAGGCTTACAAAGCCTTTTCAATGGCAAGATCGATCAGGCAGGATAATTTTGAAGTAAATTTTGAACTGGGGTCTCTCGAATTTGAAAGGAAAAATTATGAAAAAGCCGTTCAGTTACTTCAGCAGGCGCGCATACAGGATCCAGAAAGTCCGGCTGTACTTCGTTCTCTTGGGCATGCGCTCTTCAGGTTAAAGAAGCCAAAAGAAGCGATGAGTTATATCCGCAAGGCGATTGACCTTGCCCCTGAAGACAAGGAATCCCTTTATACTCTCGCTGAATGTTACCACGAAGCGAATCAGACCGAGCAAGCCTTAAGAATTTTTAACCACCTGCGCGCCGATCCGAACATGGGACCGAATTGCTGTCTCACCGCGGGAACCATCCATTTGGACACAAGGCAGTACGAAGCCGCTATTCAAGATTTTGAAATTGGTTTAAGGCATATGAATATAAAAGCGGATATCCTTGCCGAATTGCGCTACAAACTTGCAACCACATTGATCAAGTTAAATGAAATCGGTAAAGCGATTCCCTATCTTAAACAGCTTCAATCTGAAAACCCCGGCTATAAAGATGTAACAGTTCTTTTGGGAAAATATATTGAGTTGAACGCAAACCGTAACCTTCAGGTATTCCTGATGGGTTCTCAGGCTGACTTTATCGCCATCTGCCGCAGGATCGTAATGACTTATTTTCCGCGTTCCAAAGTAAAAATCACAAATATTTCTGTAAATAAAAATGAATGGGCGGATATCCTTTCAGAAATCGACACGGTTAAGTGGTCGGATGTTATAATGTTCCGTTTTATCAGAACGCAAGGTTCGATTGGAGAACTGATTATCAGAGACTTCCATTCGCACCTTAAAGACGCGAAAGCCGGAAAGGGAGTTTGCATCACAGTTGGGCAATACACAGACGAAGCAAAAAGATACACAGAAGCCCGTCTCATCGACTTAATCGAAAAAGACAGGCTTCAGGCAATACTCAACTCACTTGACGCAAAAACCGCAGCCGCCGCAAAGAAATAAAACTGTTATTCGCTATCCGTTAATTTTAAAGTAAGCAGCAAAGGCAGATGATCACTTAGCCCCATTCCGGTTTTATTATTGTAAGAAACCGGTATCCCGTTAGCGTTGGCAAAAGGCTCAAAATTGATGATAACAGTATTGTCATATTCAAGACCTGATTTATCAAAGAATTGTTTAGAAATCAGGAAATGATCGATTGTTTCCCAGTTATATTGATAATAATATGAGCCGTTCTCGAGATCGCGGAACCACGGTGAATATAACATAACAGTCTCTTTAGGAAAATAAGCAGACACAAAATTTCTATTGCCGCTTATTACAAAAAAATCTTTCTGCACTCCGTTTGCAATTCCCGCGCAATGCGGATCATCGGGAATCAGAGCGCAAATGCTCCCAGCGCCCCGTCTGTAGAATTCATTGTGGTTTTCATTTAAATCACCCGCGATTATAACAGCTGTATCGGGTTCGCTTTCCAAAAGTTCACGGATACGCCGCAAGATAACTCTAGCAGAGGATTTACGGACATTTTCAGTCGCCTCGTCGCCGCCTATTTTCGATTTCCAATGGCAGATAAAAACAACAAAATCTTTTCCTTCATCAAACTGAACTCTCGCTTCAAGAACAGGACGCGGCGTAGATTCGCCGTCAATGGTGATGGAATGAGCTTTTGCTTCCATCAGCGGATAACGGCTTAATATTCCAAGCCCGATGGCGGAACCCGGATTATTCGCAAAATGGCTGTACGAATACCCCCTTGGCAGCTCCCCCGCAATGTCTTCCAGGATTTTTAATGATTCAATCTCCTGAAGCATAATAATATCCGGCCTTGGCGATATCTTTTCGATAGCCGCGCAAATAGTATTTAACCTGCCAAGATATTTTTCCGTAGTCCACCCTGATGACTGCAGAAACTCGTCATATTCAAAACCGTCATCATTACCGTCAAACAAGTTATGAATATTCCATGTCATCAGGGTAATACCTGTGTTCTCTTCATCAGGCGTCTGCTGTTCCGGCGAACAGCCGGATAAAGCCGCCGCGCCCGCAAAAACCAGCGCTGCCAAAGCAAGCCCTGTTAAAGCCGGGAGCAAAAAGAGATAAATAAATTTTTTCATAGCAACCTCCAAAAATTTGTATACATATATATGGCGCGGAGGTGCGGAAAAGCTTGCTCGAGAATGAAAAAAAGTTGGTGACTGACACCTTTTTACTTAAATACCTCTCTGTACAAGCAGGGCAGGGGGCTCCCGCGTGAGCGGAAAACATTGGAGGAGCGCGCCTTCGGAGCCATTAAGCATCTAAAATGAAGTTAAAATGTCGGTTTCCCAAGAAAGATTTGCACATTTTAGAGGCTTAACTTTAATTACCTCAAAGTGGGTTGTTGTCAGTTTACAAGTCTCCTTCAGCGGAGAATTCCAAAATTGTTTTCCACCCCCGCGGGCACCCCCTGCTCTGCTTGTACACATTTTTATAAGATGACTGTTCACCTAAAAGTGCCGCTTTCTACCCTTCGCGCTACAACAAGGGTGACAGTTTGAACCTCTCCCGTTATCAGAGATTTCTTAGTTTTAAGAAGAAGACTTCGAAGTAAAAGTTCGTGAGTGTTAGTGTGGTTAGTGGTAAAATTCCTGGATTTACTTCTTTGTTCATCACTTGGCAGGCGAAGATCCGGGTCGCAGAACAACCTGTTAAAGACGCTGTCCTTGAAGTTTTTGTTTTCATTCATGTGAAACTCCATATAGATAGATTCAACTTTCATAAAAAGTTGTACATATATATGGCGCCCGATAATGCACGCGCAGCGTGTGGATGAAAAAGGCAGCAAGGCGTGGCGCTCAAGAAAGTCAATGAGATGATAAAAGCGTGAGCGCTTTAGCGTGAACAGTGCGCCCGGAGCGAGAGTGCCAAAAAGCTTGCTCGAGAATGAAAAAAAGTGTGAAAAATTTTTGTGACAGTCAGCTACGCTTTTTTTAGTAAAGCATGCCCATAGAATTTAACAAAAGGGCGTGGTGCGAAAAGACACATTGGCGACATTCGACGCGCCCGAGGGAGTACCGCATAAAGCGGTATTATTGATATAAAGCAACAAGACGTGGCGCCTAATAAAAGTCAATGAGATGAAGGTAGCGCGAAAGCTTTAGCTTGAGCGGCGCGCCGGTTTTCTACCAACAACACGCGGAGCGAGTGTTAACCAAGCCACGCTCGTCCGGAGCCGATGGGGCTTTTCGTATACGCCCATTTTCACCAATATTTAGGCAGACGCATCCTCAAAAATGGTATAATCCTACCCCTGCGCCCCCTTGACATTTATTTACATTTTTTGTAGTCTTAGGATCCCGTTACAATTAAAGAAAAGGTGATAAAAGGTTATCGATATGAAGACAGTATTTGAAAAGCCAGCGTCGGTGGAACGTAAATGGTATGTTCTTGATGCCGACGGCAAGATTCTGGGCAGGGTCGCCGCTAAGGTCGCGTCTATCGTCCGGGGTAAAAATAAGGCAAATTTCGTGCCCCATCAGGAAATTGGGGATTTTGTGGTAATTATAAACGCGGATAAAATCGCTGTTTCAGGCAGAAAAAGCCAACAGAAGATTTATTACAGGCATTCCGGTTATGTCGGCGGCTTAAAAGCCCATAATTTCGAGAAAGTGATCGAAAGGCACCCAACAATGCCGCTTGAATTGGCAATAAAAGGGATGCTTCCCAAGGGTCCGCTCGGCAGGAAGATGGCAAAAAACGTTAAAATTTATGCCGGCACTGATCATCCGCATGGCAGTCAAAAACCAGAGCCGATAGAGGCGTAAGAGGAATACATGATTAAGAATCTTGGAATAGGTACAGGAAGAAGAAAAACTTCGGTAGCACGGGTTTATGTCCGTGACGGAAGCGGCAAAATTTCCATTAATGGCAAAGATATAGCCGTTTATTTCCCGATGGGTGAACACGTTCAAATGGTCCGCCAACCGCTAATGGTAACCGCCTGCGAAAACAAGTTTGATGTTTTAATCAACGTTTACGGCGGCGGCAGTAACGGTCAAGCCGGCGCTTGCCGCCATGGTCTTGCGAGAGCGCTTTGTCAGGTTGAACAAGCCAATTACGCGAGTCTTCGCGCAAACGGCTACCTTACACGCGACCCGCGCATGGTTGAACGCAAGAAATACGGCCGCCCCGGCGCCCGCAGACGCTTCCAGTTCTCCAAACGCTAGAGAATTTTTTACAATAGAAATTTACCACGAAACATCACGAACAGATATTAAAGTGAGGGTTCGTGTCTGTTCGTGTGGTTAGCGGTAGAAAATTATCATTCTTTAATATAACAGGATCATGCAAGAAACGGCTGAGTATATAAAAACCGAAAAGATCGCTCTGCGTTTGATTGCAAGGGCCGAGCAGTGCTCCTGCGGGCTTGCGCTCAAACTGGAAAAGCGTAAATGCGATCCTGCCAGCATTGGCGAAGTAATCTCCAGACTTATTGAATTAAAATTGATCGATGACAGCCGCTTTGCGCGCCTTTGGCTTGAATCGCGGATACGCTTAACACGAAGCCCGCGTCAGCTGCTTTCATCGCTCTGCGCGCGCGGCATTGATCAAGATGACGCGAAAGCCGCTGTTTCGAGTGTGTTAGATGAAGAAGGGGAAGCATCCCTTATTGCGCGCTTTGTTAAAAAACACGCGCGAAAGGCAGGCAGAAAAAACAGCGGCGAAGACAGCGCGCGATCACTCAAGTACCTGTTAAAAAACGAAGGCTTTTCCATCGCGGCAATTAAAAAATTTTTAGATGAAGAATGATTTAGAGACATACGGCTTTTACAGATACATTTTAATTCTGTTTGCTCATTATCATCCGCGTACCATACAATGTCAGGAAGAAAATCAATATAAGCGTAAGAATTGGGAAAATGATATTTACAAACAAGAAAATGATATAATATTTTATGGCATCATCGGCTATTGCTTCACTTAGGTCTCTTACCCTCGGCATGTAATTTATAATTGAGTTTCCGGTTCTTCTGGTTCTTGTTATATCATCTTCCATAACTTTCGCGGTTTTGCCTTTTTCTTCTATCGAAGCGACAAGAGTGTTAATTTCTTTTGCCATGACTTTATTGCCAAGAAGTGACGACACCTGAATCGAAGCGGGTACCGCGAAAGGGATAATAACGCTAATCAGCACAGATGTAATAAATATTCTGTGTAATTTGGTTTTATCTTTATACGTCCATAAAATAATCAAAGTTATTAGAACGCAAAGCGGGATCAAAATGATAAAGGCAAGGTATCCCGAAACTGAAAGTAAAACTTTTTGAAAAGCAGCTGCCGAAAACGCGCCTAACAGCATGCCGGATATTCTGTCCAGCGAGTTCCCCGACGGGGTTAAAAAATCCACAGGGTTAACAGCGCTCTCGATAAAGAAATTTCCTCTTACCTGCGCCGACTGCATTACATTTATAACGCCGCACACTGTTCTGACAGAGTTCCATACGCCTATAATTTGATGTGATTTATCGAAGAGCGGCTTTTGGACACCTTTTTCTGAACTAATCTCGGGAATTAATAATGTTGAAACGGCTCCTCTTGTTCTTGGTAAAATCGAAGTTTGGGTTTCTTGCTGGGCGCTGCCCGACGCCTGCGGTTCTTTGACAGCGGCGCTGTTAGCCGTTTGGCATGATATCAGCCCGAATAAAAATGAACCGCAGCCAATTAATAAAAGTAAAATAGTAAAAATTATATACTTCGATTTCATATTCTACTTAATTATAGCATAAAAATGCTCATTTAGCCATAGCGCGTATTATGCCGATTTAAAGGTATGATAATAGGACTAACAGGGCCATACTGTGCCGGAAAAAATCATGTTTCAGCCATTCTTGAATCGCGGGGGTTTCCGGTTCTTGATGTTGATAAATTGGGCTATCAAGTTCTGGAAACCGAAAAAGAGAGTATTTTCACTCACTTTGGCGATGACTTAAAAAAAGCCGATGGCTCTCTGAACAGGCGGCTTCTTGGTTTGCGAGTTTTCGGGCAACCAGAAAAACTTGCCGCTCTTGAAGCCATCGTGCACCCCCCCGCGAACCGCCTGACCGATGATTGGATAACGGCTCAAAAAAGCCATTGCGTTATAAACGCCGCACTGCTCCACCGCTGTTCGGCTTTTAATAAACTCGATAAAATTATCCTTGTTTCTGCTCCTCTTTTAACGCGAATATTCCGCGGGAAACGCCGCGACAACCTTCCGTACAGCCAAATATTCAAACGTATAGCTTCTCAAAAGGATTTCTACACTCAATATTTATCAATAAACGCCGAAATTTATAGAATAGAGAACCATAGCTGCGGGTCTGACGGTTCCCGGAAACTGGAACGCCGGATTGACGCATTTGTAAAGGGGATTAATTAAAATGGACAAAGAAATGAAAAAACTTTTATTGGTCGCTGTTTCCGTAGGCGTATTTTTACTGGTAACCATCACTGTCGCGATAATCGTATTAACGCCTAAAACACAGGTGCAGACACCGGCGATTACATCATCAAACCCCTTTTCCGTACCTAATTTCCCTGTTCAGGAAATAATGCCCCCTCAACCTGCGATAATCGGCGTACAGGAACATAACTTCAGCCTTGGCAATGAAGATATTATCGCCGAAACCGATACTAACAACGGCGGCAGCCTAACAATTCAGATACCGATGCCGTCCACAGCCGCGGTCCCTGACACTCAAACAATCCCTGAAACCACTCCTGTAATTAAAACCCCGGAGCCGGCTGCCGATCCCAGACCTGCCCAAACCGCCGCCGCGGCAAAACCAGCCGAACCGAAACCTGCAGCTGCAAGAACGACAACTGCGGCAAGAACAACGCCTGCGACTCCTGCTAGAACAACAAGAACAATAAACGATTTCTGGGTACAGACAGGCGCGTTTTCGGCGCAAGTCAGAGCAGAAGATGCCAGAGAATTACTTGCGGCAAAAGGCATAACCTCGATAATTGAAAACCGCGAAATAAACGGCAGAATCTGGTACCGTGTAAGGCTTGGTCCATACACTTCAGAGAGAGAAGCCAATCACTGGCTCGAAATCGTCAAATTGATAGACGGCTTTAACGACAGCCAAATTCGCCAAACCGTCAGGCAAAACTAGATAACACTTGCCCAAACATTATATTTCCACTATCATTAACAGGCTGGACAAAAAACTCTGTCTTGTGTACATTAAACTTGATATTGTCATGGAGCGGTGTCCGAGCGGTTGAAGGAGGCGGTCTTGAAAACCGTTGAGCCGAAAGGTTCCGGGGGTTCGAATCCCCCCTGCTCCGTTGCTTAAAATCCTTTGGATTTTAAGCTTGGAGTTTTACTTCGTAAAACTCCATACTTGGTCAACATTATTGTTAATAACCTTTGGAGCGGTGCGAGAGCGGCCGAATCGGGCTCCCTGCTAAGGAGTTGTGCCCCGAAAGGGTACCGGGGGTTCGAATCCCCCCTGCTCCGTAATAAAAAAAACGCTTTGCGTTTTTTTATTTTCGAGTTTTCCTTTGCAAAACTCGTTGTTGTATTGATAGGGATTCGAAACGGAGCGCTCTTGTAATGAATCTAAGGCTTTCGCCTTAGTGTAGTAAAAAAGGCGGCGCATGGACGCGCCGGGGAGCGCGGAGACGGGGGTGGAAGGAGCAAACAGGATGTTTGCGGCTGGAACCCCGAATCTCCCCTGCTCCGTAATAAAAAAATGAAGCTGTAGCTCAGCTGGATAGAGTACAAGATTGCGGATCTTGTGGTCGCACGTTCAAATCGTGTCAGCTTCATATAAAAATGAGAATGAAGAAGTCTCTGTTAGTTTTATCAGCCGCATTGGCTTCATCCGTTATACTGACAACATGCGTATCAACATCCGGCAAACAAAACGCTGACACAGTAATCAGATCCCATAAACCGCTGACTTCGCATAACCCGATAATGACACATACATTCGGCGCCGACCCGACTGTGCTTGTTTACAAAGATCGTGTTTATATTTACATGACAGGCGACACATTAGAATATGATCATTATCTGGAAATTAAAAATAACTCTTACAGCACCATCACAACTCTTCGCGTAATATCAAGCGCAGATCTTGTTAACTGGGTTTATCACGAGCCGATTAAAGTTGCAGGTGACAACGGGATTACAGAATGGGCGGGACGATCATGGGCGCCTGCCATTGTCTGCAAAGAAATGGACGGCAAAGATAAGTTTTTTCTGTACTTTTCGAATAACGCCAACGGCGTAGGCGTCTTAACTGCGGACACTCCGCTTGGTCCATGGACAGATCCGATAGGCAGAGCGCTTATTACAAAACAAACTCCAAACTGCTCCGATATTCCGTGGTTGTTTGATCCTGCGGTTCTTGTAGATGACGACGGAAGAGCATACATATACTTTGGCGGCGGCGTTCCTGATGGAAGAGCAGCAGATCCCGGCTCATGCCGCGTTGCCGCGTTGGGCAGCGATATGGTATCGCTGGCGGGCAATCCTGTAAAACTCGACGTGCCATTTTTCTTTGAAGCTGCTTTGATGAACAAAATAAATGGGAAATACATTTTTTCTTACTGTACCAACTGGAGCATAACAGACGAAGCCAGAAGCAGATTAAGAATTGACAGGGCTGTTATTGCAACAATGACAGGTAACAATCCCATGGGTCCTTTTACATTCGAAAGAACGCTTTTCAGAAACCCGGGATCGTTTTTCGGGATATGGGGAAATAATCATCATCATATATTTGAATTTAAGGAGCAATGGTACCTGGCGTATCATTCTCAATTAATCGAACAATCGCTGGATATCGATGGTAAAGGCTATCGCGCGCCGCATTTGGACGTGATAAAAATGAACAACGGAATGTTTGAATCTGTAACAGGAACAAGAAAAGGCGTTGATCAAGTTGGAAAACTCAATCCTTATGAATGGCATCAAGGCGCGACAAGCGGCAATTCGGCGGAAGTAACTTTCGCAAGCGTCTTGCTGCCTGATTCACCGCGCCCGGTTGAATATGCTTCTGCGTTAAAATCAAGCTCATGGATAGCAATTTTCGGCGCCGACTTTGGAGAACAGGGTGCAAAAGTAATTACTATCAAAGCCCGAGCGGAGCAAAGAGGAAAATGCGGTGCGGAAATACGCCTTGGCTCACCGGCAGGCGAAGTAATCGGCACTTTAAAAAAGAACAACACCGCTTTCAATAATTACACAGTGAATCTAAATAAAACGATAACCGGTATCCATGACATCATTTTTGTATTCGACAATGGCTTTACTCTCGGCGGCTGGCAATTTAGTGAATAGTCTCCATTGACATAAATCACATCAAAAGCTAGAGTAAAACAGCTCTTCGGGAGAGATGCGAGAGCGGTTGAATCGGGCGGTCTCGAAAACCGTTGAGCCCGCAAGGGTTCCGAGGGTTCGAATCCCTCTCTCTCCGAATAAATAAAAATTATAAATTAGCATATGTGACTATCACTTTTTTAAAATTCAAAGAACAGTTTTACCAATCGGAGGGAGAGGGATTCGAACCGAAGTGTTGCCGTAAAAAATCAAGGCGTGAGCCTTGTGTTGAGAAGAAGCAGCGCATGGACGCGCTGGCAACACGCAGGCGGCCTGGAAGCCCGAGACAGGAGTCGAGGGCTGGAAGGCGAATCCCTCTCTCTCCGAATAAATAAAAATTATAAATTAGCATATGTGACTATCACTTTTTTAAAATTCAAAGAACAGTTTTACCAATCGGAGGGAGAGGGATTCGAACCGAAGTGTTGTTGTAATAAATCAAGGCGTAAGCCTTGTGTTGAGAAAAAGCAGCGCATGGATGCGCTGGCAACACGCAGGCGGCCTGGAAGCCCGAGACAGGAGTCGAGGGCTGGAAGGCGAATCCCTCTCTCTCAGCTATATCTTACAATCAGGTAATAATAAGATTATTATTAATGCGCCGAGTATAGGTATTCCTGCAAAAAAACATAATAGAAAAGCCAGAAACCCAGAATAACCTTTTGATATAGCCGTTGCAACAATGAAAATGATTAGCATAATCGGCGCAGCAAAACCAATACCCATCGCTACTCCTGCAAAAAGCCCCCAAAATTCATCAAAAATAACAGCTCCTATAATTCCGCCAATAATTGCAGAAACTATTAAAACAATTAACATCGCTTTTTTCATTTAACACCTCCACATTTAATTATAATACAGCACTTTCTTTTGTGCATGGAAAACACGTAGTAATGTATTATTTTTTATTAAAATAATTCACATATTCTAAAAATAATATAAAAGGTGTCAGTCACCTACGATGCCAACATCGTACGCTATATATGGTGTGGTTTTAAATTTTAACCACGCTATTAGTAGCGTAGGTGACTGACACCTTTTTTTTCGATTTTTTTTCATTCTCGAGCAAGCTTTTGAGCACTCTCGCGCCATATATATATGACCTTTTTTCAGGTCATATCTTTTTTCTCGGGAGTGATCTATATGGATTTGAATGTTAACAAGAAACACAAAGACAGTGTTTTCTCAGTGCTCTTCGGCACACCGGATGTTCTGCGGGAACTATATTCAGCTATCGAAGGGATCGATGTTCCTAAGGATGCGATCGTCGATATCAACACGCTTTCGGATGTACTTTTCATGAAACAGATCAATGATCTATCTTTTACGATTAACGATCGAATTGTCGTTTTGATCGAGCACCAGTCAACAATTAACGAAAATGTACCGCTTAGATTATTAATGTACATTGCTAGAGTGTACGAAAAGATTATAGACAGAGATAAACTCTATCAAAGAAAGCTGGAAAAGATTCCAACACCAGAGTTTATCGTTCTTTACAACGGAAAAGATGAATGCTCTGATTATCAGGAACTAAAGCTGTCATCCGCTTTCAAGGATATAGCAGGACTTAAGCAATCATGCGGAACTGAATTACCTCTGGAACTTTTGGTACAGGTGTACAATATTAATCACGGTCGGAATCCTGAAATACAAAAGAAATGTGAAACCCTTGAAAGCTACAGCCTTTTTATAGCGAAAATAAAAGAGTTTAGTGAATATTTACCGCTTGATGAAGCTGTAAAAAGTGCTGTAAAATATTGTATTGAACATGATATTTTGAGAGAGTTCCTGAGAGACCACGCTTCGGAGGTAATTAATATGCTTTGTGACGAATTAACCACAGAAGAAATCGCAGAAATACGCGCCAGAGAAGCTAGGGAAGAGGGCATCGAAGAAGGTATCGAGCAAGGTATTGAAGAAAGAGATAAATATGTTCTCGGTTTAATTGATCAAGGGCTCTCCGTCGAAGAGATAAAAGTCAGACTGACGCAAACACAGACCAAAACAATATAAAAAAAGGCGCCCGGCAGCAGGGGGAAGCCTGAAGCCGGACGCCGCACACCAAACACCGTGCTAACAACGGTATCCGGCGTTCTATTAATCTTTACTATTGCTGCGGTTGATTGCGTACAATGCGGAAGCCGCGGCGGTTGCTATGATTGTCGGAACCGTAGTTGCCTCGGTGGGCTGACCGAGTTTCCAACGCACTGTTGGCATAAATACCCCCACGTACCACGCGAGTGGTGCCTGTAACGGGTCCCTTAGGATTCGTCTGGGCAGCAGTCGCCAAAGGTGACGCTTGAAAATAATCCCAGCACCATTCCCACACATTCCCGTGCATGTCAAATAATCCCCATGGATTCGCCGTTTTTAGTCCCACCTGATGCGTCTTACTGCCTGAGTTTGTAGTAAACCATGCGTAATCGCCAAGTTGGGATTCCGTGTTTCCAAAACTCCATGTTGTAGTTGTCCCAGCTCTGCATGCATATTCCCACTCAGCTTCTGTCGGTAA
>Ga0209755_10000897_pt1 | contig 50844 bp, 47 predicted proteins | sample TergutCo191P1_FD_187301 | JGI IMG/M metagenome (GOLD analysis project Ga0209755, IMG submission 187301) | Cornitermes sp. P1 segment gut microbial communities from Petit-Saut dam, French Guiana - Co191P1 (SPAdes) (version 2) | ecosystem: Host-associated > Arthropoda: Insects > Digestive system...
TTATGGCAAGGGTGTAATACCCGTTCCCTTTCCGAACACGGAAGTCAAGCCCCTTTGCGCCGATGATACTCCGCCTCTAAGGCGCGGGAAAGTAGGTCGTTGCCAAGCTTTTTATTTTATTTTTCAAGAGCTGCTCAGAAATGGGTAGCTCTTTTTTTTACCGAGCACCCGTTCCATACGAATGGTATTTGGAACTGTTTTAAACAAAAATTAATAAAAATTTAAAGATTTGGATCGTAAGGTTCAATAATCAGGTTTTTGATGGTTGCCATTACTGCTCCATCGGGAATATTTTCAGGTACAAGTCCAAAATCAACATTATGAGGTTTGTAGGAAGTATGTACGTTATTTATCATTTCATTTACGGTTAAGAAAACCTCTCCCGGCGGCAAATCAAAAGCGTTTAAGTAGTCATTATATTTATTATATTTTATCGGAAAAATAACCTCAAATTTATTGAATTCATCCGGAGCAACTTTTTTAAAGTCAAAATCAGGATCGCTGAAGATACTGCTGCAACCTAAAGAAAGCCATTTAAACAAGTATTCACCAGAGCCCCAATAACCGTCTTTTACAACCCAATGAAAACTTATATATGCGTTTTTGAGCGTTGTATCAATGTTTCCCGATAATTTGATATATGATATTTCCTGATCTGTTTTTAGAATGTTTTTTATTTCACCTCTAAAAAAATCGGAGAGTTTTATTTCATTTGTTGAAGACCAGTTTTCGCCGTGCCCGTAAAAACTTGTCCATTTGTTTACGCGTAAAGGAATTTCCGAAAAAACGCGTGCAGAGGTCAATGAAGAAGACGGTCTTAAGGTGTTAATAACAGGTTCAATTTTAAAATTACGGATAGTCGTTATAATCGTACGGTCAGGTACATTATCAGGTATTCTAAGACCGGAATCAAAAGAATATTCCGGATTTTTATTATGTACTTGAAAAAGGTCAGCTACAATGATAAAAACAATTTCGCCCGGCGGCAATTCAGAAACATTGACGAAAATCTTTTTTATGTCTGTTTCTGCCGAAAAATAACCCGGACCGATGCTGACATATTTATTTTCACCGCCGCCCAGATATATCCAATCGCCTTCGCCGTATGGTAAAAGAGCTAAATTAAATTTTACATTTTCAAGAAACATCTCCGCTGTTCCCGATATTTTTACTGTATACCATTCGTAGGGTATGGGTAAAAGATCATCAAGCGTACCGCTGTAAAAATGCCTGAGTTTTATATCTTGTAAAAAAGTGGAATAACATTGCCCATAAAAATCATCGACGGAGTTAGAATATCTGCTTGCTCTTAAATACAATGTATCATAAGTGTGATCTATAAAAACATGAGCCGCTTGCGTTTCTTCAGGCGATTTTGAAAAATACGCTTTTATTGTAAAAAACCATAATGGAATTATTGAAATTATCAATATAAAAATAGCGGCAGGGATTAAAAATTTGTATAGCCTTTTTGTTTTTAAACGCTGACCGGATGAAAAATCCGTATTTGCAGAATCTGTTTGCGCCGGAGGTTCTGCTCCTTCCTGTTTGGTGTCTATTAAAGAGCGTTTTGCGATAAGTTCCTGATAATTATGAACATCAAGCTTGTTATAAATATTGTTTCTATGATAATCCACAGTTCTTGGAGAAATTTTCAATTTAAAGGCAATTTCTTTGGACGAATCGCCTTCAAGCAGAAGTTTTAAAATATCTTGTTCACGGGAAGTCAGGTTTTCGCCGCGCTTATTTATTGAATTTTTGTTTTTCATTCCTATCAATTATATAATCTTTGAAATAATAGATCAATTATAATATTTTTATATAACTCCAAAAAGTAACATAAAAACTTTTAAAAGTAAAAAACCAAGTAATAAACAGGTAGAAATACGAGGTTTTATTACATTTTAAGTTAGTATAAAATGTTTTAATTATTTATTTAGGAGAATTAAATGAGAAAAATGTTAAAAATGATCGCGGTTACGGTTTTTATCGCGGTAATCGGATTTTCATTAGCTGCTTGCGGCGGTAATGGCGATGACCTTCAGAACGGAGCGCTTATCACTATTTCAGGATCATTTGCGGCGCAAAATGCAGACAGCGGTAACGCTAAGTTTTACGCGTCAGAAAGCGCAAACAGATCCGCGCGGGAGATTATTGCTGCGGATGAAATTTTACTTGAAGGGTTTTTGGAAGACGGACCCATTACCTTTAAGTTAAAGGGCAGTTACGATCGGGGAACAAAAATTTATGTTTTGAGCGCGGCAGGGAGTTTTTTACGCTACAGTATTTCAGGAAACCTGAGCAACATAAATGACTCTAAAGCAATTGTACAGGTAAAAGACACGGACGGAAATTGGACCAGCATCGAAGTGGATGTTGATGCGTCATTAACAGGAGATGCGCCTTCGATTAACAGCGGCGGAACAATTCAAGATGAGCTTGATAACGGCATACCGGAAAACATGTGGGGCATCTGGTGGGGTTCAAAACCTATAGTACGGTCCTCTGAAACTGATATTGCGTATCCGGGTCATTACTATTATGTGGTAGACGCATATACCATCATACTGTATGTAGACAGGCGCGGTGTGTGGAATCAAGAAAGTTATACTTGTTACTTTGACGGTGTTAGTAAAGCGCAGGACGGTACTGTAACAGGTACCGCCATATTTTCCTATACAGATGATAAATTAATCAATCAAACACACCCGAATTGGTGGATACAAATGGTTGCGGATTATGCTTTGGCACAGCAGGACGGAGGCGCAGCTGAATATAATGAAGTTTTGTCGGTTATTAATGACAATACCTTGTGGGGTGATTCTGAATGGTATGCAAATACTGATAAATGGGCGACAGGAGCGGAACACAGCGGTTTTTCGTCACAAAGATGGAATCAGCTTTTTAATTATCAGGGTTCTCCCTACAACTACATGCAATTTAAAAAAGACGCGTATAAACTTCAAGATACAAAACTTCAGATTGGTATTTTTTACAAGGAAGCAGGCGATGAAACCTATTTCGCGGACACAGCGGAGGGAGTTTCAACCTTTAATGACTTAAGATGGGATGGCAATACTTTCAGCAAGGCAAGGGGCATTCCATCAACTCCTCCGGCAGAAACAGATTTAGGTCCTTTCGATGCTTACGCTATTCCCAATCTTCAATCAGGTGATTTAAATATTACAAGTCCTATTGATTATACAGTTGTAAATTTACCAAATGAGGGAAGGCACTTTGTCATGAAGGTTGACAAACCCAATCCCGATGAAGGCGGATGGGCTGTAGCTCTTTATCCATTGAGTGTGACTAATAGCTGGTTTGGAGATGGTTTCCCTGACCTTAGAGGTAAAGTTGTTTCTATTAGTTTTGGCGCGGATGTTAAACGTGTCGGCGCGGATGGTATGTTGGTTTGGCAGATTACTAACAGCGATAATCCCTTTGTGGGCGCTTCGATTCCAAATGCCAAAGAAAATGTCTGGTATAGTATGAGCGGTCAGTGGACAGGCATGATCGAGGAGCCTATATATAACAGTGATAATGACAGGTTCGATAGATACTTATCTTTAAGTTCATGGTACAACAACAGCGATGAAACAACTTACTATATTGATAATTTCTGGGTATATATTAGTGTTTATGAAAATTATGATTTAGGCAAAAACCTGACATGGATAAATTATTGGGGCTTATCGGATTCTCCTGACCATCAAAGAGGATGGACGATAAGTAATGAATACAGAAGATTGATCGGCGAAGGAAAAATCACCGAGTTCGGTCTTGCACTGTATTTAGATGATATTGTAAATCATGATGGATGGGAAGGATTAAATAGTGTCGGTATTTGGTTAAACTCGGATGGCTGTGATCAAATCCTGGATATTATTGATAAAGAAGCATTCCCCTGGGATGGCGCTATTTCCAGAGTTGACTTAATTGAATCTGTAAACAACGGCGGTTATGGCGCATATTATACGACTAATTGGGAAGAACGCAGGGTTGTTTATATTTATTACGATTTAACGCGGCACCCAAGGTATGAATCATTTAAGGCATCAATGGCAACGGCGCAGTGGGCAGAAATCGCGATTGATGTTTACAAAGCATGGGAGGGCAATAAATCGCTGCCTATTGAATGGGCGTTTTTCTTAAATCCGGATAGTCAAAACTGATATTGGAATTTATTTGTGCTAAAGGGTTTAATACCCTGCTGCTTGCGGCGGGGTTGTTGATTTTTCAAGACGCCGGTTTTTTCCGGCGTCTTTTTTATTCCGTAAAATGTTAAATACAGCTTTTTCTCTTTTGTTTTTCAATATTCAAAAAAACATTTTTACTATATAATTTCTTCGGGGGAAAAAAATGCAATGTAAAAACTGTAACAGTAAATGGGAAACAAACGAAAATGTTTCTATTACAAAATGCCCGTTCTGCGGGAAAGACCTTCCTGAACAAGAAGAACCGAAATCTTACGATAATGTAAAGGACGCTCTTGCTGCGATTAAAAAGAGGTTCGGCGAAGATGTCCTGCTCGGTAAGCTCAACGCTCTTTTCCCGGATCTCGCCCCTTCCGTTTCTCAGGCTGACAAGGAGCTTGTATATACCGTTTTTAAATTAGGCGCGGCAAAAGTTTTAAAAAACAATTTAAATGCGTCTGTGGAAAATAAAGAGGCGGCTGTTAAATCTGCTATTCAAAAATTGACAGAATCTTATATCGCCGAAAATATGGCAGTAAAAATAATTTATGAGTTTATTTACGCTCTCGGATGGAATATCAAAAAATATGAAAGCAAACAGGATGCGGGAAATAATCAGCAGGCAAACGCTTCTTATAAAGGAACTCTGTCCGGCGTTGATTTTGACGGGGACGCTTATGAATTTGAAGGGGATATCGTTAACGGGCTTATGCACGGAAAAGGGGTATGGAGATATAAAAACGGCGATTTCTTTGAAGGATACTTTGTTAACGGAGTGAGATCAGGCAAGGGAAAATATATATGGGCAGTTGGAGGTGTCTACGAAGGCGATTTTGTAAATGATCGAAGAACCGGTAAGGGAAAAATAAAATGGGCTAACGGAGATGTCTACGAAGGTGATTTTTTAAATGGAAAAAGACACGGCAAGGGAAAATATATATGGGCAGACGGAACTATACGAGAAGGAAATTGGATAGATAATGAATATCAAGAAAATTTTGCAAAAAATTCTTACAGGGGAACTCTTTCCGGTGTTGATCATGACGGGGACGCTTATGAATTTGAAGGGGATATCGTTAACGGGCTTATGCACGGGAAAGGGGTATGGAGATATAAAAAAGGCGATTTCTTTGAAGGAAACTTTGTTAACGGACTGAGATCAGGCAAGGGAAAATATATATGGGCAGACGGAGGTGTCTACGAAGGCGATTATGCTAACGATCGAAGAAATGGCAAGGGAAAATATATTTTTCCATGGGGAGATGTCTACGAAGGTGATTGGGTTAATAATCAAATGACAGGTAGGGGAAGGTATATAGAAGACGGAATTATACTAGAAGGTAATTTTTTAAATGGAAACTATCAAGGGAAATAACCTATTTATGTGATAAACTCCCCTTCTTTCCTTGCAAATTATCGAATTATTTCTTAAAATTAAGTATGGGAGGGAATAGGTAAAGGAGAATCAAGATGAAAAGGCTGTTTTTTGCCGTTTTTTTCGCATTTATTGTATTATCACTTTGCGCTCAGGCAAGGCTTGGTGATTTTACAATGCGCGGTGCTGTCAGTCAGGAAATGAAAGCTGACGGGCTTGTCGGAGCGCATGCGAGTTTTCCGCTTAATTCCTTAGTAAAAATTACTAATCCTCGTAACGGAAGGGAAGTTGAGGTTACAATTGTAGACCGCATCAATCCTTCTGAAAATAGAATTATTGATATTTCTCCTTCTGCAGCTCAAGCATTAGGTATTAGTGCAGGCGAACAAGTTGTGCTTACTGTAAGTACTCCTCAGCCGTCCCAATTACGCGCATATGAACCAATCGTGGACTTAGTGTCTTCGGCGCCTGTTACCTCTTCTGCACAGCAGTCCGCTCCGGTTTCTGTTTCTGCAAGGGAAACTTTGCAAATTGTTCAGCCGGCTCAAAATGAAGGACGTGAAACAATTCTTATAACACAAGAACAACCTGTAACTCAACGCAAACAGAATTTGCAAAATCCAGGCGGTGTATCTGTCGAAATAAATAATAGAACGTCAGAAGAACCGAATAAAAATCCGCAAGATTATAACAATGTAAATAACGGCAATAAAGACAGTAACGGGTTTGAACTCGCTTCTCATTTAGCAAATGCAAATGAATCAACGGAATTTCTTGCTTGGCTTATGGCTATGTCTATCGATGCAAGAGATGCTCGTGAAGCCCGCGAAGCCCGTGAAGTAAGAGAAGCCCGCGAGGCGCGCGAAGCAAGAGATGCTCGTGAAGCCCGTGAAGTAAGAGAAACCCGCGAATCCAGAGAAGCTCGGGAAACAAGAGAAGCGCGCGAGGCTAGAGAATCAAGAGAAGCAGTTGCTGTTCAAAACCGTGTTGACAGACAGGTTTCTAATGACTCTCGGAGAAGGGAAAATAATCAGCCTGCTGTAAGGGAATCTCAGCCTGCAATTCATCAGCCTGTATCAGTTCCTGTAAGGGAAGCGCCTGTGCCATCGTATCAAGAGATAATACCGCAGCAGCCTGCTCCTCCGCCTCCGGTTAGACAGCCTGTCAGTCAAGGTGCAACTCAACCTGCTACTACTTTACTTGAAGAGCCGGGTCTTCCATTATCAAATGCCAGACCTATAGGGACAAATATCAATACATTAGTCCCGGATTTAAGGGTTGCATCAAATCAATCTGCTAATATTCAGCCTAGAAGCGGTTCTTTGCCTCCTGTAAGCCCTGAATCGGTTCAAATAATTCCCGGTTTGCCGGATCGGTCTTCCGGAAAGAATTACCGCTTGCAAATTGGTGCGTATTCTGCGCAAGATGCGGCAATAAGAGCTGCAAATTATATTAAAAGTGCCGGTTTTGCGGCAGAAGTCGATTTTTCCAACTCAGTTTTTCGTGTTATGGCTGTCGGAATTCCTTCTGTAGATGTATATTCTGCATCAATAAGGCTTGGAGCGTTAGGTTTCGGTCAGATTTGGGTTAGAGAGTGATAATTAATAATTACGTTTATTCTAATATCATCGAAGATTTCTACTTGAACATATGGGGAATTCATGATATTTTTATATTAAGGGGGAAATCTCAATGGCAGCAACACGCATAGATGTTAATAAAACTGAGTCGCGGCAATTGGTTACTTTCCAGTTAGGGGAAGAACTGTACGGTGTCAATATAATGGATGTTAAAGAAATTGTCAGGGTACAGGCAATCAGGACAATCCCAAACGCACCTACTTATGTCGAAGGAATTTTTAATTTACGAAGTGAGATTATTCCAATTATCAATTTACACAAGAGGTTTCACTTAAGAAAACTGGTTACCTCTGAAGAAGATGAATTATTAAGCGGTTTTGTTATCCTTGATATAGACGGAATGAAATTAGGTGTTATCATAGACAGAATTTCACGTGTAGTAACTATCGAAAAAGAAGATGTACAGCCGCCGCCTCAAATGTTTTCTGGAATTGGTGCTGAATATATACAGGGTGTGGTTCGCCAGGAAGACGGATATCTTATCATTCTTGATATCAGAGATCTTTTTAATCCAAAAGAACTTCAAAAAATTGCCGAATTGCGTAAATAAAGCCAGGCATTAAAATAAGGTTTTTTAAAACAGCATGAAAATCGAAGTATATTCTCCCACAATAAGGCGCAAAGAAATGGATGCGGTATTAACCGCAATGGTGGAAGAAAAAATAGGTCCCGGAGAGCGAAACCGTCTTTTAATTCAAACTGCAAAAGAACAATTGCATTTTGATTATGCTCTCGCTTTGCGAAGCCCTGCTGTCGCGCTGTATTTAGCCCTTAGAGCTGTTTTACAAAGTACGCAAACAGAATCAGAACATGAACAAAAAGAGAAGGAGCAAAAACGGAAAGCTGTGATTGTTTCCGCTCTTTCTCCGCGTTATTATTTACAGGTATTGCAGGATTTGCACCTAACGCCTCTTTTTTGCGATGTAACTTATGATTTTCCCTGCATGAGCCGGGAGTTAATCGAAAACACTGTCGCTAATAAACCTGCCGATCTTGAAGTTTTAGCTGTTGTCCTTCATCATACTCTCGGCTTTGTTCCGGATTCTGCTTCCATAAATGAATTAGGTTTTCCCGTAATCGAAGATATTTCTCAATCTTACGGAAGCTGGTTTAAACCTAAAGAAAAAAAGAATACCGAAAAATCAGAAGATGCAAGTGATACTAAAGAAAAAAAAGAAAAAGAAGATGCAAACTCTGTTCATGCTCAGGATAAATCAAATGCCGTTAAAATAAATCTTAACGGTATTTTTTGTATTTTAGGTTTGGAAGAAAGAGATATGCTGACAGCAGGCGGAGGAGCTTTGCTTTTTGCTGTTAATAGAAAAGATGCTTCCGCTCTTCGCATTTTTGCAACTTTAGCCGATGAATATTGCCTTCCCGATATTAATTCCGCTCTTGCTATAGTCCAATTTAAAGAAGCGGAACGCAATCTAGATAAAAGACGCGATATTGCAGAGTTCTATATGAAAGCAAGTTTACGTACAAGGCATAAAAGATTTATTCAAAGTAAAAACGATTATTGCAATTACTCGTTTCCGCTGGTTTTGGAAACAGGTTTAAAAGATGTTATCGCTTATGCAAAAAAGAAAGAGATTATTTTAGAAAATGCATTTTGGAATTCTATTGCACAAACGGGGTTAGCGGAAAACTGCCCTGTCAGCAATTCGCTTGTTTTGCGAACTGTTCTGTTTCCCATATATCCAAGGCTTCGTTCTCAGGATGCAGAACGTATAAGCCGTCTTATAATGACGCTTCCTTAAGGATGGTTTATGGCAATAAAGAGCGCTGTTTTATTTTTAAATCTATTAAAAGAAAATGCCGCTTTACTCGCCGATCAAATAAAACAAGAATTAAATAAAAATAAAATTGATGTTACTGTTTTTACATTCGATGGAAGACAAGTTGATACATTTTGTCCTGAACCTCCGTTAAAAAATAATGAAAAAAAATGGGATATTGCTTTTACACTTGGAGGGGACGGTACTGTACTTTATGCCGCACGCTGTATCGCACATTTAAATGTTCCGATTCTTCCTGTCAATCTTGGATCTCTTGGATTTTTAGCCGAAGTAAACAAGGATGATTGGCTTACAGTTTTTAATAAATGGGGAAAAGGAGAGATTATCCCTTCGCAAAGGTGTATGTTAAATGTTTCTGTAGAGCGCGATGCGAAAAGTATAATGGAAAAGTTTTGCCTTAATGATGCTGTTATTTCCTGCACAGGGATTGCAAAACTAATAAAACTTAATGTTAATATTTTAAAGGATGACAGAAAGGTAGCGTTAGGTGCATACCGCTGTGACGGTTTAATTGTTTCAACGCCTACAGGTTCTACCGCATATTCAATGGCGGCAGGAGGACCGATACTCGATCCTGAACTTGAAGCGTTTATAATCAATCCGATTTGCCCCTTTGCTCTTTCCAACCGTCCTTTTGTGATTTCTTCAAATCAAACAATTATTGTTAATGTTGCGGAAAAACAAAAATCCGGAGTGCTTTTAACTATAGACGGTCAGGATATTTTTAATTTAAAAAGCGATGATAATATTATCATAAAACAAACATCTCATTATGCGAAAATAATTTATCCTGATAAGCATGCGTATTATTCAGCGCTGCGTAAAAAACTTTTTTGGTCAGGGGAAATAAATGCTTGAAGAGATGTCAATTAGAAATTACGCGCTAATTGATTCGATCAATCTTTCTTTTCGTTCAGGTTTTAATGTTTTAACAGGAGAAACAGGAGCAGGTAAATCAATTATTGTTGGCTCTCTTAGTTTCCTGATGGGTGCAAAAGCGGAACCTGATGTTATAAGATCGGGCTGCGAAGAAGCAAGCGTTAGTGCTGTTATTTCTGTAAATAAAAATAATATTGATGTAAAGGAATGGCTTTCTGCAAGAGATATAGAATGTGAGGAAGATTCAAACTCTGTTTTTACAGTTATTGTTAGGCGAAATATAAAAACAACAGGAAGAGGTTCAATATACATACAAAATGTTCCTGTAACAAGACAGGACTTAACAGAGTTTATGTCGCTGTTATTCGATCTTCACGGACAGCATAACCACGAATCCTTACTGCGAAAAGAAAGCCATAGGCGCTACCTTGATCATTTTGCAGGAATAGAAAATGAAGTGAATGAGTTCTCTAAGGTTTTTCTTGAACTGACAGAAAAACGAAAGACAATGGAAGCCTCATTAAAAAGCGAGAAAGAAAGGGAAGAGAGGCTTGAACTTTTACAATATGCAGTTGATGAAATCGATAAAGCGCAAATACAAGCAGGGGAAATACGCGAACTGGAAAATGAAGTGCAGAAATTGTCCGATTTTGAAAAACTTGCCGGATTAATCAGAACCGCATCGGGCAGTTTTTTTGACGGCGAACAATCAATTTTAACTTTAACGCGCCGTGTTAAAAATTCTCTAGACAGTGCCGCTGCAGTAGATTCATCGTTAGGTGATATAAACAGAAGAGTAGAAAATCTTTATTATGAAGCGGAAGATATTGCAGGAGATTTCCGCGCTTACAGAGATAATTTAACCTACGATCCCGGAAGGCTTGAAGATGTAAATGAAAGACTTACTCTTTTATATAAGTTAAGAAAAAAATATGCAGGTAAATTGGAACAGACTCAGACAGGAAGCGAAGAAGAAGCAATATCAGCATATAAATTAAACGCGCAAGCTGAAATCGAGGCTTTAAGCAGCGCAGAAGAAAATCGGGAAAAATTAAAAGCGCAGATTTCATCTTTAGAAAAATCAATAATTGCAAAAGCGCAAGGCTTGCGTGAAAAACGAAATGCGGCAGCTTCTAAGTTAAGCAAAACAATTACAGAGATTATGCAGCATCTTGGTATGCCCAATGCCCGTTTTCAGGTGAAAATTACAACAAGAGGGCAGGAAGGGAGTACCTCATTCGGTCCTTACGGCACAGAGGATATTGAGTTTTTAATTTCCGCTAACACAGGAGAGGCTTTAAAAGAATTGGCAAAAATTGCTTCAGGCGGGGAACTTTCCCGTGTGATGCTTGCCATAAAAACCGCTCTTTTAAAGGATGATAATAAAACCGAAGAGACAGGCGGGACGGAAACTTCGCTGCAAGTTCAGACCCTTGTCTTTGACGAGATAGATACGGGTATTGGAGGAGAGGTTGCCTTAAAAGTCGGCGAATATTTAGCGAAAATCGGAAAATTTAAGCAAATTTTTTGCGTTACACATCTCGCGAGTATCGCTGTAAGAGCCGATAATCATTTTAAGGTGGAAAAAAGAACTGAAGGCGGCAGGACTTACACAGGTATAGGTCCTTTATCTTCTGACGGCAGAAGAAAAGAGATTGCCAGAATGTTAGCAGGTGACTGCGGGAGTGCAGCCCTTGCCCACGCCGATGAACTTATTTCCAAATACGGGAGTGGCTGATGGCTAAGATATCCGATCAAGATCGGCATTTGTATCAGGAAAAAGTAAAAATCTACATTACAATGACCAAATCTCTTTTAAAAACTGAAGTTGATTTACTTGCAAGTATAAAAAAGAATCCTGCAGATACAGTCTTACAAAAACTTGTTCTTGTAGATGAAATGCTTAATTTAGTTTCCAGTTATATGGCAATTAATGGTGTTTCCACGGCGGTTTTAAAAGTAAAAAACGAAGAAGCTTTAAATGATGCAAGAAAATCAATCTACAAAGCTGTTATTTATCTTGAAGAAATAGTAAGTAATTATATTGATGCGCCGTTCTCCGATTATGAAGAAAAGCTCGCCCTTATAGATGCGTTTGATCCTAACCAGCGTTATAATCTTGTGCGCAAAATGGGTTTTACAATTGATTTATTGGAACAAGCATACGGTGATAATTCAAAATGGAGATGGACATTTGTTGAGCTGGAAGGCAGATTTGCAGCTACTGCAAAAAATATTATTGATTTACGCAATGCTTTTTCAAACTCACTTCCTGATTCGCCTTATTATGAATCGACAGTTTATCATTTAAGATTGATCAAAGAACTTTTAGCGCGCGCTGCAAGCCGTTATCGCGATAAATACGAACTTTCTACCCAGCAGGTGCTTGATTTTAAAACAGGGATATTATTTTTATCTGCGTTAAGACGTATTCATATAGTAATGTCAGAAAGTGAAGCGGCAGAAGAAATCAAGAAAAAATTGGCAATTTGGTCAACAAAACTTGAAACAGATATTAAAAAACAGGAAGAAATGAAAAAGAGATTGGGATAATTCTACTGATAGCAATGAATAATGAACAATGAACAAAGTGATAATGAGAACTTAGATAAACCTCAGCGAATATCTCTAAAAGAATATAAATTATTAATTCCTTATCTTTCCCGGTATAAAAATCATTATATTTTAGGTCTTATATGTCTGATAATAGTAGATGCCGCCCAGATTGTGATTCCTCAGTTTATACGCATTGCAGTCGATATAATAAGTTCTGACAGCTTTGAATGGAAACGTGTAATTTATCTTTGCCTCTGGATGATAGGGACTATGGCTTTTGTTTCAGCAGGGCGTTTTTTATGGCGTTTCTTTATCAATGGCTCTGCAAGACGGATAGAGGCACAGTTACGCGAAGATATTTTTAAACATTTGCAGAAATTATCTTGGGATTTTTATCAGAAAAATAAAATCGGAGACTTAATGGCACGTTCAATAAACGATCTTCATGCAATAAGAATGTCTATCGGTATAGGGCTTGTAGCGTTATTCGATTTTATTTTTATGTCAAGTGCAATTCTTATTATTATTTTTATTCAAGATGCTAAGTCCGCTTTTTTTTCGGTAATTCCTTTGCCTCTTGTTACGATTATAATTCTTTTTTTCGGCGGCGTTGTTGGTAAGAAATTTAAAGCTTCCTATGAAGCATATTCAAAAATGAGCGATAATGTACAGGAAACTTTTGCAGGGATAAGTGTTGTAAAATCTTTTGTAAAAGAATGGTGGTTTACAAAAAAGTTTTCAGATTCAAATGATGATTACCGCAAAGCGAATATGGAAATAGTGCGTCTTTTTGGTTTTTTATTTCCTTTTGTAAGTTTACTTTCCGGGTTTACAATTCTAATAATGCTCGCTGTCGGCGGCAGATTAGTAATACAGAATGAAATGACACCGGGAAGCCTTGTTGCAATGTTCCGTTATCTGTCAATGTTAATCTGGCCCTTAATGGGAGCGGGTTTCATGGTAACTTTAATCCAAAGAGGTGCTGTAAGTTTAAGAAGGATAAACGAAATATTAAGTACACAGCCGTCGATTTCAGATAAAAACGAAGAAGGAAAAGAGAAAAGGGAAGAGGCAGTTGGTGTTCACGCATTGGAAATTAAAAATCTTTCATTTGCATATAACGGGAAAGATAAAATGCTGGAAGGTGTTAGCCTGCAAATTGAGCGCGGACAGTGGTTAGGTGTAATGGGTAAGACAGGCTCTGGAAAATCAACATTTATTAAAACATTAACACGTATGGTTGATCCTCCTTTAGGCAGCGTGTTTGTTTTCGGTAATGATATACACGATTTGCCTCTTGATTTTTTGCGCTCTCTTTTTGCTGTAAGCCCTCAGGATAGTTATCTTTTTTCTGATACTATTGCAAATAATATCGCTTATGGGCTTAAGGATACAGACAATAATAAAGTTGATAATGCAATTACTTTTGCTTCTTTAAATAAAGATATAAGTATTTTCCAGAACGGAAAGGATACTCTTATCGGAGAGAGAGGGCTTACCCTTTCCGGAGGGCAGAAGCAAAGGACAGCGATTGCAAGAGCAGAAATTTTAAAAAGTGAGTTTTTAATATTAGACGATTCCTTTTCCGCTGTTGATAACGAAACTGAACAAAAAATATTACAGTCTTTACTGCAAGAAAGAAAAGGAAAAACTACTATTATTGTTTCGCACAGAGTTTCCACTCTAAAATATTCCGATAAAATTTTAGTTTTAGATAAAGGAAAAATGCTGGAATACGGAAGCCCTTCTGAACTTTCTGCTAGCGGCGGTTTTTACAGTAAAATGGCGGCATTCCAAAGGATGGAGGAAAAATCGTATGTCTGAAAGTTATTTTGACACTGATGATATAACCAAAGAATACGACAGCCGCATTGCAGCAAGGATTTTATCGTATCTTAAGCCATATAAACATTTAGTGCTTGCAACAATCGCCGCTCTTATTATTTCCACGCTCGGAGAACTTATTCTTCCTGTATTGCTTCAGCGTATTATTGATGAAGGTATATTGGTAAAAAATGTTACGTATTTAATGAGAAGCTGTACTCTGTATTTTTTCATATTGATCTTAGTATTTATTTTTACCTTTTTACAGACATTAACAGCAAACCTTATGACCCAGTATGTAATGAAAGATATACGTTTAGGTCTTTTTAATAAAACTCTTTCCCAATCAACAGGATTTCTTTCCCGTCATCCTGTGGGTAGAATTGTTACGCGCTTAACAAGCGATGTTCAAACGATGGACGAGTTTTTTACAACCGTGTTAGTTGATTTTTTAAAAGATATTTCGATAATGACAGGCTCTCTTATCACTATGTTTATTCTTTCTCCGCAGATGGCAATTGCAGTTCTTATCACCTTACCGCCTGTTTTAATTGTTACGCTGATTAGCCGTGTTAAAGCGCGGGATGCATTCAGAAGACAGAGAACGGCATCATCTAAAGTTTTTGCGTATCTTGCAGAAAGGCTTGCCGGTATGCAGGTAGTGCAGTATTTTAGACAAGAAAAAAAGAGCGCAGATGAATTTAAAAAAAGTAACGATGAACTGTTAGATGCAAACATAAAAGAGATGTATGTGTTTGCAGTATTCAGACCTTCAGTTGAATGGCTGTCTGCTTTAACAATGGCTGTTGTAATTGTAGCAGGCAGTAAATTAGTGTTTTCGCTTTCTATATCACTTGGAGTTTTAATCGCTTTTATTAATCTTGTGCAAATGTTTTTTCATCCTGTAACGGATATTGCAGAAAAATATACAATGCTTCAATCGGCAATGGCAGGCGGAGAAAAGATTTTTAAATTAATCGATACAAACGAACAAATTCCTGACACCGGTAAAACCGATAAAAATGAAGATATAAAAGGTCATGTTGAATTTGATGATGTACACTTTTCTTACAAAGAAGGGGAAGAAGTATTAAAAGGGCTTTCCTTTTCCGTATCACCGGGCGAGATGGTAGCAATAGTCGGTTTTACAGGAGCGGGTAAGACAACAATTATCAATGTACTTGCACGTCTTTGGGATATAAATAAAGGACAGATACGGCTTGACGGAGTTCCAATTAAAAATATCCCGCTTAATAAATTACGAAATGCAATTATGCCTGTCACACAGGATGTAACTTTATTTTCAGGTACAATTAAAGAAAATATAAGTTTGGGTTTGGAAATTTCTGATGAGAAAATAATCGAAGCTGCAAAGACAGTGCATGCACATGAATTTATTTCCAATTTAAAAGACGGATACGAAACAATGCTTTCTGAAAGAGCTGCAAATATTTCTGCAGGGCAAAGGCAGTTAATAAGTTTTGCCCGCGTTATTGCACATAACCCGCAGGTGGTTATCCTTGATGAAGCGACCAGTTCTATCGACACAGAGACAGAAAGATTAATTCAGCTTGGAATGAAAAATGTTATGGCAGGCAGAACTTCTTTTGTTATAGCGCACAGGTTATCAACAATAAAAGATGCAGATCGCATTATGGTACTTTCAAACGGACACCTTGCAGAGGAAGGCAAGCACGAAGAACTTATCGAAAAGGACGGGATTTATGCAGGCTTATACAGGCTTCAATATGATGAAATTATAAGCTGATTTCTATAACCGAATGTTTTAATAACCTATGGACTTGAGGCAGTTTTAGTACTAAAATTAAGATAGTAATGAAAAAAATGTGCTTTTTAGCAATTATTACACTCTTTTTGGCAATTTCTGCCGATATTTCCGCTCAAAACAGAGATCCGCACATTACTCAAATTCAAGTGGAAGCAAGAAATAATCTGATTAGATTAACATGGACAGATTCTCCTGATGCAAGAGGTCCTGTTTATATTTTTAGATCTGCGCGTCCTTTCGGCGATTTTATTCCAGCAAATATCAGACCTGTTGTTGTAAGGTACGGCGAGCAATATTATATTGATGATACAGAAGATATGGGAAATGTTTATTATTTTATTGCAGCAAGCGATGTATCAGGCAGAAGGTATGATTTAATAATTCCCAGAATTAACAGTACCAGTTTAAATTTTATTCCGGGAGAAGCTGCAGATATATATGTTGCAGATACTCCTGTAACAGAACCTGTAACGATAGAAGGAATTTCAAATATAAGAGCTATTCAGGAAGGAGAGAGAGTAGTTATTTATTTTGATTCGACAGGAAACCGCAGAAATATCATTCTTTACCGGAGTATGCAGCCAATACGCCAGCCTCAGGATTTACTTAACGCTGTCATTGTGCAGTCGGGAATCTCCTCCGGTTTTATTGATTATCCTGTTCCGGATATAACTTGGTATTATATCCTGATATATGAGGATGAAATTTCAAGTGTCAGCATGGAAGTTAAACCCGGAGTAAATTCAACTATTTCTCCTGTAAGGATTACAGCTCATCAAATTAATGAACGATCCCTGCGCCCTATTCCTTTGCCTGTTTTAACGATACGCAGTGCGTTACCTGAAGGTTTCATTACAGATATAGCAGAGCAGCGTCAATTAGGGGAAGTTTCTGTAAATATGCTGCGTAACACGCATATACCGGATAAATTGCCTATGACGCAAAAGACCCCGAGAATTTTTGCAATTGATTTACAAGCGCCCACAGGCGGAGAAGAGTCCGCTTTATTCCAAATATTAACGGATTATTTTATTAATTTTGATTGGGAAAATGCACGGATCGGTTTACAGCATTATCTGTCTTTGCCGCGTTCAAAAGAAGTAGAAGCAAGAGCGCGTTTTTATTTAGGTCAAACGCTGTATTATACACAAAAATACAGAGAAGCATTAATGGAGTTTTTAACTTTCAAAAATGTTCACCTTACGGAAGCTAATCACTGGATAGATGCGGTTTTATCTGCAATGGTGTATTAGAAAGATTACGTATATATTCATGCCTGCACATATTCCAATAAAACATTTAATTTTAATGCTTCTCGGCGGGCTTGCTTGTGCTGTAGGGATAGTTTTTCTTCTTAATTATATATTTCAAGGACCAAAATTAGGTCTGCATTATGATTTTCTTTTAAAATATCTTAAAACGCCTGCTCCGTCACGCGAAATTGTTATAATTGATACAGATGAATTTGCAGAAGGCAGCGATATATTTACTGTTTTTATGACATTGACAGAAATGAATGCTTCTAATTTGGTAATGACAGGCAAAGTGTCGCCGTCTTCTTCGCCGATTATGCTTACAGAAGCTGATATAAAGCGGCGTTTTGCTGAGGAATATTCTATAGTCGGGGATAATATACGCGGTTTGTTTGAAGGTATTAGAATGGGTACTGTTACGCCGCAGTACGCTCCTTTGTATGTGCAAAGAGTAGTGGAGCTGACAGAACTCGGAAGAGATCGCCTTCTTTCGGCATTAGTTGACAGAGACGAAGATTTGATTCGTTCTGCAACAGTTTTTGGAAATTATCTGGAAGTACAGTCCGATCCTCTTTTTGAAAGGGACGGTAAAATAAGGCGCGTTAAACTTTTAGATGTTAGTTTTGAACCTGAAAAAAACCCGAACGATTTTTCTCAAGGTTTTGTTCATCCTGTTTATTTAAATTTAAGAAACCGATATCTTACGGTACAGACTGAATATACAGAACATGGATGGATTTTATGGTTATTAAAACAAGATAGAACCGAATTTGATATTACACTTGATAAAGAAGGGAATGTTATAACACCGTGGAATTGCCAATTCCGCCGAATTGATATTTCGCTTTTCAGAGATTATGAAGAAGCGGGATTTATTTTGCGGGACGCTTTGCAAGCAGCAGACGAATTTGGTGCGTTCTCGGAAATCTTGCCGGAATTATCTCCCTTTTATCTGGGAGATCATACCTATGTATTAAAAGAAGATTTGTTAAAAACTCCTGTCAGTGAAAGCCGTATTGCATGGAGAAATGCAAGACAAAACTATATTAGCAGCCTTAACGATTATTTTTTAAATCCTTCTCTTTTAAATCAAATAAAAGAATACGAAGAATTAATTGCTGATACAGACCCGTTAAATGAAGAGATAATTAATAATTTGATTAAAAACAGAGATGAAATAATTAGTTATTTCTCTCCAATGCATGAAGCATATACAAAATTTTCTGCTCTGCACAGTAAACTGGAAGAAGAATTGATGTTTTCATATTGCATTATGGGTCCTAAAGATAATGCGCTTTATTCTGCACTTATTGCAAATGTAATGATGACAGGCAATCATATTAAACTCCCATTTAACAGGCATATAATTTTTTGGTTTATAATATGTTCTTTTGCTGTGTTATTGGCTGTTTTTTTACTGCGTCCTATTTTACTTTTTATTATAGGCTTTTCATTAAGTCTTTTCTGCTCAATTGCTTTTAGTATTATTTTTATTTATTTTTCAATATGGTTTGATCCTGTAATTATTTTAAGCTCATCACTTACGGGGGTTCTTTTAATTTTCTATTGTAAATGCGCTGTGTTAAGACACAGAGAGAGGACATTCCGTAGCGCATACGGAGCTGTTGTTTCAAAAAATATTTTGAAAAACTTAATTGCATACGGAAGACCGCGTCTTTCAGAGGTAAATATAATTTTTGCTGTTATTATCGCTATTAAAGATACGGCTTTACTCAGTACAGAGGCAAATGAAAAACCGCAAGATGCAGGCAATGCAAGAAATTCATTTATTGCATCCGTAAAAAAAGTTATTTTTAATGCAGGAGCTGTTATTGTAGGTTTTGAAGGTGATACTATCCTTGCAAGTTTCGGCTCCCCTTTAGAATTTAACCCAAGCAAGAAAACATACAAATGGTCAAGTCTGGCAAGATCATATAACCCAATTGATAAAGCATGCGCTCTTGTAAGAGGAATACTGGAAATAGAAAACAATACATGGCGCTTTGGCATTGATGCCGGAGACTGCACTTTCTATTGGATGCCGGAAACAGGTTATTCTGTAAACGGTTTAACCGCAGTAAGAGCCAGAATTCTTGTTTCTAAAACAACGCGGTTAAAGGTTAGAGCTTTAATCACAGATATAGTGCGGAAAAAGCTCGATCTGGAAGATGAGGCATCACAGCAAACAGCACTAGGCTTCTTTTCTGATAAAACAGATACCTTTTATGAGTTAACCTGAGAATCTTTAAGTTATTAAATCCTATTATAATCTGTTATTCGGTCTTACAACAACTTTAGTTATTTCGTTATTTTGACCTAACCACATTCTGGCATTTGTTTCTATATTTGTAAGTTCTGCAGTTACATAATATGTTCTTGCACTGCGGTTTCCTTCTCTGTCAACAATTGTTCTGACAGAACCTGTCAGCATAAAGTCAGCGCCTATTTCCCTGCCTAATGATGCGGCTGTCTGTTCGCTTGCATTGCTTTGTTGTTCCTGTCTCTCTTCACGGATATCATCTCTTGTACCGCCGCCTGCGACAAAGTCAAGTTTTCCGCTGTTAAAAATTACATTCTCCATTATTGAAGAGATTATTGCAGTATCAATATGTTCAGAACTCTCATTTCTGAATCTGCCTACAATTACAACCGGTTTTTTATTACCGCTTGCCCTAATCACCTGCTCGACTCTCGCGCTCATCAAACAATCGTTAATAAGGCTTTTGCAGACAATTTCTACATCGATTGCATTCCAGTAGCCGCTTAAATCACCTTGAGTTCCGCCCGATACCCGTTTAACATTTGTTGATGTTGTTGCGCATGAAGTAAATAATAAAAAAATTACTCCGATTACAATAAATATTCTTTTCATAAATATTCTCCTATTTTAATTTTATAGTTTGTAAAAGATTAAGACCGTTAAGGCTTACAGTTACATCCTTTTGTTCATACGTAATAATATTATTACCGCTATAATAGTTTATTATAACAGAATATGTGCCAGGATCAAGATTAATACCGCCGATATATGATTTACTCGGCAGGTAGCGGGACATTCTGATATCTGCCCTTTCCGATGCATCCAAAGCCACTCTTGCCGATATTGCAACTAATAAACCTGCCAATTCGTTTTGCGATCTGGAAACTTCCATTGCTGCAATATCGGCTACGGTATATTTAATAATTGTACGGATATATGTTTTTAATAAAATATTAGAAAAACGCGCATTATATGTTTCCTGAATTACAAGCCCGATATCTTCAAGGAGTTCTAAATTAAAGCTTTCTTCTCCTTCTACTATTACTTCTACCCTTGTTATTTTATTTGGTCTTTCTATTAATACCGGAAGTTTTAATGATGTTATTTGTAAAACAGGGTGTCTAAAAGGAAGATCATGTAAAATTAATTGTTCTTCTTTTACAGGAGACAAGCCTGTAAATGTAAGTACATTTAATCTTACTTTTCCTTCAGGAACATTTTGCGCTTGTTCTATAGCGAAAGGAATCCTATGCCGGTAAAGGTTTGTGTTTGCAGAAAAAGCTCTTGGTATTTGTTCAAACTCAATACGCGCGGAATCCTCATTTCCGTCTGCCTGATAAAACAGAGCGCATAAAAAACGTGCAAGGGCAGAGTTTGAAAAATTTACAGATTTTGTTTCCGGCATTTGCCTGACGCCTGTATCTTTATTTATTTTTTCAGATAAACTGTATCCGGTTTCAGGGTCTCTGTAATCATATCTTCGCGCAAGCAAATCAAGTTTACCGCTGTTCATACTCAATTTCCGTATTTCTACTAATGCCCCTTCTATATTGCCTCTGTTATAATAATTTAACGCATTAAAAATGTTTAAATAAATATTTTCAAAATCTTCTCCGGGGTAATCTCTTGTATTGTCATTTATAATGTAAGTTAAGAATCCTTGCGATATACTTTTTGTATACGCTTCTTCGATCAATCTTTCTGCATTCTGTAAATCTTCAGAAGATTGAGCATAGTTTCCCGCATAATGTTCAAGAAGCCCTTTATCAAGATAAAGCGATATTACATTTTTTTCAGGGTAAATGACAACATTGCCTTCCTGTCCTTTTTTTATTTGTTCAACCGCTAAAGAGAAATCATCTTGTTCGACCGCATTATCAACCTTGCCGTATCCTGCAGGGCTGCTTGCACAAGAAATGCTTGAATATACCGCAATTGCGATCATTAAGAGCAAGAGAGCAGATTTTATATTGATGTTTTTTAATATAATCATATTTATTTTTATATTCTCTATTGTTTTATATTGTTTTGTCAAGATTACAATTATTTGATATAATCTTGTTGTGAATATCATTTTATTGGAAGAGCATGAATTAGGACGCAGCCTTCCCAGAAGGGATAAAAGAACAATCCATCTTTTAAAGGTTTTACATAAAAAAGCAGGCGACACTTTTGAAGCCGGTGTTTTAGACGGAGATATTGGCACAGGTAAAATCGAAAAAATTAATTTTGACGGATCGGTTTTTATCACTTTTCAGAAGACCATGCCGCCTCCGCCGCGTCTTCGCTTAAGGATGGCGGTTGCCTTTGTGCGCCAGATACAAATGCGCCGTATTTTAAGGGAGCTTTCCAATATGGGGGTATCTGCAATTGATATTATCGGTACCGATTTGGGAGAAAAAAGTTACCGTGATACTAAACTTTTTACAGACGGCGGTTCTGTGTCAGCTCTTATCGAAGGTGCAATTCAGGCACGAGACACTCAAACACCGCCGCTTTCTGTTTATGACAGCCTTGATAAATGGCTGGAAGAACGTCCCTGGGAAAAAAGCCCGGCAAACCTTTCAGGACTTCTTGCTGTAAGCTCGCGTATTCCGATTCTACTTGCTATGGATAATGTCAGAGCTGAAGGCTCTTTTTTTCATCTTTCGCAATCAAGCCGCCCTGCGGTAATTGCCGTAGGTCCTGAAAGGGGATGGTCTGATCGCGAAAGGGATTTATTCGAGAAAGCGGGGTTTTTGCGTGTATCTATGGGCAAGCGGGCTTTACGCACTGAAACCGCCTGTGTTGCAGCTTCAATCCTTGCTGCGGAAAAAATTGAAGAATACTGAGTTGAGTTAATTATCAAAGAGGTGATATATGAATCAGGATAAAGTAAAAGAAAAACTTTTAAAAATCGAAGATGCGCCGATTGAATTTTCTGTTATTTTTTCCGGAAAAAAAAGCAAGAAAGTAAACGGGCTTTATAAGGTAACATCAAGGGAAATATTAATTCACAATAAAAATTTTAATACAGATGATACAGGGCAGAATTTATTACTGTACACTGCAATCCATGAATATGCGCATCACTTGCATGCTTGCAAGAGGGGAGGGACACTTTCTCCAAGAGCGCATAACAGTGAGTTTTGGGCGATTTTTCATGACCTGCTTGAAAAGGCGCAGGCAAAAAAGATTTATAAAGATATTTTTTCTGCATCTCCTGAATTATTGGAACTAACAGATGTTATACGCAATAAATATTTAAAAAATAACGGAGAGCTTGTAAAAGAAATGGGAAAGCATTTAATAAAAGCGCATAACCTTTGTTTTGATATCGGTGTGCGTTTTGAAGATTATGTTGACAGGATGCTGCGCATCCCGCGCGCTGCCGCCAACATGGCGATTAAAATGTTTGAGTACGATATCTCTCCTGTTGTGGGAGCGGATAATATGCGCTTTCTTGCAGGGATTCGCAATAACGATGAACGCAAAGCGGCGGAAACCGCTTTAATAAAAGGGAAAAGCCCTGATTCTGTTAAGATACAGGTAAAAGGGAAGGAAATAAGCGGTTCTAATGAAGCGCCGGAAGACCCTATTGAAAGGCTTGAAAAAGAAAAAGCAAGACTTGAAAGGACAATCGCATCTTTAAATAAAAGACTTCAAGAGATAAATAAAGAGTTAAGCGGGAAAAATTGAACTTATTTTTCGTGATTTGATTTTTTTTCCTTTTTTTGTTATTATATAAAAAATGAGAAAAGTATACATTGACTACAACGCAACTACTCCCTTAAGGCAAGAGGTAAAAACCGCTTTAATACAGGATTTGGAAATTTTCGGCAATGCTTCCAGCATGCATGCATCAGGAAGAAAGGCGCATGCAGGAGTGGAGCAGGCAAGAAGCGCGATTAAAAAATTAGTAGGTACGAAAGACGGAACGTTAATTTTTACTTCCGGCGGATCGGAGGCTAATAATACAGTTTTTCAAACCATGCGCCGCCTTATCGAAGAAAACTCCGTGCGCAATGAAATAATAACCACAGCTATAGAACATCCCTGTGTACTTAACTCAGCTCTTTTTTTAAGAAAGATAGGAATAAAAGTAATAATACTACCTGTTGATGAATACGGAAAAATAAAATTTGATGAATTGGAAAAATCATTAAACGATAAAACACTTTTTGTTTCTGTCATGGCGGCTAACAATGAAATCGGAACAGTGCAGGATATAAAAGAAATTACTTCTCTTGTAAAAAAATCCGGCGCTCTTATGCACATTGATGCAGTGCAGGCAGTCGGAAAAATTCCCATTAATACAGAAGAGCTGCAAGTTGATTATCTTACTGTCTCCGCTCACAAAATATACGGTCCAAAAGGAGTTGGTGCTTTATATGTAAAAAAAGGCGCTCCTTTGTTTCCCTTAGTGCACGGCGGGCATCAGGAAGACGGGAACAGGGCAGGGACATACAATAACATCGGTATTTTTGGTTTTGGAAAGGCAGCCGATATTGCGGCAGCAGAAGTGGAAAAATACGGAAAAGAAATCTCTGCTTTGCGGGATAAACTGCGTATCGGTCTTCTTGAAAAAATTCCAAACATAAAAATTAATGGGCATCCAAAAGATGTGCTTCCCAATACATTGAATGTTTCTTTTCTAGGTGCCGAAGGGGAGGCAATTCTTCTTTCTATGGATATGCAGGGGATAGAAGCGTCTACCGGCTCTGCCTGCGCCTCAGGCAGCCTTGAGCCGTCTCATGTGCTTATGGCGACAGGAGTGGGACCTGAACTTGCGCACGGTTCAATCCGTTTTAGTCTGGGGTGGGGTATTACAGAAAGCGATATTGATTATATAATTGATGTATTGCCGCCGATTATTGCGCGGTTAAGGGCAATGTCAACATTGTCAGATTGTTCATAAAAATATAAGGTAAAGATATGTCAGATTGGTTATATTCAAATACGGTAAAAGATCATTTTACAAATCCGCGCAATGTTCTTTTGGAAGATGAAGCTGTCTTTGCGCCGGACGGAAGAGGGCAGACAGGCAATATAAAATGCGGCGATCAAATGCTGATGCTTTTAAAAATTAAAGATGATGTTATTATTGATGTCCGCTGGAAAACTTACGGTTGCGCAAGCGCCATCGCTTCTACCAGTATGCTTTCTGAAACCATCAAAGGAATGAAGATAGAAGACGCTTATAAAATCCGCCCTGAAGATTTAGTAGAAAAATTGGGAGGGCTTCCAAGTTTTAAAATACATTGCTCCGTTCTGGGCGATAAAGCCCTTCGTGAAGCAATCAATGACTATCTTACAAAAACAGGAAGGAAAGGTCTCTTTATAGAGGAGACTGTCGTTATCTGTCATTGTTTAGGTATTACCGATAAAGATATAGAAGCCGCTTTTCAAAACGGGGCGCGGAACTGGGAACAGCTTCAGCAAGCGACAAAAATCGGAACTGTTTGCGGAAGCTGCAAAGAAAAAGCGGAAGACCTGCTTCACGGGTTAGATCACATTTACGGGGCAAAATAATTTACTGTAAAGACGCTCTATTTTATTTCCGTTAAATCCGTTGGGTTTAGAACCATAGCAGAACCGTCGGGACGTTGTGTCAATAAGCGTCCTTGCTGGATCGAAACGCCGGCTTCAGGATGAACCCTTACAGCAGATTTTGCTTCCATGATTAGGTTTGTATTAAATCTGCCGAGAAAACATTGATTGTTTTTTAAATCAGCTGTTATCGCATAAAGATCATTGCCGTTTACCCATAACAAACTTCCTGTTTGAATATCATCATCGCCTTGTTTTGCCATTTCAAGATTCGTTTGATTTATATCTACAAGGCGTACCGCACCGTTGCCTTTGTTTTCACCTGCAATAGCGATGATTCTTCCGCCGATAAATGTAACGGTTCTTACATGGGTGGTATCAAGAGGTGATCTTCTTATTTCGCTGCCGTCTGCAGGATTAAGTCTTACAACCCTTCCCACTTGGATCGGCGGGATTTGTTTTTCTATTGTTACACCGAAAACGCCGCCTGTTGTTTCCTGAACAATAACAGCTTGTTGATCACGTGCAATCTCTTCGCGCTGCTGTTGTGCTTCTACTGTTTTTTTCTCTGCAAATTCTTCAAGCTGCTGTACAGCTTCACGCCGCTCTTCAAGATTTTCTTCACGCTTTGCAAGTTCTTCTTCTTTCTTTTCTATTACCGCTTCTGCCTGCCTTGCCTGTTCCTCTGTAATTTTTCCCGCACTTCTGTCTTCCTCTACTTGCTGCCTTGCCTGTTCGGTTTGCCTTCTTTCTTCTGTTACCTGCCTCTCTTCCTGTCTGATTGCCTGGCGTTCTGTTTGAGCCTGCCGTTCTGCTTGCGCCGCTTCACGTTCTACAAGGTTTACCATCTGCTGTCTTTGCGGGACACTTTGATCATCTTCCCTGCGCATTTCTTCAATTACGCGCGAGTCTGTAATAACTGAAGTATCGATAGAACTTAAGCCTCTGCCTTGTCCGAGAGGGATTAAAATCAATGTTCTTCCTGGCCATTCATCATAACGGATCGAAAGCCCTGCTTTGTCCCTTGTAAGATTGCTTATAACCTGAGTTTTATACCGGCTTACAAAATAATCCCAATCTCCGCGGTATACAGCATTGTAAACAGTTATAAATTCTGCCAAGAGAGCGGCATCATTTGCACTGTAGTTATAAGCGGTTTGCAAATAACCTCGAATAATCAAACGAAGGTTTCTTACATGATCAACGCCTGTATCTACGCCAAGACCAAAGATGTCAGAATCAATTTTACCTTCTTCTTGTCCGGAAATACAATGAATTACAAAGAACCGATTGTTAGGACCTGCATCAAATCTATATGTATGATTTCTTCTTTGTTCGAGAGTCATTGCATTTAAAGTAGGTGCGATGCTTCCTTCTCTTTCAGAAATAACATTCCCTAAAACGACACCGAGCTGGCGGATTTCTTCCCATGTATCCATTCTGGTATAAGGACCTTCATAATTAATAAATACGACAGGGGGAAGGTCTTCCAATTCTTCTCTATTTACCTGTGTAAAACCTGTAAAGGTAACTACAATTAAAATTATTGCGGCTAATAAAATCCGTGTTATTTTCATGGCAAAGCTCCTATTTTTCTCATTATAATATACTTTTTGTTTTTGGTACAGAAAATCCTCAGTTTGACAAATTTCGGGAAAATGAATACTTTATACCGTTTTTGTAAAAATTATATAAAAAAGGAATGAAAACACTTGACATTTATTTTATTTTGTATTACAGTTTGTATTATGAATATGACAGTTTGTAAAACAAATGAAATAACAACCTCCGCCAGACTTCCCTTAGAAATCAGGAATAGGCTAATCGCTCTTTCTAGGGCTAAAAAAAAGACTATGTCAGAAATCATTATAGAGGCTTTAGAGTTATATTATGAACAAGATGAAAATGACATAGATTCATTTACTTTGGGTTTGCCGTATTTCGGAAAGTATAATTTAGGAGAGGGAGATCTTTCCGCTACCTACAAAGAACGTATAAGGGAGATGCTTCGTGCCAGACAGGATTCTTATTGATGCAGGACCTTTAGTTGCTTTATTTCATTCCGGAGATAATCATCATAAAAGAGTTAAAGAGTTTTTTATAAAAAATCACTATAGTTTTATAAGTACACTCGCTGTTTTTACTGAAACCACTTATTTTTTGAGTGTTAATATTAATGCTTTACGGGATTTTTATGAATGGGTAATGCACAAAGGCGTAATAATCAGTGATATAAACCAGAATGATATCCCGCGTATTGTTGAACTGACGGAAAAATATTCAGACTTGCCGATGGATTTTGCAGATGCCACCCTTGTCATTGCCGCTGAAAAAAGCGGTATCAGGAAAATAATAAGTTTGGATAAGGATTTCGATATTTACCGTCTTCCCGGCAGGGAAAAAATAAAGAATGTTTATAAATAAAAACGCACAAACAAAGTTTGCAAACTCACCGCAAAGAAGCGAGTTCCCTTGCTGCTTGTCTTCTGACTGACGGCTGTTGGTTGACAGCAGAAAGCATGTTAAGTATACGCACTCCCATCTCGCTCAAAGGGGGACCTGAAAAACGGCAGAGCGCGCCTGTGGCTGAGGCAATTGCTGTCAATACATGCTCATTTTTTACATGATCTTGTGATATTGAAAAAGAAAATGCTTGCAGAGAAACACCCTCAGGATCAACGCCGATGCTTCCTATTGCATTTATTGCCGCAGAGGAAATTAAAGGTTCATTGCTGTTGCGGTAAACATTGATTAACCATTGTATTGTTTCGTAAGAGCCTATCTTTCCTAAAAGATTAAGAGCTGTTATCCGTGATTGAATAGGTTCTTGACCCGCACACATTCTTAATAAAAAAGATGTCCAAACAGGTTCATTAGATCCAATCTGTCCTGAGTTTACTGCCGTGCGGATAATTTCCAGCTGTGATTTTTTCTCATATTCATTCAGAGGATAAATATTATTATCAATTCCGGGTCTTCCTAAACCATAAGTCCCGTCAGGGAGAGGGCCGTAAAGAGCGTTTCTTTGAGGAAGGACTCTGTCTTCCATTTTATAAGCATAAAGTATCCAGTCTCTCCCTCCTGAGTAGAGAACTCCGTCATCTCCGAAAGCGGGGATAGCAGCTGCATTTTGAAGATATGAAAACCAGAACCGTCTTCCTTCATGCGAAAAACTGGTTGCGCCGTTTCTGCTTAATACATAAATCCCTCTTGCATCAAAAAGCACTTCTGCTTCCATGTCAGGTCTTCCGCCGTTATTTATCATTTCTCTTATGTGGCTGTTGCCTGTCCAGAGTATTTTTTTTTCATCAATTGATAAAAATATTAATCTGCCGTCATTTAAAACTGCCGCAATATTATTTTCTTTGTCTGTATCCGCTGCAATGGGTCTTGCAGGAAGCATAGGTAATAACGAAACATGATTTTCGCTTTGAGCTCCTAAGTACCAGTCCTCTCCTACTCCTAGTATCTCCATTGATCCGTCTGAAAAAATCGCAAGGATCTGCTGCAGGTTAGTTAAAAAAATAAATGAGCATCTTTTGTCTGATATTTCATATGATGATTTCCACATAGTTGTATTTCCAAATTGATCGATGCGGTAAACATCATTTCCGATGGCGAATAAAATTCCGCCGCTTCGATCCAGTTTCGGTGCAATAGAAAAAACAGATGATTGATTTAAATTTGCCGCTGTAAGATTTGATTCAAATGTTCTTGACCATAAACGATTCCCTGATGCTGTGTAACAGAAAATTTGCTTCTCGGTAGGGATAAATAATCTTCCGTCCCAGCCGATTACTACTCTTGCACTGATAGGGCTTTCAAGGTCTCTTCGCCACAATTCCCGCCCTGCACGGTTTACCGCAATGAAAATACCGTTGGTTCTTGAAAGATAAGATGTCCCCTCCCGTGATCGCGTGATAAAAGGGCTGATTCTCCCTCTTGCTGAATAATTCCACATCGGCGTTCCCGCAGTGGAGTACGCTTTAATGTTTCCCCCGTCAAGCGCGACAACTGCAGATTGCGCCTGAACATGAGGCAGCGATAAAACTTCTCCGCCAAGCGCTTGCCGCCAAAAGGGATCGGATGTAATAAGTCCTTGTTCGCGGATATTATCATTACTTTGGGAAAATGCCGGAACAAAGAATAATGAATAAAAAATAAAGAACAACACACACTTTTTTTCGAAGAATTTCATTATTATTATTATACTACATTTTTAAACAAATTCATTTTTGATTATTTAACAATTTTGTGTTATAACAAGTTATGTCTATCGGTGATGTTTATAAACTCCAACTGGATAAAATTGTTTCAGGCGGGGAAGCGTTAGGAAAATACGAAGGGAAACCTGTCTTTGTTCAAGGAGGTGCTCCGAATGAAACAATAGCCTGCCGTATTATAGAAGAGCATAATACATGGGCGCGGGCGGAATTGCTGGAAATTTTAAATCCGTCTCCTGTGCGCTGTGATTGCATATGTGAGTTTTACGGAAAATGCGAACAAAAGGTTCAATGCGGAGGATGTAATCTTGCGCATATTAATTATGATGCGCAGTTAGAAATAAAATCAGCAATTTTAAAAGATTCTTTGTTGCGCTGCAAGGTTCAGTTTCCGGAACCGGAAATATTTTCTTCTTCACCTTGGGGTTACCGTAATAGAATGCAGTTTCATTGTTTAAGGCAGCAAGCAAAGGGATTAGATGGTATTAAATACGGTTTAAAGGGGCGGCGCAGCGGAGAAATTATTACTGTTTCAGATTGCCATATTGCAGTGCAGGGGATAAGAGATGTTCTCCGATGCGCCGCAAAAGGAGGGGACGGGTTTCCGCTGCCTGTTGAAAAAGACAGGTTTAATGTTTTTTCTAAAGATGATGTTTTATTAAGCGAAGGAGGTAAGCAGAAAGGAAAAATTAAACTTTTAGAAAAAGAAATATTTATTGACGCATCTTTATTTTTTCAGAGTAATTGTGAAATGCTGGAAAAATTAATTTTAGAATTACGTAAAATAGCGAATAACACAAATAAAGATATGCCGATGGCAGATTTATACTGCGGTGTTGGGACATTCGCTTTATTTCTAAGCGACTTGTTTCCAAAGATTGTTCTTGCAGAAGAGAATAAAGCATCTGTCAGTCTTGCCAGAGAAAATTTAAGGCAAGCTGCAAATATTGATTTTTTCGCGTTACGCGACACAGAATGGTATAAAGCGGGTAATGAAAAAAAAGTTTTACTGCATCAAAAAGAGCCTTTTGGTTTTATTATTGCAGATCCGCCTAGGGCGGGGTTAAATTCTAAATTGTCTTTCGCCTTAGCGCAGGAAAAGACACCTGTTCTGATTTATGTTTCCTGTGAAGCCGCCTCTCTTGCACGTGATTCAAAAGTTTTAACTGACGGAGGCTATACACTTAACAAACTTTTAATGTTCGATTTTTATCCGCAAACTGCACATATTGAAAGCATCGCGGTTTTTGTAAAATAAATTTTTCGCTTCTTTAATTAAGCTGTTTTTGCTTTCTTTTCCTTTGATGCAGTAATAATAGAAGAAATTATAAATATCATAAAAAGGATAAAAGTAATTACCGCAATAACCAATAAAATATTATTTACAATTTTCATGATTGATTTTTCTAAACCTGTTAGTATCGAAGTAATTGATAAAATATTATTATCATCTGTAAAAATATTCTTTACGGTGTTTGCTAAAACTAATTTTTTTTGTAATTCTTTATTTATAAAATCAGAAGCCATATTATAAAACAATCCAGGAATCCCAAGGTCTGTGCTGGATGGAAGCATAGAAATAATCTCTGAAGAAAGATTGTTTAATTTTGCAGCGTTTTCTTTGATCTCTGCCATATTAATTCCGTTTTTAACCAATTCCAGATTTTGATTATTTGTTGAAATAAATTGATTTATTAAATTTGAATATTTCTTTACATTTGAATAAGCAATATTTCTTGCGGTAATAAGTCCGAATGCTACAAGCATTACTATAAGAAAGAGAACAACAGATTTTACATAACCGCCTTTTCTTTTATCTTCCGGAAAGTGTTTAATAACAAGCAAATTAAATAAAAGACCTAAACCTACACCTGCTGCAACAAACACTATTAATAGAACTATATTCATACAATATGACTCCTTTAGTTAATAGTATAATGGAATTTTAGATTTCTCAAGACTTATTGCCACAAACTTAATTACACAGTACAATAAAAGTATGGTTCATAATGAAACTTATTTTGAAACCCATGACGGGACCAAGCTGTATTTATACCGTTGGTCTCCGGAAAACGGCAATGTAAAAGCCGTAATAAATATCGTTCACGGTATGGCAGAACATGCATTGCGCTATCAGCGTCTTGCACAGAAACTGACTGATGCAGGGATAGAAGTTTGGGCTGCAGATCAAAGAGGGCATGGCAGAACCGCTAATCTTAAAATAAACGGTCCTGATAGGGGAGGGCTCTTAGGTCACTGTGCCGACGGTAACGGTTATATTCGTGTGACAGACGATATCCGCGCTATTAACGAGACAATCCGAAAAACAATAAATGCTCCGCTTTTTCTTTTGGGTCACTCATGGGGTTCTTTTATTGTTCAGAATTATATAGAGTATTCTAATCCTGACCGTTCAGAAAATGTTAAAATAAACGGATGTATTCTTTCAGGATCAAAGGGACCTGACGGTTTTATTATTAAAGCAGGTGTTCCTCTTATGACTTTGCTTGCCATGCTTACAGGTCAGCGAAAAGGTTCTCTGCTGGCACATTCTATGGCAGACGGTCCGTACACAAAAGCTTTTAAACCCAGCCGCACTCCGTTTGACTGGTTAAGCCGCGATGAACAGGAAGTTGATAAATATATAAATGATCCTCTTTGCGGTTTCTTGTGTTCATCAGGATTTTACCGTGATTTGGCTAAACTGCTTTATAATATTCACCGTCATGATGCGATGGCAAGGATAGATCGCTCTTTGCCGGTGTATGTTTTTTCGGGAAGCGCAGATCCTGTCGGCGATATGGGGAAAAGCCCTACCGACTTAGTTGATGCATACCGAAGTATAGGGATAAATGATTGTGATTTTGTGCTGTATCCGGGTGCCAGGCATGAAGCGTTAAACGAAACAAATCGTGAAGAAGTAATGGACAACCTTCTTTCATGGATAAACAAACATTGTGAATGAGATACAGATACTCAGCCGGCACTGACGGCAAACTTGAAAAAAAAGCTATAATTTACACTTGCGATGAACATGGGATAAATTTTGCCGATGTAGACAGCGATGCTTTAAATATTATAAGAAAATTAAAAAGCGCCGGTTTTGACACCTACATTGTAGGAGGCGCTGTACGTGATTTAATACTTGGAAAAAAACCGAAAGATTTTGATATTGTTAGTTCTGCAAGCCCTACGCGGATAAAAAAAATATTCCGTAATTCCAGAATTATAGGACGGCGTTTCCGTCTTGTTCATGTATGTTTCGGGCAAAGAGTTTTTGAAGTTTCCACTTTCCGCTCTCTTAAAGACGGACACACAAGCAATACTTTCGGCACGATAGAAGAAGATGTTCTGCGCCGCGATTTTACATTGAATGCGCTTTATTATGATCCTGAACAGCAAATTGTGATTGATTATGTAGGCGGAATGAATGATATAAGAAAAAAGCAAATAAAACCGATTATCTCCCTTTCTGAAATTTTTACAGATGATCCTGTAAGAATGATAAGGGCTGCAAAATATGCTGCAAAAACTGATTTTACAATTCCTTTGAATCTTAAAATGAAAATAACAAGCCAATCCAATTTGTTATCTTTAATTTCTCCGTCAAGACTTACGGAAGAAATTTTTAAAATTATTAATTCAGAAAAGACGGAAAGTATTGTTGATTTATTGGATAAGATGGGTTTATATACCTATATTCAGCCGCATGCAGCCCAGCTTATGCGAAAGGATGCACAATTTAGAAAATGTTATCTGCAAACTATGTCTGAATTAAAAGGATCAGAGAGCCCTCGCGGCAAGGCACTTGGTTCTTTGTTTCGGGATTATCTTGAATCATCTGCACAGTGGAAACCCGGTGCTATCGAAAATTTTAAAGATATTTTTAAAACCGTCCGCTCTTTTATTCTGCCGATTAATCCGCCGCGTTTTGAATTGGAATATGCGCTTAAAAAATTTCTTGCTTCTCATGGCATCACTGTAAAGAGGCTTCATGTTCCTTCCATGATTATATCTGAAGGTGACGGAACAAAATCCAAACCTAAACGCAAACGCCGCCGCAAAAAAAAGATAATAATTAAAAACGAAAAATAATATTAATCAATAATTTTATCTATAATGATATTTACTTCTTCGATCAAAATTCCTGTGTATCTTTCTATGTCTTCGATAATAAATTGCTGCATTTCGTGAATATTGCCTCCAAGCTGAATGCCGTAAGGGACATCAATAGTCATTACCAATCGATAGCCGATCTCTTCGTCTTTTACAAGGATTTTTTTTATTTTTATATCTTTATTGTATTCATCAACGCAATTTTTAACTAACAGGCTTAATGCAGTATCAGAAATAGTTACCTTGCCTTTTTTTGAATATTCAGGTCTTACTACAGATTTTTCATGCAAGGTTGGAATCGCAACAGGAGCAATGCGCTTTTTAAAAATTTGAATTGTAGTAAGAAAAATATTTGAATAAGTTTTTTTTACTTCCAGTGACGGGACAGGAATTACATGCTTTCCTTCGATACGCCTTGATCTGATTGCTTTTTCTATATCTTCTTGGCTTGCAATATCATCAATCTTAATTATTTTAGAAGGCGGTGGAAGCTGAAGGCGCGCTGCGATTTTATTTACCATTTTTTCCGAAGTTCCTAAAAGCAAAATACGTTTAAATCTTTCACTTTGTAATTTGCGTGCAACTTCGTCTCTATGTGATTTTTCATCAAAAAGCGCAACTTTAACCGCTGCAAGGAAAGTCTGTTCCTTTTTTGCAGAGTGTCCTGCAAGAATACGGTTATCTCTGATTAAGAGTCCGTCATCAATTATTAAGTTTACCCGGTATTTTTGTGCGATAAGTTTTGCGTGAAAGCTTTTGCCTGTGCCGCTTTCACCGACAAGAGCGATAACTTTTTTCCGCTTAAAAGGAAACAGAAAATCCACAATTACCGCTCTTTAATTATTGACCTTGTTAAAATCAACGCTGATGCAAACCCTGTTTGCGCACGATTTTAATAAGACGGAAAATCAGTTGCCGTATCTGCGTAATTCCGCTAATACTTGCCTTGCCCGCTCCCTTACAGGCGCGACATAATCGCTTCTGTAGTCTGCAATCAGGTTTAACGCCCTATATACTTCCGGGTCTTGGATACCGTTATTTTTCTGCGCTATCTTTTGGAAGGTATCAATTGCGGCAAGAGCTACAAGGTTATCGGGAGTGTGTCCGCGAATATCTTTCATTAAACGCCATGTAATATTTGATACGGTATGGTTTCCGTCGTTTGTTCCGATATCGCCTAAGGATTTAATCGCTTCCTGAACTACCATCGGTTCATTTTCTTCCATGAGGATTCCGACAAGCGAAACTCTAGCTTCTTCTGTCGCGATCTGACCTAAGAATCTTGCAGCCTGCCTTCTAACATCGGGGAAATTATTAACAAGCCTTCCGTTCTCTCTTGCTTGGTTATTTCTGTTGCCTTCGTTGATAAGGAAATGCAGTGTCATGCGGATTTCGTCGTTTGTGTTTCCGCGGTCAAGAGCCTCTCCGATATACTCAAGAGCCATCAGTTTTTGTTCCCTTGTGTGCATTCTTGCAGTCTCACGGATGATCATTACTTCGATCTGTTCCTGCAAATAAGATTGTTCGACCGTCTGTGTATTTCTTCTTGTTGTATCTGTGTCTTGCTGCTGCTGCTGAGCAGAAACAGCTGTTGTAACAATTACAGCCGCCATTACCAGAATTAAAAAACGTTTAAATGAAAACATAAAAATCTCCTTATTTACTTAATTAATAATTTTCCAGGAATTATTTATTTTTTCCAGGTTATATAAAATCTCTCTGGTCTCCTCACCAGCATTATTGATTCTAGTAATAAAAGCTCTAACTCTGTTTACAGTTACAAATTCTATATCTATATTATTAATCTGGACTCTGTCGGGATTTCTTGCCGGTACAAAAACACGGGTAAAATAATCGTTTAAATTTCTTAATACAATGTTTGCCCTTTTCATTGTAGGTTCTTCTGAAATCTCTTTAAGTTTTACGGGAGAAGAATATAAATCGATATACTCCTGAGATAAGGTTTCCGTCCATGCATTATAATTCCGGGTTCTGATTATTTGATTTAATTTTTCGATAAATTGCTGTACTTCATCCTTTGTTGATGTGTAATAATCCTGACTTACTTTTGCAGGATCAAAAACATCTGATTCCGCGCTCTGAGTTTGGGGCTGTGTATTATCATCGGGAGTGTCCTGTACAGTGTCAGGTATGGTTTTACATGAACTAATTATAAAAATAAGAAGAAAAATAAGAAGAAATTTATTGTTTCTCATAATGTTAATGTACAGCATTTAAATATAATTGTCAACTTAATTATTTATTAAGATTCTTAGGGCTCTTGACCAGTTTTTATTCCATCGGTATGCTGAAATTATGATGAGAGCGGCTTTTCCGGGGTCTTTTGACCCTCCGACATCGGGACATATCAATATTATCCGGCGTGCAGCCTCTATTTTTGATGAGCTGGTCGTTGTTGTAGCGGAAAATAAGCAGAAAAAGTACCTTTTTTCTGTCGAAGAGCGGGCTTCTATGATGAAGGAGCTTGTAAAAGACAGGAAGAACATCACCGTTGCAGTTTGTGAAGGGCTGATTGTCGGTTTTTTAAAGAAAATGAATATAAATTTGCTGGTCAGAGGGGTTCGCGGGCTGGAAGATTTTTCATATGAGTTTGATATTTCGATGATGAATAAGACGCTGGATCCGGGAATTGAAACCATTTTTATGACGACCGACCCTGAGTATTTTGTAATCAGATCATCATCAATTAAAGAATTGGCGTCTTTTCACGGTGATCTTCACGGAATGGTTCCTCCGCTGGTTGCCAAAGCTCTAAAAGAAAAGTATAGTTAATACACGCCTTTAAGGTGTTTATTCACATAGAAATTGATTGAAAAGAATTTGACAAATTTTTGCAAAATGTCTTGACAATTTTTTTTATTGTTAATATAAAATTAAATTAGAGAGGTTGAATTATGGCAGTACCCAGAGGTAAAACATCAAAAGCCAGGACTAGCCGTCGGCAGTCTATCAACATGAAACTTACCGCTCCTACGTTGATTAATTGCAGCACCTGCGGCAACAAGGTTATGTTACACCGTGTTTGCCCCAAATGCGGCTTTTATCGCGGGAAGCAGGTAATCATTCCGAATTCGAAAGTATAGGGGATAAAAAATGGATGAAACTCAATTATTTGAAGAAATGAAAAAACTCATCGCCGGCAGACTTAATGTAGACGAAGGTAAAATAACTATGGACGCGTCTTTCCGTCAAGATTTAGGCGCAGATTCGCTTGATACGTATGAATTAGTTTATGCAATCGAGGAAAAATACGGTTTTACTATTCCGGATGAAATAGCCAATACATTCTCAATTGTACAGGACGCATACAACTATATTAAAGACCAGCTTAACCAATAATATTATTCCCGGTTCTTATAACGCGCAAACAGGGTTTTCAGTTGCCCGCGTAAAAATCAATAAAGAAAGAACAAAAAAACTGGCAGCTTTCCAAAAAGCTGCCGGTTTTAAATTTAAAAACCTTGATTTATTAAATCTTTCCTTAATGCACCGATCTGTTTCCAATGAAGCAGGAAATAAAAATAACAATGAGCGTTTAGAGTTTTTAGGGGATTCCATTTTAGGCGCGGTTTGCGCCACCCTTTTATATCAATCTTACAAAGAAAAGGCAGAAGGCGAACTTGCAAAAATAAAAGCTGTAGTTGTAAGCGAAGATACTCTTTCAATTATCGCTAAAAATATTAAAATTGATGAAATGCTGCTGCTGGGCAAAGGGGAAGACCTTTCCGGCGGAAGAAACAAAAAAACCATACTTGCCGATGCTATGGAAGCGATAATCGGCGCTTTATATATAGATTCAGGGTATAAAGCGGCTTTTGATTTTGTCAGCCGCTGTATAATACCGGAAATTAACAAAGTAACAGGTGATAATTATCATAATGATTATAAGTCAATTTTACAGGAATTCTGCCAGAGGCAATTCCGCTGTTACCCCGAATACCGCATGGTAAAACGTACAGGTCCCGAGCATGAACGTGTCTTTTGGATGGAAGTTAAAATAGGGGATACGGTTTACGGTACAGGGACAGGGCGCAATAAAAAGACCGCTGAGCAGGAAGCTGCAAGGGTTGCATGGGAAAAATTGACGTGCAGTTCTTTAGAAACGCAAATTTCTGCCGAAAAGTAAAAATTTAGGATTTAAGTTGACAAAAACCGGATTTTATGAGAAAATTTTATAATAAAGAAAAACTTCGGAGGTAATGAAGATGAATAAGGATGAATTGCAAAAACTGTACTTAAACTTTTTGCGTGAAGAGGGCTTCCTCGGAACATTGGACGAAGACGGTGATATTGATTTTAAATTCGAAGGGGACAAGTATATCTTATTTGTAGACGAAAATGACCCTGAATATTTTAGAATACAAGCCGGATACGGGTGTGATTTTAATTCAGATGAGGATATTTTTAAACACCTGGAAGCGGCAAATGCAGTTAATGCAGAATACAAACTCGGCAAAATATTTGTAAGAGTGGAAAAAGAACTTGTTTTACTTGAAACATCGCTTTTCCTTGCACAGCCTGAAGGCTTTAAACCGTTTTTTAAACGCTGTCTCGGCATACTGCAGGGTATGATTTCCGATTTTGCAGAAAAACTTAAAGAAGAATAGTTAACCATTTTTCTATTGTGTGCTCAAAACCTGATTGCTTACAGCGGTCAGGTTTTTTATTTGTAAATTTTAAAAAAGAATTTATCGCCAAGGCGCGCCAAGAACGCCAAGTTTATTATCTGTTTATTACTGACGCCTTTTTTACCATCTCTACAAAGTTGCGGCGGAAGTTCCATAGATCGTTTCCGATTGATCCTTGTGCAAGATTTATGATACTTGCATAAGATGCGTTTCCTTTGTGCGAGCTGTCGCGTAACAACATTCCAAACCCTGCGACAGAAGAAGCGAAACGGAAGTCTAAAGATTCTTCTCCCGCTTTACGGATTGAAGATATTTGAACAGGAAAATTAATTAATTCGCTTTCTGTATGGGGCGTTAATTTATATCTTATCTTTACAGACATCAATTCATTTGCATATTGAGAGATATATCCTTCATGCACAAGCGGTCCGTATTTTGACGGATCGCGGCGGGGAAGGGTGTTTAAGAAGGGATCGTCCGGCTTTATGATTTCGTAAAAAGCTGTAACAGTATGTCCCGCTCCGATGTCCCCTGCATCTGCGCTGTCATCGTTAAATTCTTCATCGCGTAAAAGGCGGTTTTCGTATCCTATCAGCCTGTATGCGCCTGCGTTTGCAGGGTTAAAGTCAACCTGAATTTTTACATCGTTTGCTATTGTGATTAACGTTCCGCTTAATTGTTTAACAAGAATTTTCTGCGCTTCTTCTATTGTATCGATATAACCGTAATTTCCGTTTCCTTTGGAAGAAAGTTGTTTTAATGTTCCGTCTTGAAAATTATCCATACCGAATCCGAGAACCGTTAAATAAACACCTGTTTTCGCTTTTTCTGTTATAAGGGCGCTGAGATCGCCTCTGTTTGTTATCCCAACATTAAAATCGCCGTCTGTGCAGATAATGACACGGTTTACAGCATCGGGAAGAAAGTTTTCCTGCGCTAAACTGTATGCTTGCTGGATTCCTTGCCCTCCTGCAGTAGAGCCGCCTGCTTTTAATTTTTGTAAAGCGGATATGATTTTTTCTTTATCGCCGCAATCTGTCGGAGGCAGCACAACTCCCGCCGCACTTGCATATACGCAAATTGCGATCTTATCTGCTGCGTTTAATTCATTGACAAGTAATTTTAACGATTCAATTACTAAAGGCAATCGTGTCGGGCTATCCATCGAACCTGAAACATCAATCAGGAAAACTAAATTAACTCTTGGGCGAAGCGCGGCAGGGAATTCTTTTCCTTTAATCGCGATACGCGCCAATAAACGATCAGGATTCCATGGGGCAGGGGCAACCTCTGTATGAACTGCAAAAGGTTTATCGTCTTTTGGAGGCGCATAATCATAATCAAAATAATTTATCAGCTCTTCGATTCTTATTGCGGAGGTTGGAGGCAATTGATTTCTTTCTATATAACGGCGCGTTATTGTGTAACCTGCAGTATCAACATCTATTGAAAATGTTGACAGAGGATAATCGTTTACCAGCCTGAATGGATTATCTTTAATTTGATCAAAGTTACTTGGATCAAATACTTCTTCTTCAATTTCATATATTTCTTCATATATTCCGTTTTCCGGCATACTTGCGGATCTGAACAGGTAATTGCCGCCCCATAATCTGCCGCGCGAATAGTTGGAACAAGAAAATAATAATACCGAAAGCAAGATTATTCCTGCGAATTTAAAAGTTTTCATATAATTAGTATACATTATTTTGCAGGTTTTTTTTATAATTTTAGTCAGATTAATTAATAATAAAACAACAATTATTGATATTTCCGCTATTTTTTTTATACCAACAACAGCTAATTTTATTATCTTTTTAATAAGGAGCATTTTATGAAAAAATTATTATTCATTGCAATAGCGGCGATTGTATTATTAAACACAGCCTGCGATATCTTAGGCAGCGAAAATAACTTTTTGGGATCAACAAAACCTAATGTTATTGTCGAGCCTACTGAAGGCAAGCTTACCATTACCGGCATGGACAACTATAACGGTTTATATGTTATTGCTTTCGGTTTTAACTGGAATTATGAACATCTATATGCTGCAGAAAAAATAGACAATTATTTTGTATTTACAGGCAATAAAGTAAAAGAAAATCAAGTTGTTCTGAATGTCTGGCATGAAAAAACAGAAAAAACACTGGAAGATTATACAGGACAAGGAAAATTTACTTTTCTTGTATATGTTATAAAAAAGTCTGAATTTCAAAAGCCTGAAGAATTTCTTATCGGAGATTATATGTATAAAGGAAAGCCCAAACCGTGGTGGCTTGAAACTGTCGGTTTAATAAGAGGGACTTCTGACATTGACGGTGTTTGCGAAGCGGTTTATGCTGAGTATTAATTATTTCAGATAATGTCAGTTCTTTTATTATTTTTATGTTTATTATAAAATATAAAAGAACTGATTAAGATAAATAATATAATTAAAATACTTATTATTTGTGATGTAGATAGATGAAACCATATTCCCCTAGATGCATCGCCGCGCAAATATTCGATAAAAAATCTTCCCGCCGAATAAATTAATAAATAAAGATAAATTAATTTATTTTCAAATTTATTTTTTATAAAAAGGTAGTTAAGATAAAAAAATAAAATTATGCAAAAAAAAGATTCTAATAATTGAACAGGCAAACGTATAATTTCATCAGTTTCTGCCGAATGATTATCGATGTATTTAAAACCGATTTTACTTTCTATCCCATAACAACAGCCGGCTAAAAAACAGCCTATCTTTGCAAAAAAATGAAATAGAGGTATACCTAAAGCTATTATGTCAAAATATTTTATATAGTTTTTATCTTTTAAAATAACAAACCAACCTAGAACCAATGCTCCGATAAGACCGCCGTAAAAAGTCCTGCCGCCGAATATACTGCCGATAGCACTAATAATGTTTTTTTGTTTTATATTTTCCAATTCATTAAATGTATTTTTATAATGAACTAAGGCATAAAGTAAATGACTGCCGAATATTACACCAATGGATAAAATAAAGAAAAACATTAACATATCAATGAAATTATATTTACGTTTTACAGCTGTTAGACCGGCATAAAATCCGAAAGCAAGAACGCCGGATATCATCATTATTAAGTATAAACTTATATCCCGTCCAAATAAAGTAATTTGTGTAACCATTAAATTAACTTGATTTATTATTAACGATGCAAAAACTGATATTTTATCGGCAAGACATACCGCTTAAATCCATACCGCTGCAATCCATGCCGCTTAAATCCATATTTTTACAACCGCCGCTGCAATTACAGTTATTTAATAAATCACAGCCAACTAAGATAAAACAAACTGATAATAATAATCCAAACAAAGCTGCCATAACAAACCATTTGTTCTTTTTCATTAATTACCCCCAAATTATAAATGTCACAATAAATATATTTTAAATTTAACGAAAAACAAGTAAGAAAAAGTATACTTTTTTAATTATTATCGCGCGAAACTTTCATGCAGAAGGTTCTTCTATGGAAATTATGCAAAAAAAATACAATTATTATTAATTTAACAGAGGGTTTTTACTTTTTACTCTACATTGACTAAGCCTCTTCTTTACTGTATAACTTAACTTGGAGGAAACAATGTCTGAAAAAATACTATACGAAGGTAAATCAAAAATTGTGTGCGAAGGTCCTGACAGCGATACTTATATTATCCGTTACAAGGATACGGCAACCGCCTTTAACGGCGAGAAAAAAGAAGATTTAGCAGGCAAGGGCGTTTTAAATTCTGCCATTTCCAATTTAATTTTTGATTATTTAATGAAAAACGGCATAGAGACTCATTTAATTAAAGTTATTGATGATACTTCCGCCATTGTAAAAAAAGCCGAGATCGTTATGGTTGAGGTTATCGTAAGAAATATTGCGGCGGGAAGTTTTTCCAAAAAATACGGCGTTCCGGAAGGGACGGCTTTAAAAAATATTACTACAGAATTCAGTTTAAAGAGCGATGCCTTAGGCGATCCGATGATTAACGACAGCCAGATTACTGCCATCGGTATTGCAACAGAGAACGAACTTAATTTTATGAGAGAGCAGGCGTTAAAAATAAACGGTCTGTTATGCGCAATGTTTATTAAAATGGGAATCAAACTTGTTGATTTTAAACTTGAGTTCGGCAGGGCAGGGGGAAAAATTATTTTATGCGATGAAATATCCCCTGATTCTTGCAGATTCTGGGATGCAAAAACCAATCAAAAACTTGATAAAGATGTTTTCCGCCGCGACTTAGGCGATGTTCTTGAAGGATACAGGGAAGTTCTTCGGAGACTTCAGAATGTCTAAAGACGATAAGTCTTGCCGTTACGAAAACCCTTTATGCAAAAGATATGCAAGCGAACAGATGCAGAGTATCTTTTCTGATGATTTTAAATTTTCAACATGGCGTAAATTATGGATCGCTTTAGCCGAAAGTCAAAAAGAACTCGGGCTTAACATAAGCGATGATCAAATCCAAGAGATGAAAGCTCATATCTTTGATATTGATTATGAAAGAGCCGCTAAATATGAAAGCGAACTTCGCCACGATGTAATGGCGCATATAAGAGCGTTCGGCGATCAGTGCCCAAAGGCGATGGCGATTATTCATCTGGGGGCGACATCTTGCTATGTCGGAGACAATACTGACATCATCGTTCAGCGTTCCGCTTTACTTCGCATTAAAAATCTTTTAATAACAGCGCTCGGCAAACTTTATCATTTTGCAGATGAGCATAAATCCCTGCCTTGTCTTGCATACACGCATTTTCAAGCGGCTCAGCCGACAACTTTGGGAAAGCGTGCAACACTATGGATGCAGGATTTACTTTTTGATCTTGAGCAAATCGAGTTTACGCTTAACAATTTAAAACTGCTCGGATGCAAAGGCACAACGGGAACCTGCGCGAGTTTTCTCAGCCTTTTTGATGATGATCACGAAAAAGTAAAAATATTGGAAAAAAAGATCGCAGAAAAAATGGGCTTTGAAAAAGTTTATTCTGTAAGCGGTCAGACCTATTCGCGCAAAGTTGATTATTACTCGCTGTCTGTATTATCAGGTATCGCGCAGAGCGCATATAAGTTTTCAAATGACATCAGATTGATGTCGCATCTTAAAGAAGTTGACGAGCCTTTTGAGTCGGCTCAAGTCGGCTCTAGCGCGATGGCATATAAACGCAACCCGATGAGGTCAGAGCGCATCGCTTCTCTTGCCCGTTATGTGACAGTTGACGCGCTTAACGGTGCGCTCACCGCAAGCGCGCAGTGGTTTGAGCGCACCCTAGATGATTCGGCTAACAGGCGCATCGCAATCCCGGAGGCGTTCCTTGCAACGGATGCAATCCTCATGCTTATGATTAATATTGCAGAAGGCATGACTGTCTATCCTAAAACAATAGAAAAACATTTAAAAGAAGAACTCCCTTTTATGGCTACAGAAAATATTTTAATGCACTGCGTAAAAAAAGGAGGGGATAGGCAAGCGTTACACGAAAGAATCAGAGTCCATTCTGTTGAAGCGGGAAAGCAAATTAAGCTGAACGGCGCAGACAATGATTTAATTGAACGTATCGCGCAAGATGAGGCTTTCGGTGTCAGCAGGGAAGAATTAAATAATTTATTAAAAGCAGAACAATTTACAGGAAGGGCGCAGCAGCAGACGCAGGAATTTTTATGTGAGGTGCAAAAAATTCTTGAAGCGAATAAAGATCAAACAGGCGCTGATGTTAAAATATCAGTTTAGGAGGAAGTATGTTAACTGCAATAGTCGGTATTAACTGGGGGGATGAAGGCAAGGGGCGCATGGTCGATTTGCTGTCGGAAGGCTATGATATTATTTGCCGTTATCAGGGCGGCAATAATGCAGGGCATACAGTTGTAAATGAAAAAGGAAAATTTATTTTAAATCTTTTGCCGTCCGGTATTTTAAGGGACGGTGTTACAAATATTATGGGCAGCGGAATGGTAATCGATCTTGAACATTTATGCGGCGAGATCGATAAACTAAAAGAAAAGGGAATTAATGTAACCCCCGAAAGTTTAATAATAAGCGATAAAGCGTTTATTTGTTTGCCGTATCACAGGCAGCAGGATATTCTTGAAGAGGAACGTCTTGCAGATAAAAAATACGGTTCTACAAAAAGAGGCATCGCCCCTGTTTACGGCGATAAATATATGAAAAAGGGAGTTAGAATATTAGACCTTTTATCGCCTGAAACGCTGGAACAAAAAGTTGCAGAGATTCTTTCATGGAAAAATCTTACTTTAAGTAGTTACGGGGCAAACAAAATAGATATTTCTTCCATTATAAATTGGTTAAAAGAAAACGGAGAAAAACTTATACCTTATATTGCAGACACAACAGAATATTTAAATAAAGCGTTAAAGAATGAAAAAAAAGTTTTATTTGAAGCCCAGCTTGGAGCGTTACGCGACATTGATTACGGAATTTATCCTTACACTACATCTTCACAGACACTTGCAGCCTACGCGCCGATAGGGGCGGGAATTCCCGGAAAAAAAATTGATCATGTAATAGGGGTTATGAAAGCATATTCAAGCTGCGTAGGGGAGGGACCCTTTGCCGTTGAAATGTCAGGAGATGAAAGTTTTGCGTTACGTGAAGCCGGCGCAGAATACGGCGCCGCAACGGGCCGTCCGCGCAGGGTAGGGGCTTTTGACATTCCTGCAAGCAAATACGGCGTAATGGTACAAGGCGCGAATGAAATCGCTCTTACAAAACTTGATGTACTTTCGTATCTTGATAAAATCCCTGTTTGCACCTTTTATGAAATTGACGGAGAAAAAAGCGATCAATTTCCTTCGGGAGACAGGCTTATTAAGGCAAAACCTGTAATCGAATACATGGACGGTTTTAAAACAGATATTTCCAAATGCCGCAAGAAAGAAGATTTACCGGAAGCGGCAATTAAATACATACGCTATATTGAAAATGCCGTCGGCTGCCCGATACGTTATGTGTCAGTCGGCGCAGAGCGCGATGAATATTTAACATTATAAATTAATAAAAAAAACCGTCCCGAAGGACGGCGAAAACTTACGTTAATGTGCAATAGCACTTACAATGCAGTTATTGTCAGTGCTTTAACGTAAGTATTCTTTGAATTTTTAATTGTTCGCAGCAAAAGCGGCGAACGCAGGCGCTAGGAACGCTTTTTTACTTATACCTTATACATAGGCATTAGGTGTCATTTTTTAAGTATCATTTAAGTATCATTGTGGTATCAATTTTTTCTGTTAGTTGATACTTTTTATTATTTTTTTAACATTTTTATTAATATATCACGTTTATTTTCTTTATCTGATATGCCGAGTTTACGGTAAATGCCAGAGAGGCAGGTTTTTACGCGGCTTTCAGAGAGAAAGACGTTATCCGCTATTTCTTTGTTTGCAAAACCTCTTGCAGCTAACATTGCAACCGCCAGTTCTTTTTCCGTTAAAAGAGAGGAAATCGGTTTTTCCTGACCGTGCTGCTTCGGCTGTGTATCTTCTTTTCGCTGTGTTACTGTCAGCCGGAGAAAACCTAAAACACGCATACGGAACTCATCAATATCATAAGGTTTTGTTATGTAATCATTGCTTCCTGCACAAAGCCCTGCCAGAATATCGGCGCGTTCTGCTTTTGCAGTTAAAAATAGCGCGCATACGGGATTGGAAGGTGTTTCGCATAAAGAGCGCAGTTCAGAAAGGAAATCAAGCCCGCTGCCGTCAGGAAGCATAATATCTAAAACGGCAACATCAGGACGGGCAAGTTTGATACGCTGACGCGCTTGTTCAATTGTAGTGGCAGTGAGAACCATAACACCTTCTTTTTCAAGCAGTCTGCGGTTAATATCAAGTATATTTTGATTATCTTCAACAAGAAGCACAATTCCTTTATCCGACATATTTTCTCCTTAATATGTTGTTTAACGTTCTAATACTTACATAAGTTCGCGTAACAATACTGATACGCTTACTCCGTCAGTTCCGCTTTCTATGGATATATCTCCGCCGTGCCGGCTTGCTATATAACGGCAGATTGAAAGCCCTATACCGCTTCCGCCTTCCTTTCCGCTTATTCCGTGTTCAAAAATAAATGGCAGTATGTCAGGTTCAATTCCTGTACCGTCATCTTTTATTATTAATTTTATCCCCAAAAAATTATCTTTAAAAATATTTTGATCTACACAAACAATTACAGATTTTCCATTTGAATGTGTTATTGCATTTTGAATAAGATTCCACAAAAGCTGCATCAATGCATCTGCATCGCCTTGTATTATTGGTATATTTTCTGCGATCTCTGCCGACAATATTTTTTCTTTTCGTAATGCGATAGGTTTTAAAAGATGGACAAGCCTTGATGATAATTCTCCGATATCGACAGGAATTTTTTTCATTAAATTTAAATTATAAGTAGCGGAGGAAGTCATCAGTATTTTTAATGTATTGTCCGCCATTTCTGCAAGCCTTTTTGCTTCATCGCTGATTGTTGCAAGGTCTGCAAGTGTTTGTTCATTCGCCCCCGATTCTTTAATCTGTTCCACTGCAAATTGTGCATATGCAGACATTACAGTTAACGGAGTGCGCATTTCATGGCTCATTCCTGCAAACAATTCACTTTTCATTTTTGCATATTCTTCTACCTGTTTGCGTGCTGTTTCAAGTTCTGTCTGCCTTTTGTTGTACGAATATAAATGTAGCGCCATAATTACACCTAACGCTATACTGGCAACAACAAAGCCGATAATTATATCAATCACTTCAGCTTTTTCGTTATTAAAAAAAACAATTTTATCCTTATTATAATAGGCATAAATGCAGATAGATACGTAAACAACAAGCTCTGCAATTGTCATGATTATCATTTTTTTTCCTTCCAGCATAAAGATGGTGAAAAGAACTGCAAAAACAAAGAAAGAAGGAGAGCTGCTGTAATAACCTCCGCCTGTGAAAAAAAGGGCTGGGAATAAAATCAAAAAAATACAAAAACAAGTGATCGTATAACAGAGCTGATATTTTCCGCTTGTATAAGAATACCAAAGAAGAATTATCGAAATTACCATTGCAAGCATGCAGATAAAAAAGTTGAATAAACCCGCTCCTATAAAAATTCCTGAAATTCCGATAATCAGACAAATAGTTATCCCTGCCGCCGCCATTATATTAAAAAGCCTTACGCGAAAACCAAGCGGATGATTCTCATCTGTGCCAAAGAGTTTGTTTACTATTTTAATGAGAGATTTAAACATATTCTTGTTTTGTAATAATATCAGAATAAACAGTCTTTTTATAGAGATGCCAGCCCTTACTTGACAAAATCGCCGTTTTTTTATATAAATAAAACTAAGGAGACGCTCAATTAGTTGGGCAGACTCTTTGGAACAAAGGCGTTCACCGGAATAGTAAAAATGGTACATCAGCTTCAAAAAGTTGGTTGTTTTTACTATGCGGTGAACGTTTTTTTTATGTTTAAAGCGGGGTAATTATGAAGAGGGTATACGTTAATGAAAAGTGGTGTCTTGGCTGTCACTTGTGCGAGTATTACTGCGCATTTGCAAACTCTGTTAGTGACGGAACAAACGAAAAGGACATGGCGCGTGCTTTAAAAGATATTAAAATCAGACCCAAGATTAAAATAGAAGAAAAAGACGGGATAAGTTTTGCAGTTTCCTGCCGTCATTGCAAAGAGCCGTTATGTGTTAAAGGCTGCATCACAGGCGCGCTTACAATTACAGACGGTGTTATTACGATCAATCATGACAGGTGCGTTAGCTGCTATACATGCATCTTGAGCTGTCCTTTCGGCGCGGTTTCTCCTTCCGAAGACGGCGCTGTTGAAAAATGCGAATTATGCGTAAAAAATACAGGCGGCTCCCCTGCATGCGTAAAGGGCTGCCCCAACGCCGCTATTGTTTTTGAGGAGAGGGAAATATGAAATATGTGATAATAGGCAATTCAGCTGCAGGAATAGGAGCTGTCGAAGGAATACGTCAGATTGATAAGCAGGGGGAAATCACTGTTATATCAAACGAAAAACATCATACATATTCGCGCCCTCTTATTTCGTATCTTCTGCTCGGTAAAGTTACAAAAGAAAATATGAAATACCGCAGCGATAATTTTTATGCAGATAACAATGTTAATTTTTTATCGGATATTTCAGTAACGGCAATTGATGCAAAAACAAAAAATGTGAGTCTTTCAAATAACAGTAAAATAACTTATGACAAACTGCTTGTTGCAACAGGTTCATCTCCTTTTGTCCCGCCCTTTGAAGGTCTTGATACAGTAAAAGATAAAGTAACCTTTATGAGCTTAGATGATGCGCAAAAGTTAGATGAAGCGATCGCAAAAAAAAGCGATGCAAAAGTTTTAATAATCGGTGCCGGATTAATCGGGTTAAAGTGTGCGGAAGGAATTATAAAAAGAGTTTCAAAAATAACAGTTGTTGATCTTGCGCCGAGAATACTTTCCAGTATTCTTGATGAAGACGGCGCAAAGATTGTGCAGAGTCATATTGAAAAACAGGGAATAGAGTTTAAACTTGCAAGCAGCGTAAAAAAGTTTGACGGTAACAAAGCAATTTTTGAAAACGGCGAAACTATTAATTTTGATGTACTTGTTCTTGCTGTCGGTGTGCGCCCAAATACATCTCTTTTAAAAGATATTGCAAATATTGATCGCGGAATAATTGTAAATAATAAATCGGAAACCTCCATGCAGGATATTTACGCAGCAGGGGATTGCACTCAAGCAATGGATATATCCAGCGGACAGAGTAAGATAATGGCGCTTTTGCCTAACGCCTATATGCAAGGGGAATGCGCAGGAATTAATATGGCTTCTTTAAAGGATGGCGAAAAAAGTTTTGATAAGGCGATACCAATGAATGCGATTGGATTTTTCGGTCTGCACATAATAACTGCGGGGAATTATACAGGAGAAGTTTTTTTAAAGAGCGAAGAAGAAAATTACAAAAAACTTTTTTTCAGTGAAAATAAATTAAACGGGTATATCATCATCGGTGATGTAGAAAAAGCGGGGATTTATACAAGTTTAATCCGCGAAAGAACGCCTCTTGATTCAATTGACTTTGCTCTTGTCTGCGAAAAGCCGGGTTTAATGGCATTTACTAAAGAGGATAGAAATATTAAATTGGGCGGCGGGAAATAATAGCACCTCACTAAAATATTGCTAAACTTCTCTTTTCTTGTTACAATTATGCCAATGCCGTATCAAATCGATCAAGAGAGCTTGAAAAATGAAAACCTGACACCGCGTGAGCATGAAATACTCAATTTGCTGCTTGCAGGTTCTGTCCCAAAAGAAATCGCTTATGCTTTGAATATAAGTTATGCTACAGTTGTAGATCATCAAAAAAATATTTACCGTAAATTGGAAGTTAATAAAATAAATGATCTTATCATTAAGTATTCTAAGACAGATTCGGTTCTTCAATATAAACAAATAAAACAAGGAACTGATGTTATACCTTCCGGGCAGGAAGTAACAGCTGTTTTTTCTCAATGGGGTATAGTTAAAGATGAGCATCATGATACAAATATTTTTTTTGCTTCAAATATCGAAAATATAAACGGGAAAAATACAGAAACTTATACTATTCACGGAAAAGTATCGAATAAATATCATTCTTATGCAGGAGTAGCCGCTTTTCCCGATGATTCTACGCTGAAAGCCATTAAAAACGCCAAGTATTTTTCATTTACTGCATTTGGTGACGGAAATACATACGAAGCTCTGCTTTCCACAACTAAAGGCGGAAAAGATGCCGTATATTATTTTTACGGAAGTGAATTTAAAACAGAAAAAGGCGTTATCTCTGCATTCAGTTATAATATTGATGAACTCCCTGACTCGCCTTCTTACGGCAAGCAAACAGAGCCTTTTAATAAAAATGATATAGAGATTTTTCATATCCTGTTTCCTTATGAAGGTGATTTCAATCTTAAAATATGGGACATCCGTCTTTTCTTATAAAATAATCCCCCATTTCTTGTGGTATACAAAAAAAATTTCTAATGTTAATTATTAATTATGAGCCTGCCTCTGACTCGAAAATCTGTGGATCGTTCTGACAAGGAAAGGTTTATTTTCAGTTTCTATTGCGATTGCTGCGGCAATGAATGGACAAGCCGCCCCATGTCTTTTATGACAGGAGGATTTTCAGCGATAGAACATGAAGAAGCCAGGCAATTGGTATGGACGTATGAGCATAAGACAGCGTTCGAACATGCAAACCTAGACGCGCGTATACAATTTAACTTTTGTATGAAATGCGGCAGATGGGTTTGCGGTGAATGTTATAACACCGAGAACAATGTTTGCAAAGTCTGTTTACGTAAATTTTGATTAAACATGGAGTTTGAAAAATGTACAGGCAGTATTGATAAGAGAAATAACACTGCGTTGCGGTGTCTTTAATAAAACTGCCGTTTCGATTGATGATTGCATTAAGAAAGCGTAATTAAAGAAGGAGAAAATTATGTCATGGCAAACAAGCGACGGTCAAAATTTTAGTAACGAGTCTGACGCGCAGTCGCATCAGGATAGTCTTAACAGCGGCACCAGCGGTTCACTGGGATTCAACATAATAGTATCAGCTATCCTCAAAGTATTTTTTGCATTACCGAATGTAGTTGCGAAAATTATCGGATATCCTTTCGTATTTTTCTTCAAGCTGTGGTATCTCGGCAGGTTACTGCAGACCATAATTTTTGCAGGAATTATT
>Ga0209755_10000898_pt1 | contig 50840 bp, 40 predicted proteins | sample TergutCo191P1_FD_187301 | JGI IMG/M metagenome (GOLD analysis project Ga0209755, IMG submission 187301) | Cornitermes sp. P1 segment gut microbial communities from Petit-Saut dam, French Guiana - Co191P1 (SPAdes) (version 2) | ecosystem: Host-associated > Arthropoda: Insects > Digestive system...
GTCTATGGATTTGGGAGATGCCATTCTCAAGGCCATAGACGATTGCATGCGGCAGAACATACTGAAGGATTTTTTGGAGAGACACTCGCAGGAGGTTTACAATATGCTTTATGGAGATTGGAATATAGACGAGGCCCGTGAGGTTTGGGAAGAGGAAGCTGAGGCCAGATGCGTTTTACGGACGGCTAAGCAAATGAAAGTCGAAGGGATTGGTGTTGATCTAATATCTAGAGTTACTGGCTTGTCGGAAGATGAAGTTGAACTTTTAGATTATTAGTTTTCAGGATTATGTTTAGCTCTTAATTCTGATTTTGGCAATGGTTTAAAATACTACTTTCTAACTATGATCGGAGACTCTATGAACAAGTTGTACACCCTCGCAAAAGAACGCATTCTGCTATTAGACGGCGGAATGGGAACCATGATCCAAAAACATAACTTGACTGCAAGCGACTCTCTGGTGCTCACCCATCCCGATGCCATAGAAAGCATACACACAGAATACCTGAAAGCCGGAGCAGACATAATAGAAACCTGCTCATTCAATTCAAACGCCGTAAGCCAGGCAGATTACGGAATGGAAAAAGAATGTTATAAATTGAATAAAACCGCTGCGGAAATAGCAAAGCGAGCCATTCAAAAATTCGGCGGCGAATGCTTTGTAGCCGGATCCATAGGCCCAACTTCCAAAGCATCCGGCATGGCAAGCAAAGTAGAAGACCCGGCAAGCCGATCTGTGACTTTTAGAGAACTGGCAAACGCATATCAAACGCAAATACAAGGGCTTTTAGACGGCGGAGCCGATATTCTCCTGATAGAAACCGTATTCGATACCCTCAACTGCAAGGCCGCTCTTTATGCGTCAAAGCTTGAGCAGGAGGCTCGGGGAATAAAAATACCGGTTATGGTTTCCGGAACTATCAGCGATGCATCCGGCAGGCTTTTGGCAGGGCAAACACTGGAAGCTTTTTGGAATTCGGTAGCCGGCTATGACCTGTTTAGCATTGGACTCAATTGCGCTCTAGGCGCAGAAGAAATGGGAAAGCACATCTCTGAACTCTCCAGAATCGCAAATACATATATAAGCGCATATCCCAACGCAGGGCTCCCAAACCCGCTCGGCGGCTATGATGAAACGCCGGAAGGCATGGCAAAGCACATTGAAAAATTTGCCGATAACGGATGGGTAAATATAGTGGGCGGCTGTTGCGGCACAACACCAGAAACAATTGCCGCAATGAAAAAAGCGGTGCAGAACAAAGCCCCGAGAAAAATCCCGGATATTAAAAAGAACACAAGACTCTCCGGCCTTGAACCGATTGAAATCACTGAGAACAGCAACTTTATAAACATCGGCGAGCGAAACAATATGGCAGGCAGCTTAAAGTTCGCAAAGATGATAAGAGAGAATAACTGGGGCGATGCAATAGCGCTTTCAGTTGCGCAGATTGAAAACGGAGCTCAGATTATAGACATAAATGTAGATGACGGCTTGCTCAATTCAAAAGAAAAAATGCGCCACTTTGTGAATCTCTATGTTTCCGAGCCGGCAGCGGCAAAATGCCCGATTATGCTGGATAGCTCGGATTTTGAAGTGCTGCTTGCGGGCATGGAATGTTTTCCGGGAAAAGGCATTGTGAATTCTCTGAGCTTGAAGGAAGGTGAAGAAACATTTTTAAAGAAAGCGAAAGAGGTGAAGCGGATGGGCTTTGCCCTTGTTTGCATGGCCTTTGATGAACAGGGGCAAGCGAGCAGCTACGAGAAAAGGATTGAGGTTTGCAAAAGGGAATACGATTTGCTCACCCAAAAACTCAATTTCAACCCCTGCGATATTTTCTTTGACCCCAATGTTCTTTCCATAGGCACAGGCATTGCCGAGCATGCGAATTACGCAAAGGATTTTATTGAAACCTGCAAATTCATAAAAGCTAATTTGCCGCATGCCCACATTGTGGGAGGCATATCAAATTTGAGCTTCGCCTTCAAGGGCAACAATGCGCTCCGAGAAAGCATGCACTCCTGCTTTTTATACCACGCAACAAAAGCCGGCATGGATTTTGGCATAGTGAACGCCGGTACCCTGCCCATTTACGATGATATTCCTGCAGCAGAACGTGAGCTGATAGAAGATTTGATTTTCAATCGCAGCGAAGATGCAACAGACAAATTGTTGCATTATGCGCCTGCTGGAGGGGCCACTGTTGGGGCAAAAGATTTTTTGCACCAACAGTCCCAACCGGAATGGCGCCAATTACCCGTGAACGAACGCATATCCCACGCCCTTATAAAAGGCATAGACACATTCATAGAAGCAGATGCAGAAGAAGCACGCATAGCATACGGCAGCCCGCTGAAAGTGATAGAAGAGCCCTTGATGAACGGCATGAACAAGGTGGGCGAATTGTTCGGTGAAGGAAAGATGTTTTTGCCGCAGGTTGTGAAAAGCGCAAGGGTTATGAAAAAGGCGGTTGCCGTTTTGCAGCCATACATTGAAGCCGAGCGCAAGAGCCTGGGGGTAAAGGCCGGCAAAGTGTTGCTTGCGACTGTGAAAGGCGATGTGCACGATATTGGAAAGAACATAGTATCGGTTGTGCTTGCATGCAACAACTACGAGATTATAGACATAGGCGTAATGTGCCCTGCGGAAAAAATTCTGGAAGCGGTAAAGGAACATGCTCCGAACCTGGTTGGCCTTTCCGGGCTAATAACCCCAAGCCTCGCCGAAATGAGCTTTGTAGTGGAAACCCTATCAAAAGAAAACCTCAATATCCCGGTTATGATAGGCGGAGCAACAACCTCTGCCCTCCACACCGCAGTAAAAATAGCACCGGCAGGCAAACAAGCCGTAGTCTATGTTCCTGATGCCGGCAGAGCAGTCTATGTAGCGGAATCTATCCTGAACCAAACCAAGCAAACCGCCTTCTTAAAGGAAAACAACGAAAAGCAGCAAAAGCTAAGAGACTCCCTAAGCCGAAAAGAAGAAAAACCTCTAACCCCGATAGAAGAAGCCAGAGAGAAAGGCCCGAACTTCTTTTAGCTACTTCTTTTTCCTGCCGCTGGTGCTCTGCGTTTCAGAGCCGTCTATCATCCACATCTTTATAGTGTTAGCCGTAGGCTCCGGGTTGGCTATAACCCAGTCGCTTATCTTCTCTATAAGTTCATTCTGCTTGCGAACAGGCTCCGGAACATCCTCGGTTTCAGCTTCAATGGAAATTTCCCTGTGACGAGGCACAGGAGGATTCATGGCTCTTATCAAGCTCAGAGCTACCATTCTCAAGAACACAAAGGCTAAAATGACTATCAGGATTATTGTTATTCTCAAAGCCCAGGTTTCCCACTGTTCCTTGCTGCCCATCTGTGCCATTGCAGCCTGCTCTTCTTCCCAGTAGCTGCGGTCAAATTGCATGGAAGCTACATAAACGCTGTCATTTCTATCTTGAGCATAACCAACGGCGTTCTTAACCATGCCGGTGATTATAGCTATATCTGTTTCCGAGCGTGGCTGGTAAACCCTTTTCCCGGAAGCCGAATCACGCTCATAAATACCATCCACCATAACAGAGACCGTAAGCCTCTTTGTTGTGCCAGGGCTGCTTATTATTTGCGCAACCGACCTGTTCACCTCATAATTGGTAATAGAAGCATCCTTTGTTTCACTACCGGCTTCTGGAGGGACATTAGAACGGGTACCTTCATCTCGCTGTTCAGAGCGCACTGCCCTCTTTGTGGGGTCATAGCTCTCGGTTGTTCTGCTGATTTGGTCAAAATCCAAGTCTGCGGAAACGGTCACTGCAGACTTGTTTGGGCCCAAAAATCCATCTAATATAGAGAGAACCTGCCGTTTAAGATAAGCTTCTGCAGTACGGCGAAGTTCCATATTGTGATCTGTCATCTCGGCAACAGCATTGTCTGCGTAGCCTTTTGTGAGCATATTGCCCTCTGCGTCCAAAACGGTCACCTGCCTGGCTTTAAGGCTCTCAATTGAACTGGCAACCAAATGCTGAATGCCCCTGACCTGCCTTTCCTGCAAACCTCCCCCCGGGCGCAGCTTAATAACAACGCTGGCAGAAGGCTCTTCCTTCTTTTCCATGAAAAGGGTTTGCTTGGGTATGCTTATATGAATTCTGGCACGTTCAACCTCGTTAAATGTTTCAATTGAGCGAGAAAGCTCCGTTTCCACAGCACGGCGGTAATTCAAATTTTGGGCGAAATCCGTCATTCCAAGCTGGTTTTTATCAAAAAGCTCATATCCCTTGCCCTGATCCCTGGGCAAGCCGCTCCTTGCCAAAGACATGCGCACTTCATAAAGAATGTCTTTAGGAACCAAAATGGTGCGACCATCGTTATCCAATTTATATTCGTATTTGTTTTCCTGCAAAAAAGCGGTTATATCCGCTGCAGATGCCACCTCCATATTAGCATATAGGGTTGCCATGCGGGAATCGGTAGAGCTTACAACCTGTAACGATAGCACTACAACTATGCCGGCAAGCATTAAAATCATCGCAGAAGCCAAAATAGCCTTCTGGACAGGATTAAATCTTTGCCATATATCCCTAAATTGGGTCAATAATTGCCGAAAAAATTCAGACATAGGGGGGAATATAGAAAAAAATAAAAAAAATATGCATTTTTTTGAAAAAAAATGCCGCGAATTCCGTCTAAGTAGTAGACAGAAAAATAGGAGGTCTATTATGAAAACTATAAGTCTAAGGGCTTTGAGCCTGATTTTGGTTTTAGGGGCGCAAATTTTTGCGCAAAGGTTCACATCTGCAACGCCGGATATATTCCAAACCGGCGAGGCGAGTCCAGCTCGTGTATATGGGTATTTTCCACCCAGCAGGCAAACCGCTGTGCTGGGGGAGGAAAATTCATCTTACGCAAATATTCTGCTTGTTTCAGGGCAAGACACTACTACCGGCGGCTATACTAGGTATGCCACGCACGGGTATAATGTGATAAGCAGCCATGGAAATGTAATTGGGGGCGTTTACCCAATTACATCGCAGAACGTTTTCGTAACTTCAAATAATGACACGATTTACGACCACAGTATAGGGGCTGTGTTAGTGTTAGATTCGCTTAGTGACGAGAAAAATACCGCAACGGTGCTTTTCTCCAGCCTAAGGAAGCTAATTATAATGCAAATAACCATAAGCGCAGCAAACACTATAACTTACAGTATTCTGCGAAACATTGATATGCCGGAGTTCATGTGGCAGATTGGTGAGCTTTACAAGAGCCAGACCGGTAGGTACAGGCGATTGGCATTGATGGGTACAAGCCAAAACGGGGCAAATAAAACTTACCATATTGCCATAAGCAACCCGTTCAGCAAAAATGCTTCTTTTGAGCGAAGCGGGAGGGTGGACTTCTTTTCGCTAAGCGAAAATTCATGGACATTCTCACAGTTGAACAGCACAGGGCTGGCTTCCGGGGTTAATGGGATGTATTTTGAGAAAGACGCCCAATTTGGCATAGATTTGATTTCCGTTGGGGATTTGGACAAAAACGGCTATAACGACCTGGCCGTTCTTTTGCCGGGGTCGCCGCAATATCCAAACAGTGCCATATATATATTCTTTATGGATGATGAACGGACTCCATATAACCATATAGTGCTGGCAGGAAGCTCAAAACAGAGCTGCAAGGGCTTGGGCAGGGCAAATTTTGGAGGAGAAGGGTTGCTGGTTTCTTGCAATGCAGAGCGAACCGTAAACGACTCTCTCACAAAAAAGATTTCCGTAAAGCACCTGGCTTTAAATTCCGGTGGGGATATCGTGCGCTCCTCTACATTTTTCGAAGAGGAGGTAATTGAATATTACAACTTCATTTACGAAACGAGCTCAAACCCGCTGGTTTTTAAAAATCACAAAAACGACTTGCATGCGGTTTCGGTATTTATTAACGGCCCTATCAACTTGGGGACAATTGCCTCTGCCAGGATTATCCCTGTTATAGACGCAGACTATTCAAAAAACTTTCTGCTGGAAGCCGGCAAAGCCGAAACAATAGTAAATCTGGACAATTTGTTTTATAGAAGCGGTACAACCGGATTTTCTGTAAAAACATTAGCCGGTCTTGTGCAATGTGGGGTGCAAAACGACAATCTTTTGTGCGAGGGCGAAGAAAACGCAAGCGGTTCCTGGAGCACTTTGGAGCTTTCCAGCAGGAGCGGTTGCGATGCTTATAAGGAATGCAAAAGAAAAGACACTATATTTGTGTATGTTCGCTCGCAGAATGAAAGCGCAAGCACTGCTCTAAGGATTTCCAAAAGCGTAGTTGTTCCGTTTTTCAGCCAGATGAATTTTGGCAATGTAAAGTCTCTTTCGTACTTTAAAAACCCGAATTTGCTGAATACGGGCGTAAACTGGAATGCAAACGGCTTAAAATTGAGCACTGCCACCGGCAATCTTTCTATAATACCGTTTTCGCAAAGAGAGGGCATAGATACCCTTATATTCAACCTGTCCATTTCATCTGCCACAGACCATTATCCGGTATATCTCCACATTGCCGATACCGCCAAAATCCTTGAAGGCACGCTCCAAGACACAATTTGGAATACCGCTCAAAAAAGATACATAGCCCTGCCACGCTCAAATACTTATGATATTGCGCAGGACAGCCTTGGAATTTACGCAGAAATAATCGATAATTATCTGCATATATTGAAGGTTGACGTTGCGGATATTTCCTTTGCATACACGGAAAACGCAGAGATAAAGCACCGCAAAATAACCCTGATGCCGGAGCCTAAACCCCAGCCACCAACCTCCATTGTCGCTTTGCAAACGCAGAAATTAAGCGCAGCACAGGCCAAAGGCGGTGTTCAAATCAGCGGCATAACCGGAGAATTTGAGCTTGTGTCTTATAATTTAAAGGGGGCAGAGCTGCAAAGGACAAGGTCTAAGGGCAGCATTTTTGTGAAGTTAATGCATAATGGCCCGCAAATTGTGCGGATCAGGTCTGGAAACCAGACTGTGCATTTTCTACATTCCAATCTATGAAATATGGTTTGGTTGAAACCAAGAAATTGTATTTTACAAGCGCCGAGGCTGCTGAGCAGGTAGGCGTTCCGGTTAAGGTTTTACATTCGTGGGAAAAAGATTTCCCCGAATTAAAACCTAAAAAAAACAAAGCCGGCAAAAGGGTTTACAACCAAATCGACATTGAAACAGCAAAACAGATTAACAGTAAAGGCTGTAAGCCTGCCCCAACCCGTAAAACCGCCCCAACTAACGCAAATAGCGAAGAAATCCTGCTGAAAATCCGCAACGATTTACTTAAGAACTTCCTCCGTATCCATCGCAATTAACAGTTCCTCATTTGTAGGCACTATCAAAACATTCAAATTGAAAATTTCAAGATGAGACAGAATTTTGCAGCGCACAGGTTCGGAGTTCTCCCCTATTCCACCGGTGAAAACAAGAGCATCAACCCTCGGAAGCGCAGGCATAAGAGAAGCTATCTCCTTAGCCGCACGGTAGCAAAAAACCTCTATAGCAATCTTTGCCCTTTCATCGCCAGCCTCTGCCTTCTCCAAAAGGATGCGCATATCGCTGGAAATTCCGCTTAACCCCAAAAGACCGCTGGACTTGTTCAGCAACTTGTTCAAAGCTTCAAAATCATAGCTCAAAGTTTTATTTATATGAAGAACAATGCCGGGATCTATGGAACCGCACCTTGTGCCCATCACCATGCCTTCCAGCGGAGTTAAACCAAGAGTAGTGTCCACAGACTCCCCGAACTTCACAGCGGCGGCACTGCAGCCATTACCCAAATGGGCTATTATCAGGCAAAGCTCTTCCGGCTTTTTCTCCAAAAGCTTGGCAGTCTGGGCTGTAACAAAACGATGCGAGGAGCCGTGAAACCCGTAGCGACGTATTTTATATTCCTCATAAAGGCTGTATGGAAGCCCGTAAAGGTAAGCATGCCTTGGCATGCTCCTGTGGAAGGATGTATCGAATACAGCCACCTGAGCAAGCTCGGGAAAATTCTTTTGCGCAGCAGCTATGCCCTGCAAATTAGGAGGATTGTGCAAAGGAGCCAGCACCACACACTCCTCTATAGCCTTCAAAACATCGCTGTTTATCAAAACGGATTTTGAAAATTTTTCGCCGCCATGCACAACCCTGTGCCCCACAGCAGCTATATCCTTGTCTTCGCCGACTTCGACGAGCAAACTCTGTATAACGGCAAGTGCCTGGCTATGATTGGGAGCTTCCACGCTCCTCTTGTAATCCTCACCGTTTTTCTTGGCCTTTAAACGTGCGCCAACGCCAATCTCTTCCACAGAGCCGCTAACAGAAGCTTTGCCACTCGCAGTATCTATAACAGCAAACTTCACAGAAGAAGAACCACAATTTAAAACTAAAATTCGCATTAGTGAAACTTAGTAAAAAAATAATGCTTGCAGGGTTAATTTTGTATCTTATTCCCCCCATGAATAAAAATTTACACTCCGTTCAGGAACATCTAAAGAGTGCACCGGGCTCGTATTTGAGTGCTTTGCGAACAAAATTTACGAAAAAAAGCGGACTTGTGCAGAATTCTAAAATACTTGACGAATTGCGGAGCGAAATTTTAAACGACGACAGACGGCAAAAATGGATGCAAAAGAAAAATGAATGGGAACTTCAGGCTCTTAGCCTGATCTACATAAGCGGCAGCAGAGGCTTGCACTTCGGAGAATTGGAACGCAGCCTGGATACAGACCAAAAATCTCTTGCCCTGTTTTTGAAAGAAGCAGCCTGCGAAATGTTCGTATGGTATGCAAAATGCCAAGGAGCCGGAGTTTATTACGGATTTTCGGATTTTGAAGATTCCTTTTTAAGCTCAATAACCAAAAACGAAGAAACAAGCGATTCCACAATATGGATTTCCAATGAGAAAAAAGCCGAACTGCACCTTCTGTTCATGCTTTCCAAAATACAGCTCGGCAAAATTTCAATTAAAAAAGATCTCTCATTCAGCCACTCGACAAAAAAACTCATAGCAGATATTTTTGCCAGCAATAAAAATATAGACGCTACAATAACAGAAGATGAAATTCGCATGCAGTTTGCCTTTTTGCTCTCTGAAAAATGGATCACAAGAGACGCAGAAAGCTCCGAGCTGAAATTGCTCGCTCCAACTTATGATTTTTTGCAAAATAACGGGTTCAGGCTTTTTTCCGAACTCCTTTTTTGGTGGGAGCGTGAAAGATTCAAAAATAAAGGCGAATTGCTAAATCTTTTAAAAATCTTTGAAAAACCTGTTAGCGCATTGAATGCGGCAAGAATGTTTTGGCCACGAGATACACGCTCAAGGCTGCTCAAAAACAAAACCTCTCCCGGATGGACTCAACTGCCGGCACCGCTTAGAGAGCTTTGGATTTTGGGAATACTTAAAATGCAGATGAAGAAAAAAAACATTCTCATGTTTTCTCTTTCCGAATTCGGAGAAAACGTTTTTTTTGCAAAACGCTCAAAAGAACGTTTAGCGGAACCCATTATTTCAAACAGTTCAAACTTTGAATGGTTTTTATCGCAGAACAACGGTGCGCTGAGAATTTTCCAGATGTCTTGCCTTGCGCAGGTGAAAAATGAAGAAGACCCTCTGCGCTTTTCTCTGAACAAGGAATCTTTTTTAAGCGGATTGCGCCATGGCCTTCCGAGCAGCTATGTTCAGGATTTTATGCTTTGGAGCAATGCTGTTCCCAATGTGGCCAGCGCTTTGAATGAGTGGCTTCACATATACAGCGATTCTTCCATTGATCCAATGTATATTTTGCGTGTGAGAAATGCTGAGAAATTCACAGAGCTTTCTTCATATAAACCTTTTTTAGCCTGCGTGGATGAGGTAATTCCAAATTGGGGCTTTGTTATAAAAGAAGCAAACGAAGAAAAAATCCGGGGGATGCTTGCGCATTTTTCCTTGGAACCTCATTCTACAACCCAAAAACCGAAAGATGAAGAACCTCTGCTCAAAATAGCTGCAACGGAAAGCTTCAGCCTGCCCAATCCCGTGCCGGAAAGCGGAGACGCTATGTTTATATAGGCACCCTTATGCAAAACTTTGTTCCCTGACCCACAACGCTGTCAACTAAAATTTCGCCTTCGTGCAAATCCACTATCTTTTTTACAATGGCGAGCCCCAAGCCTGTGCCCTGCTCTTTTGTTGTGAAAAACGGAGTGAACAGGCTTTTCACATTTTCCTGCTCAATGCCCTTGCCGGTATCTGCGACAATTATTTCCGCACGGTTTTCTGCGGAACGGATGCTAACGGAAATTTTGCCCTCGCCTTCTATGGCCTGAATGCTGTTTATAAGCAAATTGAGCATAACCTGCTGCAATCTCTCTGCGTCAACTTCCGCATTCAAAGGCTCTGACGGAAAATCACGCTCTATTATTACCTGTTTTTTTTCCTTTTCTATTTCAACCTCTGCATGAGCTAAAATGGTCTCTGCCCATGTAAGCAAATTTACGCTCTGTTTTTGCAAAGTTGTTTTTTTTGTGTAAGCCAAAAGATTGCTAACTATTTTATTTATGCTGTTTATTCCGCTTATTATCTGATCCACATATTTTCGCTTTGTGTCTTCCGGAGGAATTCCTCTGGCGAGCAAGCTCGCATATCCTGCCATGCCTCCGAGCGGATTTCTTATTTCATGCGCAACAGTTGCAGCCATTTCTCCAAGCGCGCTCAAAACTCTGCTCTGATTGACTTCTTCCTGCAGTTTCTTTATTTTTTCTGCCTGTACATTGTACGCAAGCTCAAGCGCATTTGCCTGTGAATTGAATCGCTCTATTACGGCGGCAAGCAGTTCTTCAGGAGACTTTTCGGGCACCCCTACCTCATAGCTCTGAATGCATCTATTCTGTTTTTGGATTGGCTTTCCTGATCAAAACGCTGGAGCATTGCTTCGTCTTGGGCACGGAGTTCCAAAACCAGTTTTTCAATTTCGGTTATATGATCTTCAATTTCTTTTTTTACTTGCACCCATTCGTCTACATACGACGCACTGCGCATATTTTCTGCTTTCACCTTGTCTAAAAGAGCATTCTTTTTTTCGAGCAAGCCCATTATATTTGCCAATTCGTTTTGCGCATCCAAATTGCGCAACAAGTTGCTCTGCAAATCACGAATTTCCTTGTAAACAGACAACTGAGAACTAAGGCTGTCTCGGAGAAGTTCTGGTAAATTAGCGGTCACTTTTTCAATACCCCCTGATTGCTCTCTTGCCAAATAACATCGTCTCTGTAGAGTTTTGCCTGATCTGCCCAATAGGTTCCGCTGTACTCTTTTATCAAGCGGTCATAAAAACGCACAGCTTCTTTGTAATTGCCTTGCCTGCGGAACACATTGCCCATTTGAAACAATGCCCATGAACTTTGCAAAGGATCTTTTTGACGCTCTACCGATTTGTTGTAATACTCAAGCGCCATTGCCCAATTTTGAGCCAAGAAGCTGCGATCGCCTAGTTCGTTGTAAGCCTTGTTGCAAGGGTCTGTTGTGTTTGGCGGGCAATCTTCCGTGATGTCCTTGTAAACCTGTATGGCTGCAGGGGCGTCTTGCAATCTTGTGTATAAATCCGCAAGCTTTATGCGAAGGTCGTTCTTTTTGCCTCTGTCATTTTCTGCCGCTATTGCCTTTTTCAAAATTTCCGGTGAGCCCTGATCCGGTTTGTACTGTGCGGCAATTTCCGCTTCCAATGCCAGCTTTTGCCCTAGAGTTGGGCCAAGTTTTTGGCCTTCCGTTACATCTGCGAGAGTGTTGTATCCATTTTGATACTCAGCCTTTTTCACCTGGCTTGCGGCAAGTATATAAGCTATTGCGCTCTTATAAGGCTCGGGTACAGGCTCAAGCAAAACCGGAGTTCCAAGTGCTATAACCTTATCGTGAAGCTCAAGGTATTGATACAGCGAGAGCAGGTTGTATGCTGCGGCCATTGAATTCGGTGTCCCGGGAAATTTTTGCCTTACTGTTTGAAGGGCATCTATGGCAGACTGAAATTGTTTTTTCTGAACCAAGTTAAACGCTTTTTGCAAGTCTGCACTGCCGGCTTCCGATACGGAAGCAAACGCAAAATCTCCGCCGTATTCCGTAGCCGATATTTTTTCCGGGCCAATGGTGAGAGGCTTGTTCTTGAGGCTTTCCAAATATGCTGCAATAGAATCCGCTTTGCGCTTTTCTTCCATTTTCTGGCAGCTTTCCAAACTGTTGCAGGCATAAGGATCCGCTGAGCTGCTGCTGATAGCTGCACCGCCGCTGCTGCCGCTTTCAGTGCTTGCAGGTGCTGACGGAGCACCGCTGAGTTTTGTTATTCTGCCCTTCACTTCTGTTTTAGCACCCTGATTTGTTGTGAGTTGCAGATACTTGTTGTAATAGGTTATGGCTTTTGCATTGTCACCTTTTTGCTCGTAAATTCTGCCGAGGTAATAGTTTGCGTTAAAGCCTTTTTCAGGATAGTCAAAGCTTTTGTTAAAATTTATTATTGCATTATCAAGCTCACCTATATTAAAGCGGCAAACGCCGGCATAATAATAAGCCCCGGGGTTGCCGGGTTCCTTGCTCAATACGGTTCGCCAGTGTTTTAAGGCTTCGCTGCAATTCTTTTTGTCGTTTGCCGCCAAACCAGCCTTGAAATCCGAAGATTCGTAATTGAATTTGCTGCCGGCAGCGGTTGGTGTTGCCGGTGCTGTAGATGCTGCGGAGGCCGCCGATGTTGCCGGGGTTGCTGGGGTTACAGAAGCTGATGATGCAGCCACCGTTTGTTTAACATTTGTTCCAAGCAACACCCCTATGCGAGATTGGGCTTTTGCCTTTTGTTCCGTTGTTCCGGTTTCTGCCAGCACACGCCATCTTGCAACGGCATTGTCTTTTTGGTTCAGCGCTTCGTATGCCTGAGCTTCACCCTCTACCGCTTTGGTCAATTTCGGGTTGCTTTTTTGAGCGAGCTGGTAGTTATCCAGAGCCAGTTTGTAGTCTTTCATTTTGTAGCGCACATCGCCTGCGCCCAAATACGCCTCTGCGTTGCCTTTATCGGCAGAAAGCACAGCTTTGTATTCATCCAAAGCCTCTTTGTATTTTCCCTGATTTGCATGCTCCTGCGCTTGCTTTAATCTCACAGCTTGTGAGTTCTGAGCAAAAGCAAGAGTAGCCGCTAAAATTAACAGAATTGATAAACTTTTTAACATTCTATTCCTTAACTTCCTTTACAACCATTACACCGCTTTGGTCCAAGCGCGGATATGCACGCATTCCTTCGCCGCCTTTACCTTTGTCCAAAATTTTTCTCATTTTGCCTTCCAGAGTATAGAAACGAAGTTCCCAGGGTTCATTGGGTGCATTGAAATAGCCGCTGTTTTTCTGAATGCGGCCTCTGTAACTGCGCCCCAAGTCATCTTCGGTCGCAATTCTCAATGATACATCCTTCAGGTTCCAGCCTGTGGCATTGCCGCCCATGTCAAAAGAGAGAAGAGCTGCGGCATCGTCTGCCTCTTTCATTGTAAATTTCCAGTAATAGTCTTGCCAGTCTGTGCTTAAATCCAGTATTCTGCCGTTGGCGTAAGGCAAATATTTCTCTGCGTTTTTCTTTATATTTACATTCAGGGTGCGTGGGGCATCTGCTTTTGCTTTCATCGCAAAAATATAAGACTCCGATTCTTTTAGCGAAACATTGCTGCAAAGCTGCAAGGCCCAGCTATCCTTGCCGGGTTCCTGTATTTCAAAGCAGAGTTCCTTTTTTCCCGGAACAGTGGTAAATTTTCCCAGTCCGTTTTTTATTCTCCAACCCTTCATGCCTTTGGAGAAATCGCCGTTTTCAACCAGATTGTTTTTTTTCATTTTGGGCACTCCAATCCTTTAAGTTCTAAAATTCTCTGTTTTGCACGCTTGGCCGCTGAGTTCCAGGCGGCTTCTTCTGAGTCAAAATAATAGCGTCTTGGGTTGGAAAACGCAAAAAAATCGCCATCATTAGGGTCTCCTATTATAATTTCCGAGTATGGCATAGAGCCATCGGCTTCACGGAAAACCGGAGCCTGAGCCTCCAAGCCTCCTTGCGGCATCATAATATACTGGAGTTTATATTTCCATTGATAAACGATTTGCGTTTCTGCGTTCCAAACTTTTACATAGTCATTTTTCTCGGTTCCGCCTATTCTTTTAAGATATTCGGTGCGTTTGTCGCTTATAACAATCAAATTTGCCGTATCCGGCAGGTTCTGTATGCAACGTGACAGGGTATCTATGCGGAGTGTAGTATATGGGGCAGGCGATCCCTTAACTTTTAAGTTCACGGATTTATTGTTTTGCGCAAAGCATAAAATGCCTGCACATAAAACAACTGTTAAAATCCTGAATTTTGCCATGTATGGTAATATAGAAAATAAGATAAACTTCTGAATCGGAATTGGCCGGGATTTTGAGGATTAACGGAATTACGCTTAGCCCATGTGACAAATATCACACTAAATTGATATTTTTTTCGAGATTTCATTTTTTTATGCATTTTTTTGAAAAAAAAGCCTCTGAATTCCGTCTAAGTAGTAGAACAAAGATAGGAGGTTCAAAAATGTCTAAAAAAATAGACGATGCAAGCAGGGAGTATAAGAACAGCGTTTTCACTATGCTATTCAGCATAAAGGAGAACTCGCTGGCTCTCTTCAACGCCGTGGAGAACACGAACTACGGACCGGAGACTGACATAAAAATAACCACGCTGAGCAATGTCCTTGTAAAGGGCCAGCAGAACGATATCTCATTCGTTCTGGACGGAAAAATTGTGGTTTTGGTGGAGCACCAGGCTACGGTCAACAACAACATGGCGCTGAGGTTTCTGATGTACATATCGGATGTATATGAGATGATAGTCAGCCGCAGGGAGCGATACCGAAAGGAGCGCATTTCTATTCCAAAGCCTGAATTCATAGTTCTTTACAACGGCAATGAAGATGTGCCGGAGTTGCAGGAGCTTAAGTTGTCTGATATGTTCAGGGATTTGGGGGAAGGCGAGGCGCCAAACCTTGAGCTTACGGTTAAGGTTTACAACATCAACAAGGGCCACAACGAGGAGCTTGTCAATCGTTGCACTGTATTGAGGGAGTACTCTGCTTTTGTATATTTGGTAAAGGAGCATGTTAAGTCTATGGATTTGGGAGATGCCATTCTCAAGGCCATAGACGATTGCATGCGGCAGAACATACTGAAGGATTTTTTGGAGAGACACTCGCAGGAGGTTTATAATATGCTTTATGGCGACTGGGATATGGAAGAAGCTCTTGAGGTCAGGGCAGAGGAAGCTGAGGCCAAAGGCATTGCCATTGGCGAGGCTAGAGGTGTTGCCATTGGCGAGGTCAAAGGTGTTTTGCGAGCTGCACGGCAAATGAAGGCTGAGGGAATGAGTTTTAATTTAATATCAAGGGTCACTGGTTTGCCGGAGATGGAAATTGAGCGTTTAGATTATTAGCTTGGAGAACAATGATTTACCCATGATGATACGGATGCCCCTTAATCACCATTAAACACCTGTAAACCTGCTCCGAGAGCAACAAAAAGGCGTGCTCGTGCGAAAAGGTCAATGGGGAAAGAGATAGCAGCAAATCTGCGCTTTGCTTTATTTCCGGTGGCACGCCATAGGCTGAACCTACAAGGAAAACCATATTTTTGGATAGACGCTGATTGAGCCAGTCCGCAAGTTGCTTTGTGCTCAACAAAGTGCCCTCTTCACTCAGAACAATGCGGACAAATTGCGTTGGCGGAAATTTCTTTTCAAATGCTGCCGCATTTTTGAGAGTCACTATATCAACAGTGCCATTTAACCTTTTTGCGTATTTTAAAACTTCTTCGCCTATGGAAGCGGAGAGCTTGTCAAAGTTTGCCAAATGAATTTTCATCTACCCAAACCGAGACGCTCTATCAAAAATAACGGCAACGCTTCCTTGCGCATTGCTTCTTGAGCCCTGTCTATATCGTATTCCGCACGGACAAATTCCACCCAGCCGCCTTCGCTATCTGCCAAACACCAGCAAGCACGATTATCCCTGTCTCTGGGCTGCCCCACCGAACCTACATTTACCAAAAGTTTTTCATTCTCCCTTGGACGGTAAAGAGGACCATCCGAAATTATAGGAATCTCCTCGTAAGGATCTTTTTTGTTTGTAGCAACCAAAACAGGGCTGTGCGTATGGCCTATAAAACAACTCGGAGTGTTGAAATACGCAAACGCTTCCAAAGCACCATCCAAGTCCGCAATGTAATGCCAATCAGCAGGAGATACCGGAGAAGAATGCACAAAGGTGAACCGCTCTTCTTCCACAATGTATTGCAGAGATTTCAAGTAATCCTTTGTTTCTTCGTTTATATGCTGCCAAGTCCATTCCATAGCCGCTTTTGCATATATATTAAAATCCGTATAAACTTCACGCTTAAGCGCAACATTGTCGTGGTTTCCCAAAAGACACACATCGCTGTGCGCCTTGACAAGCGCAGCGCATTCATTGGGGTTTACGCCGTAGCCAACAATATCGCCAAGACAAATACGGCGCTCAACCTTGCGAGATTCCATTGAGCGCAGCACAGCTTCAAGAGCCTGCACATTGCCGTGAATATCAGAGAATATCCCGTATAGCATACTTCTCCAGCAGTTTTTCAATATACTTTCCCATCATATCTACTTCAACATTTACCAGAGTACCTGCTTGCCAATCGCTTATATTTGTCACTCTTATTGTTTCGGGTATAATAGCTACTCTAATTATATTTTTTTCCGGCACTTCAGCGACAGTGAGGCTGATTCCGTTCAGGGCTATTGAGCCTCTGTGTATAACATATTTTGAAAGATTTTCGGGAATCTCCAAGTCTATTTCCAAGCCGGTTTCTCTTTCTAGCACATTGGTCACCGTTGCTGCGGCGTCTATGTGTCCCATCACAAAATGACCGCCCATAAGGGAATCGGGGCGGCAAGGGAGCTCAAGATTCACAAGGCCGCCAACAGCAGCGCGGCAAAAAGATGTGTTGATAACAGTTTGATTTATCAGGGTGAAAACCGCTTCGCTTGCCGTGCAGCTTTCTATGGTAAGGCAAACTCCATCGTTGGCAACGCTATCGCCTTTTTTGCTGTTTGCAAAATAATTCTCCGCAAAAATTTTCATTTGCAAAGCATCACCAAGCTTGTTAAGCTCCGCAATTTTGCCACTTGTTTGAACAATTCCCGTAAACATTATACCTTTACCTCTTCGCTGTTTGTGTTTTTCCAATCGTTAAATGCTTTGATAGCCGACTTTACCTCAATGTTCACAAATTCTTCGGTTTGTTCCGGCGCACGGCCTGTAAATTTTTTCAAATCCAAAATACGATCCAAATCCTTGCGCTCAAGGCCGAATTTATCGCAAGCCAAAATACGCTCCAGCAAATCGTTGTCTTTGCCTTCTTCTTTGACTGCGTAAGCTGCCTGCTGGGAAAGCTGGCGAATTTCCTCGTGCAGAATTTGCCTGTCTCCGCCTTTTTTCACAGCTTCCATTAAAATATTTTCTGTTGCCATGAAAGGCAATTCTTCGTTTATGTGCCGCTCTATTATTTTTGAATGAACCACCATTCCCGTTGCAACGTTTTCCGCTAAAATAAGCATTGCGTCGGTTGCTAAAAATGCTTCGGGGATTGCGAGCCTTTTGTTTGCGCTGTCGTCTAATGTGCGTTCAAACCATTGGGTGCTTTGGGTGAAGGCTGTGCTTTGCGGCAGAGCTATCACAAAGCGAGCGAGCGAGCAGATGCGTTCCGAGCGCATTGGATTTCTTTTATATGCCATTGCGGAGGAGCCTATTTGATCTTTTTCAAATGGTTCTTCAATCTCCTTTAATCCCTGCATTATTCGTAGGTCTGTGGCAAATTTGCTCAGGCTTGTGGCAAGTGAGGCGAGGGCATTGTTTACAATGTAATCCCATTTGCGTGTGTATGTTTGGCCTGTTATGGTGAGAACTTTTTTGAAGCCCGCTCTTTCGGTTACATATGCATCGAGTATTTTGATTTTTTCGTGGTCTCCGTTGAAGAGTTCCATAAAGCTGGCTTGCGTTCCGGTTGTGCCCTTCACTCCTCTGAATGGCAAAATTTCAATAAGATGGTTTATTTGCTCAAGATCTATCAGAAGGTCTTGCATCCAGAGCGCAGCACGTTTGCCTACTGTTGTGAGCTGTGCTGCTTGAAAATGCGTGCGGCCAAGAATGGGCATATCTTTATATTGCATCGCAAAGTTTGAAAGCTTGTCCAGAACCTTGCACAGGCGGCGCCGAACCAAAACCAGACCCTGTTGCATTTGAATTAAATCGGTGTTGTCTCCTACGTAAGCACTGGTGGCTCCGAGGTGAATTATGCCTTTTGCTTTTGGAGCTTGCAGGCCGTAAGCGTGAACATGCGCCATAACGTCGTGGCGGCGGCGTTTTTCTTCTGCAGCGGCTTCTTCCCAGTTTATGTCTGTTTCGTGGGCTTTGAGCTCTGCGATTTGTTCATCCGTAATATTCAGCCCGAGTTCTTTTTCGCCTTCTGCGAGCCAAATCCACAGCCTGCGCCAAGTTTGGAACTTGAACTGCGGACTGAACAGGAACAGCATTTCCTCGGAGGAATATCTGGAAAGCAAAGGGCTTTCGTAAGTATTTTTTTGCATATTATTCGTCGCCCAGGCTTTTCCTGAATGCTTTTAATTTTTCTTTGACTTCAGGGTGTGAAATGGCGATGATTGACGCTGCGAGGTATGCGGCGTTTTTTCCATTGCCTATTCCAACGGCTGCAACGGGAATTCCTGGAGGCATTTGAGCTACCGAGTAAAGGGCGTCTGCGCCACCGAGTGCGCCACCGTCGCATGGGACTCCGATCACGGGTAATGTGGAGTGAGCGGCGAGGCAGCCCGGCAGGGCTGCGGAGAGGCCCGCAACGCCAATCAGAACTTCCAAGCCTCTACCCTCAGCTTCTTTTGAGTACCGAGCCACCTTGTTTGGTGTGCGGTGTGCAGAGAGAACCGAGTATTCCCATTTTACGCCGAGTTCATCTAAAACCGTTGTTATTTTATCCACAACGGGTTTGTCTGAGGCGGATCCGCTGACTATGCCAACCAGCGAGCTCATTCTAGTTAGCCCTTTTGTCTGAGCCGTCAACGGCGTAAGCTATAACTCCCACAGGGCAGCTATCGGCAGCTTCTTTGATTTCCGCTTCATTTGCGGCAAAGTCAGCACCGGCTTTGACCACCAGCTTTTCCGGCACTTCAAAGACCGCATCGCAAACCGCTTCGCATGCACCGCACATGGAACATTCGTTTTCTGATTCATCTAACCAAACTTTGGTAATAGGCATAAAAGCACTCCTTTTGTATTTGTGTGTTACAGGAGAAGGTAGAAAAATCAAAAAGCCCTTTGCTAATAGCCTAAACGCTCAATTTCAGCTTTAGGCAAACCAGTAACCCTTGAGATCAAATCAGGGTTCATCCCTTCAGCTTTCATTTGCCACGCAGTCCGCAAAACGCCTTTAGTTTCGCCAATGGCAACGCCTCTAGCCTCGCCAATAGCAATGCCTTCTTCCATGCCGGTTTCCCGGGCCTCTTCCTGCCACACACGCTTAGCCGTATCCCAGTTCCATTCTGTAAAAAGCATATTCCTTACCTCTGATGCGTTGTCCTGCAAAAAATACAAAACGTCAGAACCCCGATTTTCAGGATTTTAGGATTTCCGGGATTTTCTTATGAGATTTTTTTCATGGGATTCTTTATGTAAAGCCGTTTGAATTCAAGGCTTGTGGCTCCGAAGTTTATTAAAAGACCTATTTGCATTTTATACGCCTCCAAGTAATTTTTCGCTTGGGCTATAGCACAGCGTATAACTTTGCCGGTAAGAACCTCGTGCTGCATATCCTGCAAATCCTTAAATCCCGAAAATCGGGGTTCTGACGTTTTGACTTCCATAAAATGGACCTCCTATTTTTGTCTATTACTTAGACGGAATTCAGAGGGAAAACTGTCATTTTCATGTCATTTTTTGGCTAATTTCACTTTTTTATGCATTTTTTTGAAAAAAATGTCCGATTTTTCCGTCTAATAGGTATGAGGAAAGAAAAACAGAGTTTTGTTGTTCAGGGAATCTCTAGAAAAACCCAGAAACTGTTCGACAGGTCAATTAAGTTCATTATGGCAAAGGCAAGCCAGCCAGCCATTGTGCACCTGATAAACGGCATCTACAAGAAGGGCTACCCACCCGATACCGCTGTTGAAGTGAGGCAGCCGAGGGAATATATAACAGAGAACCCTGAATCAGGGGTTCTGGGGGAAATATTCACCGACATGGTCGTAATCCTATGCAGCGGAGATCGAAAGGACACATATCTCATAGAAGCCCAGATAAAGGACGACATGGAGATATGCCTCAGGGTTTTCAACTACAGCGTCCAGATAGCCTTGGAGAGCAAGGTTGTTTCCGAGGATGGAACGCATATGCAGATAGAGATGCCCGCTCCTGCCGTCATTTACTGGGAGACGAGCAAGACAAAGGACTTTCTGACGATTGAGATGCGTTTTCCTGGCGACAAAAGCATTGTTTATCATGTTCCGGCGTTCAAGGTTCTTGAGCGCAGAGTTTCCGAGCTTGAGCATCTTGCCTTGCTTTTGCCGTTTTACCTGCTGAAGGTTAGGGCGGAGCTTAAGAGGTGCGAGTCGGATTCGGAGAAGCGCAGGGAGCTTGCCAATAGATTGACTGGCTATGTTAATGAGATAGCCGAAACGCTGCATAAGAGCCGTGAAAATAGCTATATTACGGATAATGATGTTGTGATGCTCAAGGAGCGCATGAGTAAGATGCATTCTGAGCTTTACGGTAGCTACAAGGAGTTTAGCGTGGTTGACATGACTATAGAGCAGATGTACAATGAGAGCGTGCTCAAGAAAATTGATGAAGCTGAAGCCAGAGCCGAGAAGCGTGGTTTAAGCCAAGGCTTAAATCAAGGTTTAAATCAAGGCATAACCCAGGTTGCCAAGGCTATGAAAGACGCCGGTGAAACCGTGAGTAAAATTATGGATTATACCGGGCTTTCTCGCCGCAAGATTATGGCTTTGTGAAATGTATATTTGTGGATAACCGTAAGCTTGGGAGGGGCGCAGTCAAACGTAATTGTCTCCTTTGGTCTAAAATAAAAAAGCCCCCTTGCGGGAGCAATTTAATCGTAAAGATTTTCCTTTAAATAGGAGAACACATTATAGCTTTTGTCGTAACTATCGTAGATTGTGTCGGAGTACCACTTTGAACACATTTTTCTATTTGACTCCAACCTTTTTGTTGCTTCACAACAAAATCTGCATTATCAAGCTTAACTGTATGCTCCGTATTATCTGTTGTCCAACAAGTTAAGTTATGACCACCTGAACAAGATAGAGTATTAGTGCCTACAGGAATTATAGTTTCTCCAGTTATAACAAGAGGGGCATTAGCCGCATTCACCGTTACAGTACCACAGCTCACGCCTGATATGCCGGTAATCGAATGACCATCGCAAGTTACAGAAGCTAAAGATACAGTACGGTTAGTACCTGCATTGCTGAATGAACCCCCATCACCATCTGCTTGCCAAGTACCACTGGAAACAGAGAATGTGGGATTGCCGCTTTTAGTGGCAATTCCACAGCTTACCGTTGGCGTGATTTTTTGCCCTACATTTACCGTTCCGCTTACTCCGCTGCAAGTAGGCTTGGATACAGTAATAGTACCGCATGTCTTAGGAAGACCGCTGGGAGTAGAGCCGCCTGCTGCGCCTGTACATGTAACATTGCTCACTGTAATAGCGTTTGCTCCAGTGACCGTTGTGCCATAATAAGCGTTACCGGTGGTGTTTCTCCAATTATTGAAATCAGTGGGAAGGCTTCCTGAAGTCACAGCAAAAGTTGCAGAGCTTTTGTTCGCAGTTCCATCGGAGCAATTTATCGTCGGAGGTCCGATGTTTTCACCCTGCGTAACATTTGTTTTTGCAACTGCGCAAGTTATAGTAGGCGCTGAGGGAGTGCTTCCTGAGCAATTGGGAGTTCCTGCGCTTAATGTGAGTCTTTGATCATCAATATATGTTGCAGTGCGATATATATAATATCCACCATCTATTTTGGCCGGCAAGTCACTAATGCTATTCCAATTTGATGATGGGCAAATAGCATTTATACATACGTTGCCTTCTCTTGGATTAATACCAAAACTGTTGTTGAATTGGCTGATATTTGAATAGAATACACATTGATCTTTAATCGGAAAGGTAGTTGTATTCGTTATCGCATTGCTACACCCTGTTGGAGGATTGCAATTGTTGTTGCTAGCAGCACTAACAACCAATGTGCCGGAACAAGTAGCTGTCCTGCCGCTGCAAGTGCCTGAGCTTACGCTGACTCCTACACTGCTGTAAGTAGCTGCCGTGCTTGGGTTGGCCCAAGTTGGCGCATTTGTCCATGAGAAACCGGTTGTAATGGTGCTGCCATTGCATTGCACAATAGGAGGAGTAATTGCCGTACCTACTGTTCCGGTTGAGGGCACATTGCCGCAAGTAAGCACTGGAGTAGCATTTACCGTTGCAGAACCAGTACATGAAGCAGTTTTAGTGCTTCCACCACAACTTGCCGTAGCCGTTATGTTGCTGTAAGTTCCCTGCCCGAGGCTGCTCCAAGAAGAAATTGTAGTAGCCCCATTGTTATATTTCCAAGTAACGCTTGTGGCATTATTAGCACCGCACTTTACTTTATCGGCTGATGGAGTGCTGAGATTTGTAGGCAAAGTTACTGTTTGGCTTACATCTCCACAAGTAAGTTCCGGAGCGGTACTAACAGTCAATGTGCCGCAATTCGCTGTTTGGCTGCTGCCACCGCAATCCGCTGTTGCCTTAACTGTGTAGGTGTTTGCTGTTGGATTGCTCCAACTGATTGTTGGCGTTGTGCTAACCCATGTAACACCACTACTTAACGTTGTTGGACCGCACTTCACTGTGGGTTGGGTAATTGATACGCCAGCCGTTCCGGTTGCAACGAACCCATCCGTGCATGTGAGTACCGGAGGCGGGCTTACAGTTAATGTGCCGCAGTTTGCGGTTTTTTCTTCGTTATCGCAAGTCGCCGATACCGATACATTGTATGTACCCGTGGCAAGATTGGACCAGGTAGGCGCATTTGTCCAGCTAAGGTTGGTGCTTAAAGTTGTGCCACCGCACGTTACGGTTGGTCTGGAAATGTTTGCACCAGACGTTGCGCTTGAAGGCATGCCGGAGCAAATGAGCTTTATGTTGGAACAGTCCGGAGTGCCACCTATTATATCAAATCTATTTCCTATTGCTAGAGGTGCGGAAATATAATAACCCCCATCAGCCCTTTCTATGCCTTCAACTTCAATCGCTTCGGCACATGGGCGTAGATTATTCTGTTGCCAACTCCAATCCGAATGTGTTGGGTCGCCACCACATCTGCCATGATAACTCGTTGTGCTACTACCTTTTCTTGGCAATCGCCTTCCATTAACCTTTATATCATCGTCGTCATTGAGGGTCGCATCAACGCCATCTGAGGAATTTCCCATATTTTCAATAGATACAGCAAAAATGCAATACCTGGTTCCTGCCGGATCTCTTTCCGCCTGAATATCAGGAACTTTAATGCGCGACCAAGTGGTATTATAGTTTCTATTCGTTATCACTTCACTAAGCTGCTTGTCGTTGCACCAGCTTGGCTGATACTCGCAATTTTCCATATGCCCGCCGAGGGTTATGGTTATTACGCCGTTGATGCTCGCTGTTGGAAGCAGGCTTATGGTGTTTTCATCGATTACCGTGCAAACATTGGGCGAACAAGTGAATGCAGTTGGCGTTGCGGATGTAACCGTGTAATTTGCTCCGTGATAAACTCTGAATGTGGTGACATGTCCGTTGCTTGAACGACTGTTTTCGGGAATATTTACATTTTGCGCAGAGAAAGACAAAGAACCACCCACAACATTTACACTATAAGACTTCCATTCAAGACCAGCTATAAAACGATTCATAGATTCATTGCTGCTCACAGTTAACGAATTTCCTGACTCAATTTTTTCTGTACAAGCATCACCCGGCGTTATGTTCAAAGTCGCTGTAGAACTAACTTCACAACTCCAACGCATATTGTCAAAATTCAGCTTGTAATTCATGCAGCTCACATTCGCCCACACTGCCGGCTTAAACGGACAATCTACGTATGAATCAGAAGGATAATCTCTCACAACTAAAGCCTCCTCCGTATGTATATTTATAACGCTCATGTTTCTGCTATCGTCAATTTTGTAACCTGCCTGGCCGCTATGCCCTATTTGCAAAACTATTTGCGCAGATCTGCTGGCATCGTTTGTAGTGTTTGGGCAAACCTTTAAAACATTCGCCGTTTTCTGGCCCTGCGGAATATAGCAAGTCCAACCGGAAGTTTTATTGCCGTTATCGCAGCTACTGGTGGTAAGGCGAGTCACATCCCATAAATTGCCGCCGCTTTTCACAGACACATTAACTCTCCAACTCTCCGTAGCATTCGCATCGTCTGCCGTCAAAGATATATTTACGCAACCACTCCCGTCCGCAGAACCGATTTTGCCTTTTTGAATATCTCCGGTTGGCGGATTTATCTGTATTTCCGTTCCGCTCAAACCACCTACATTTACATAGAAATTCGAATGAGGAACTGCGGGGTTATCAAACTCGCATCTATAAAAACCGTCCATATTTATATTTCCGCTTCTATGCAGCTCTTGCAGAACACTACCGATAAAAGTGCAATTGGGCTCGCTTGCAGAACCATCCCTATCCGTTGCGCCATTTAAATACATATACGTGTAGAATTTGCGGAAATCTCCCTGCGCTTTTATATCATCCTTAGCCAAACGAACTACGCGCGGCATTACAAGCACTCGCTTAGACAAAGATGAGAAATTGCCTTCCCCGGCAGGTTCCTTTTCCTTGCTTATCTCCTTGCTTTCCAGCTTAACGGCAAGACGGCTGGAAACCGGAATGTAATAGGGATCGTTAACGAATGTCGGCTGGCATGAGGGATCGTTTGGATTGGCATTCGGATTTGTGCCGCTTAGAATACCGGCGTTTAACAATGCATTGAACAATTCTGCGTTAAATGAGACTCTCGTGTCCTTTATATTTCCGATTTTTGTGTCCTTAGCCATATAAATTGTACCTTTTATGCGGCCATTGCCCGCAGATTCATCTATATCGCCTTCAGAGAAAATAAAGTAGTTTCCCTCTACGCCGTTAGCTTCAAGTTTGGTGGCTCCGTGGGGCAAAAATACGAATACTTTTGACGCATCTGTCGTGGAAGGCAGTCTCAATACGCTTGGCTTGGGATCAAATATAAAAATAAAATTACCGTCTATTCTCCTGCTGCCATCCACCGCAGATTGATTAAGTGCCAATTTTACAGGCAAATAACACTGGCCATCAGCTCCCTTGTACAAGTATAGAGGGCTTGCATTTACACATTCCTGTGCGGCCAACTGGCTGTAACAAGCGCCCAAATAACTTACGAACTGCGCTGCGCTGCAAGACCCAAGATTCGTAGATTTGCAATATGCATTGAGATATTTGTTGTCTGAAATATCAGCTCCTGCAGCGCCTTCTTTGGTTTTAAGCAAGCGAACGCAATCTGCTGGCAGCGTGTTACCCTGAGGAACGCCACTGGAATTGACCGTAGTGTTGTTTGCCGCATCCAGCAAAGTCTTTGCTTTTGCATGCCATTCTTCTTTTGTCGCAGGCGGCAACATCAAGGGTTCAACAACTTTATTGTTTTCATCCATTCTCGCTTTTAATTCTTCCAGCTTTTTTGCTTCCGTAACTTTGCCCGTGTATGAGGTACCCGGCGCAGATGCAACGCAACCTTTTGGAGATGTGAAGTAGGCGGCATTGGCATACCAGCATCTTGTGTCTGCAGGTGATACTCCTGCCAAGAAAATATGATTAGGAGACACAGCGGTTGTAGATGTCGCAAAGCGTAGGTTGCTGCCTGTTAGACTTGTATTCTCCGGCAGCCAAACACGTCCTTTAACATCAACACTGGCATTTCCAGAAGCAAATGACGGAGTGCCGTTAGTTCTCGGCAACATGAGCAAATCTTTCCCAATCGTTAAAGTGTAAGAGGCGTTTTGCACAAGTGACAAATTGCCGCCTATGGTTAAATTTCCATTAACAACCAGGTTTTGATTCAGCTCCAAATCTCCTGCAACATATAAATCTCCATGAACAGTCATTGTGCCATTAACCCTGACTTTACCTCCTACATACACATTGCCGCAGAATGTAAGCTGATCGCCCATTAAATCGCCCACAATATAAGAATCCCCTGCCTTTGAAATATCGGTAGGACATCTGTTCTGATTGTTTGCGAAAGCGGAAGAATCAACACCAATCCATGTGCCGGAAACCAAAGTTACATTGCCCGATGCTAAAAAATCGTCAACCGTGCGTATTTGGCTACCGATGTAATTATCGCTTTTCACAGTTCCGGAACTCCAATTCGATTGCGTGTTAGCCCCTACAATTCCAAAAACGGCGTCGCTAAAATCAGTCTCCGCCAAACATTTGTTGCCTTCCACATTCATGGACATTGTGTAAAGCCCGTCAACCGTAAAAAACGCAGTCTGAATAACTTGCGAATTGTCTCTTCCCCTTCCGATGCTCATGAATTTGAGTTTTCTCGGGTTAATATTTTCGTCAACACCCATCAAATAAACATCGAAATTCTTATTGCTGCTGTTTCCGACATTGCCGAGAACATTTACCGCACCCGTCATGTGGATTGGCTTTCTGCCGGAATAAACATATTCGCCTATAAGCGCACCGGCATCCGGAGCACGGTTTGTAAGCCAGCTCTGCACGGCATCCAATCCGCTTTCGCTCGCCTGATAAGCTTCGCTCGCCTTAAGCCTAGCGCCGCTGGAAAAATTCTCCGAGCTGATTATGCGAAAAATAACAACGCTCGCCGTAGTTGCCGCAAGCATGAACATCAAAACAGCGATTAAAGATATGCCTCGTTTCATGGTGCTCCCCCTGTTATAGATGGTTGAACGGCTATGCCGTTATTTGGAGTTGTTATTACCATTCCTTTTATATTCCCATTCTTTTCCGAGTATGTGCTCGCTTTTTCGCCATTGAATTCTATTTCCATAGCGAGCTCAAAAGCCTTGGCATTTACCTTCTGCCGAATTTTTTCCGCCGGCGCAGCAGTTGAGTTCTCTGCCCCATAGTTTGCTATGCTTTTAGGAAAATGAAATGCCTCGTCTGTTTTGCGATATACGGAGAATTCTTTGAAACGCAGCTTGCCTCTGCTCGCTTTTGGGGAATAGAAAGCAAAAGTGATAGCCAGGCAAGCATCTTCTATTTTCTCCTTGATGGCAAACTCGGCGTATCTTTTGAATTCCGCTGCATGGCTGGACTGCGGAGGATAAAACAATATATCATCCGGTGCGCCATTTGGAACATTGCCGTCTTTTTTCCTTATGCCAACAGCAATGTGATCTTGCCCCGGCAAAAGCTGCGTGCTGCTGGAATCCCTTTCATCGTCCATAGAAGTTAGATGCGGCATTTTAAATTCAACGGCATAAGTATCGTCTTTGTCAAAATTCATCCCTATGCAGTTATCCCATGTCGCTTGCAAATTTTCCACAAGGTAGATTTGGTTGAAGTATTTTTGAGTTGCATTGTTTTTTGCGGAAAACCCGGAGACCACTATTTCCGTGCTGCCGTTACCGGATACATTTATGTTTTCATTCACATTGGTGCCGGAAGTTCTTTTGGCAAATGTGTAATTTGGAGCAGTCGTTCCAAGCGGAAAGAGTATGTCTGGATTTGTACTGCCGGTGTAGTCTTTAGCACCGGGCCTTGACGGGGTTAAAACGAATTTCTTTATATTGGTTGCAATCATGACTTGAGAATTATTAGTTGGGCAATCCGTATTTGCGCCGCTGCCTATGGTTCTGCAACTGCGGTACAGGCTGTCGTTTCTCACCCAATAGGCAATTTCTCTTACGCCAAGGAAAACACCGGCAGCGCTGAATTCCGCTTTTCTGAAGCTCAAGCTATCGAAGTTTGTGCTAGGTTTCTCTTTGTTAAGGGTATAAGACGAATAATCACCGGAAGTCGCATTCCAATACACCTGGTTGCTCACGCTTACCGCATAGGCGCTTGTGGAACCTTCTCCCCAAACTTTTGCTCCCATTTGTGAAATATCTTCTTTGAGCAAGCTAGACACTTTCCCTATGGCTTCGGCACTTTTGAGCATATTCTGGCTGCGAACACGCATAATCGTGGAATCGCTGAATACACGGCCGGCAACAACGATTATGAAGCCAAGAATCGCCATATAAACCAAAAGCTCAATTAATGTAAAACCGTACTTGCGCATAATCACCTCACAACCTTTGCCATTTTTATGGACTGTGTTGAGCTTTTATGCAACCAGGAAACAGTTGCCTCAAGATTCTTTGCATATCTGTTGGTCGCTTTGGCAAAATTCGTGCTGTCTATAGTGCATTGCACGCCATTGCAATCGGCATTGTTCAACAACGCAACCTTAACATCAAAAGCGAGCCCGGTTTTATAGGTGTAGTTCGTCTCTTTGAACACGAGATTGTTGGCATCTGCCACAAGCGAATTTATTCCGATGGAACCAAGCGAATCCAACACATGCTGCGCTACAAAATTCGCAGCATCTCTAGCACGAACTCTCAAAATGCTCTCTCGGTTGCCCTTTTGCAAAATGTTCAAACCTACAATCAGAAAGCCCAGCACAACGGCGGCAGCCATCACCTCTATCAAGCCAAAACCGGATTTCTTATTCATAAAGCCTCCCATGTGGCATTGCTGCCTTTTCTTATGTAAGCCTTGAATCCGTTTTCTCCTGTGCTTTTAACTGCGCTTCCGCAATATTTTCTAAGGTCGCAAGCCGCAAAGTATCCCTGCCCGGAAATCCCGGAGAGGCCAATGCGAATTTCAGAGGTTATGCCGTTATTGAAACTGGTGTTTATTCCGCCAATGGACAATCCCTGCTCCGGCTTGTACCCGGTGCTAAGAGGCTCACTTGCGAATTCAACATTCTTTACCGTTGCTGTTATGTTGTTCCCATTGAATTTTATGGTCACTTGCTCATTCTGCCTCTTTCCCTCTGCCAATGCTCTTTCTGCAAAAGCTCGCATTGTCTGAGCAGTTTCTTTTGCCCTGTTAGAAAAAATCATGTCCGAAAGGCTCGCATAAGCGAGGCCCGAAAGAATTCCGATGATTAGTATTACAACAAGAACCTCTAAAAGCGTATAACCGCCGCATAAATCGGCAACAATCACTGGCTTTGGGTTAACTGCTGGGGCGGCGGTTATTACCAACAGTTGATTTGGAAGTCGGTTGCGTTGCCGCTGACAATAGTTATATTTATAGCACCGGAAGGTTTGCAAGGAGAGCCCCAACCGCCTTTTGCAACCGCATAGTTTGAACTCGTGCAACCGCCGGTTATATCAACAGTCAGATTATTGCCGTTCCAATATCCGAGCTGAATATTGCAATTGTCGGGGGTGTAGCTAAAGCAACTCCCAACGCTTGCGTTTTGGCCCGTTCCCGGATAAACAGTGCAGGTCTCCTGTGTTTCGCCACCATCAGGCGGAGTGCAATTGCTTGGCTTTGCGCTCGCATTGCCCCATTGAGTCCACCAAGTGCCGGTGCTGGCAGGGGTGTAAATATAATAACCGCCGTCAGCTTTTGATATTGAAGATGAATTGCAACCATTATCGCAATTACTCCTCGTTTGCCCGTTTATCATCCAATTGACGGAATTGTTGTTATTATGCGGCTTGTGCCCGTCTTGAGAACTCATGGTTGATATAAAATGGCATTGCGCCGCACCATGCGAAAAACTACCGGTTTTTATATTAGACCATGTTATGCCCGGGCACCACAGCGGATCAAAAGCGCAAGGAGGCAAATCCTGCACGGTCACAGTGCCGCAATCGGCCTCCAAACCTGCTATTGCGCCGCAATTCGCCGTTGCCTTTATGTTGTATTTTGTACCTGTTGCCGCATTAGACGGAACCGTGTATGGCAATGAATTTGGCGTGTAAGCATCGTTGGTTGCATTAGCACCGTTGTTGCATGTCAAAGTGGGCTTGGGAATTGTACTGCCTTTGATCATTCCGCTTGGAATGCCCGTGCAGGCCAAGCCCGCAACCTTGACATTTCCGCAGCTTGCAGACAAACTGCTCACTCCCGTGCCGCAAATCACGTTTGAAACAGACACTGCATAAGATGTACCCGGAAAAGCAGTGCTCGGCACAGTCCATGTACTGCCCCATCCACGTGTCCAAATTGGCGTACCACCGACGGCTGAACCATCGCTGCATGCCAAAGCAGGCTGAGCTACCGAAAAACCGGCCACCGCCCATTCCTGAAGATTTGAGCACGATAGCTCAATCACCGGCAAAGCCGCAACCTCTATAGGCGGGCAAGAAGCCGATTTCGCTTTGCTGTCACAAGTTGCGCTTGCAGTAACCGGATGAGTACCGGGCGTTGGATTGCTCACATTGGCAAGTGTCGGATGCGAGAATGTCAAATTGCTTATTTCACCGTGGCTGCATGTGACAACATAGCTGTTGCTCAAACCGCCGAGAGCAGTGCCTTCCGTTCCCAGAACAGTGCCTGCGCAGGAAAGCGTAGGCTCAATTTCGGCTTCTTCTTCGCCGGGGCCGTCGCCATCACCGGTGGAAGATGAACTACCGGCAGAACTATTATCCTCTTTGGCCAAAACAACGTAGAACGGATGGTTTTGGCAAAGACTGCTGCTGCCGCAAGCGGTGGACTGGCTCGTGAGAAAGCACGGATTGTCGCCGTCTGCTCCGTTGATAAATACATCCATCGGGCATCTGGGCTGGAACTCTTCTACTTGCGGTTTTGCAGCTCCGTTCAGGTAAAGCACTTTGTAATAATCCTTAATATTAGCTTGGCCGCTGCTTATTTTAGAGAGATCGGACTCTGTTAAATAAACCACTCTCGGCAAAACCAGGATTGCCGGCTTTACATTTATGTAATCGCTCGGATCTTTTTCGTTGGCATACTGGCTTTCCATTTTTACTTTCAAATGAGAAGTAGAAGGAATGTAATAATTGTCTTCAACCAAAGTTCCTGCGCCGGTGCAAAGATTCATCTCATCGTCATCCGTTGCGCTCACAATGCCGGCATCCGTCAATGCCTTGTAAAGATCAGGATTGAATTCAATGTATGCATCCGGCAATGAACCTGTTATCCTTGAACCATTAGCCAAAAAAATTGCACCGTTTATTGTTGCTGTTCCGCTTGAGCCCTTCATGTCTTTTTCGCTGAATATAAAATAATTGCGTTTGCAATTTGCCGGCAAACCAAGGCAGGAGCTTTCCAAAGGCAAGCTGCCCGTTGCGCCTTCTTGAAAGTAAAGGAACACCTTGGAATTATCCGTTGTTGCCGGAAGCTTCATTGTAGTTCCCATGTTGGCAGTGAATGCGAATATAAAATTTCCGTTGAAGTAATCGCCGTTGACAACCGACCTCTCTTCCGGATTTTTCGTAAGCAGAGGGAGGAATTTTTCCCCGACATCGCCGTTTTGATACAAAATATCTTTAGGTCGCATATTATTTGCGATAAGCCCATCCTGCCTGTCTATCAATGCTTTATAGCAGTCATTTGAGGCTCTCACAAAATCGTATTTACCGCCTGTGCCCGAACAGGTAGATGTGGGGCCGGTTATGCCTTTGGAGGGATAATTGGCACAGGAGCCATTGCTTACTGCGTCTCCATAAAGCCAATGTGAATCATAACCGCCCCCACTGAAACTGCCTCCGCCATTCGGGTCTTTAGGCCTTGCCACAAGGCGAATGCAAGACTTTGGCAACATTGTTGTATCTTTTGCCGTATTTACAAGGCTATCCAGCTTCACAGCCTTTGCCACCCAAATTGCCTTCACTTCATCCTGTATTTTAAGAGGATCCGGAACGCATTTGTATTGTGTACCGTCATATCTTGTGCATTCGGAAATCTGATCTGCCATGCTCGTCAATGGATTTGCTCCGTTTGGAAATACCAGCTTATTGTTAAGCGTGGGTATTTGATACGTTGTCCAGCTTGAAAAATGCGCATAGCTTGAACCCGTTGACTGATACCAGCGAGCAGTGTTTCCAATCCCGCAATTGCGATCCTCATTATTTGTCATAGCGCAATTATACGCCAATGGAGAAGGAATAAAAAGGCTTTTACCGCTTGTTGCTATCGGGCTTGAGAGCCTTTTGCAACGATTTGAGCCGTTGTCCGGCACCGGTATGGATCCGAGCCTTTTGCCTGCGCCACCCATATTTATGCTCAAGTATTTATCATTGCCATTGCCGTTGCCGTTGCCGCTTTGCGCTTTATACAAATCGCTCATGCTCCAAATACTGCCGCCCACATCAATATGCGAACCATCCACAATGGTGATCTGCGCAAGCCTTCCCGCAGGCGGATCCATAACCATATTTCCGTCAAATGTTATCTGGCTGCCGTTGGTGACTAAATCGGCGCCGAGCGTGACATTCTCATGAACGCACAAACCGTTGCTGTTAATGCCGCCATTCGCATAAAGGTTGCGCAAAAATTGCGGACTGCTGGTTGTTGTGAGCAAACCGCCTATATAAGCATCGCCGCAAATGCTAAATCCTCTCATGTCAAAATAGCCGAATATATACATATCTCCGGCCCTTGTGAGCGTATCCTTGCTTTTGCAGCCTATGAACATCTCGGCATTGTCCAGCACCTTCGCATTGCCGGTCACAATCAAATTTCCCTTAGTCGATAAACCGTTCACAATAGCATCGCCATTTATGGTTGCGCTGGAAAACCTGCCCTGAGTGTTATGAGCAAGGCCGCCAAAGAAGGCCGGAATATCCGGTGTTTCACATACCAATGGCTTATTAGCGGTGACTTTGTACAAACCATCCACATTAAAAATTCCAACCTGGCTGTGCTTGGAACCGTTTCTGGCCGTACCAATGCTCAAAAACTTAAACCTGTACGGTTGCATCTCGGTATTAACATCTGTAAGATAAACCTGAAAGCTCTGCCTTTTTGTGCTCTGCATGCCTCCGAGCAAATCTCCGCTGTTATTCACCAAAAGCACTGGCCTTTTCGGATTGGGCTGCTCTTCAAAAGTTTTTATCAAAGCTCCGGCATCTGCGCCCTTGTTCGCAAGCCAGCCCTGAACCGCCTCCAAACCCGCTTGCGAAGCCTGATACGCCTCACTTGATTTAAGCCTTGCGCCGCTAGAAAAATTTTCTTGGGAAATCCATCGGAACACAACTATGCTGGCTGTGGTAGCCGCAAGCATAAACATAAGAACAGCGATTAGTGAAATACCGGATTTAAAAGAACTTTTCATATAACCTCCCTTACCTGAGCACAGACGATACATTCACCGACTGATTAGAGTTTTTGTATTTCCAGCTAACCGTAACTTCAATATGTTTTGCGAATTGATGGCTTACTTTGAGATTATTTGTGCCGCCGGAATTATGCAACGCCTTCATAAATTCCGTGGAATCATTCACAATCTGTATGGCTTCTGCCTGCTTAACCGAAACCATCGCCGAATACGGCACTACAATTTGCGAAGTATCCTTCAATAACATTGAAGAAGAGCCTGTGAAAATACGTTTTCTGCACAAAGTGGAATCCTGCACAATTCCATCGCCTTCTTCGCACGCCCATGTATTTGCCGGCACGCTCGCAGAGCCAATGGCAGAAATGGAATCTATAATATCCTGCGCAACAACATTCGCCGCATCTCTCGCTCTGATTCTCAGTACGCTTTCCCGGTTGCCTTTTTGCGCAATGTTAAGTGCTATCATCAAAAAAGCGAGAACCACCGCAGCGGCTAACACTTCTATGAGACCAATCCCACGTTTCATAACGCCTCCCAATTGCCGGAGCTTCTTTTTATATACGCAGAAAACGAGTTCTTTTCAAGAGTTTTCACAGCACTGCCGCAATAGATGCCCTTGCAAACCACAAAGCAGCCGGAACCGTATATGCCCGAAGTTCCTATTCTTATTTGCGCAGTCACTGCGTTAAAAAAATCATGGCCGCACTGCTCGGGTTTGTAAACTTGATTGATCTCATATCCGTGCGGCAATAGTTGCTGCATCAGCAGAGAGTCATTGCCCTCCTGATGAACCAGCATCAAGCCTCCGTCTATGCTTATGGAAACAGCTTCTTTGCGCATTTTGCTTTCTGCAACTGCTCTTTCTACAAATGCGGTCAGCATTCTGGAAGCCTCTTTAGCACGGTTGGTTTGCACCAGCTCGCTCATGCTGGAAAATCCCAAAGCTACGATAATGCCGATTATAATCACAACAACCAGCACTTCCAGCAACGAGAATCCGTTTTTATTTTTTTTGCGGCTCATGGCTAATTACCTCCCATGACAACGCCGTTATTGGGAACCGGTATAACGGTGGTTGTGTGATTGATCTCGCCCCTTCTATTGATTCCCAGCGTAAGTTCAAATGCTTTCACCAAAGCTCTGCTCGGATCTGTGGCTACATCAGGATTATAGCCGGGATTGCTTTTATCAAAGTGATAAACATTATCAAACTTCCTGTAAACTTTGAATTTGCCTATCTCCAAACGTCCTTTTGCTGCCTGGCTGTAAAAAGCGGCGGTTATGCCTATGCAAGCTGTGATGTCATGCAAAACGCTGAACTCAAAATGCCTGATTTTTGCAGAAGTCATGTCTTGCGGCGGGTAAAACAAAAAGTCAGAAATGCCGGCTATAGCCTCTCCGCTTGTCACATCTCTTAGCCCCACAGACAAATGATCAACGCCGGGCTGGAACATCACCATGGGATTGAATTTTTCGCTGTTGTCTTTTCTGCATGCAGAGAGCGCACAGGGCATTTCAAAGCTCATAGCATATTCTTCGCCTGCCATAAAATACATCTGGCTGCAATCCGTTTCTCCCGGTTCTGCGATGTAAAAATTCGCATGCGAAGTTTCTTCCGAAGAAGGGTTTTGCTCAAATCCGCTAAGCGTGATTTTCTCTCCGCCACCGGGCGGAAAGGCCACTGCAGAAGATATGCCGTTCATAATCAGGCTGAACTGGCCGCCGGGGGTGAATGGGAACAAAGTGTCAGAAGTTATGCCGGCAAAATTTCCTGCTCCGGGTCTTGACGGCAAAAATCTGAACTCCGTAACGCCGCTGGCCATTTCAACAACGGGCGGGCATTCTCGCAACTTTGCATCATCATCAAATGCATTGCAGGTGCCTGGGAGCGTTACGCCCGGAGGCGGTATTTCGCATTTGCGTATGAGCACGCTATCCGACTCTCTAACGCTCCATTCTATTTGCATCACCGCTTGGCAAATTCCGTATTCGCTGTAATGCGCTTTTCTAAACATCAGAGCGTCGTACTTGGCACCCTTGACCAGAATATAAGAGCTCAAATCTGTAGCCGGATCAGTGATCCTTCCGTTGTTGAAATTTATATGCACGGAGGCAACAGTATCAAAATCCGTTCCGTAGGCATTTGTGTAGCCCCAGCTTTTTGCCCCCATTTGCGAAACATCTTCTTTTAAAATGGCAGAAACGCGCCCTGCCTCCTCCGCGCTACTTAGCATGCTTTGACTACGTAAACGCATCCCGGTTGAATCCGAAAAGGCGCGTCCTGCCACGATTATTACGAAGCCCATTATGGCAATATAAACCAAAAGTTCAATTAAAGTGAAGCCGCCCCTGCCATATTTATTTTCGACCTTCCCCAAGAAAAAAGCAAATACTGCTGGGGCGGCAGTTATAATCTTTACAATTCTTGCTTAAAATAACCTTCGTTTAAGTATCTAACCCATTCCTTATGTATCTTAACCATGCCTTCAAAGCCGGCGTCACTCTCGCTGAAAATGAAGTCTGCATAGTGTTTTAAGGTCACGTTTATGTTCTTATGCCCGAGCATCTTAGATACACGCACAACATCATAGCCTGCACTCAAGGCTTGGCTTGCGAATGTGTGCCTGAACTTGTGGCAGTGGACGTTGTCTATCCCTGTCATGTCCATGCATCTCTTAAACAGCTTTTGGCTTTTCATATTGAATTTCCGGCCATTGCTGCCAAAGATATGCCCTCGTCTGTAGATCTCAAGCATGGTCTTGGTTATGGGTATTTTCCTCGCTCTGTGCTGATTTTTAGCGTCTATTACCCCAGACACTTTTTGCGGGAAAACAAACAGAAGCTTTTCCTTCAGGTGCCACCAGTCTTTGGTCATATAGGTGATGGCTTTGTTTTCCATGCCGGTTAGCAGCATAAGCAGGATCATATCGTGGTAGTAGGGCTTTTTTTCGACCCACTCCAGTATTTTCCTGCATTCAGAGATGGAAAATGGGGCCACCAGGCGAGTGTTCTCGCTGGTTTCCCGCACTGTTATCCCGTCAAACGCAAAGTTTGGAGGAAGTCCAAGGAATCTCTCCGCAAATTTCATTACAGCCCTTAGCCTTAAGAGCTCTTTATTCACGGTAGAAGCTGATTTTTTCCCCCTCCAGTCGGCGTAGCTCCGGGCTTTTTCCCTTGTTAAATCGCTGTAATAAACGATTTTTTGGTCGCTAAACCACTGCTTTATGGTGAAAATCTGTTTCTCCACTTGCGTTTTCCAGGAATCCTTGGCTTTGGCGGTTTTAGTGAAATCTGCAAGGTAATCCTCGAAGATCTCTTCCCAAAGCTTTCGTTTTCCTCTCAAATGCGAAATTTTGACGAGAAAATCACCTAAAATTAACTTTTTTTCCAAAAATGCTCCTCCATTTATACTTTTGCCCCTAAAATTATATATATTTATACGTGGATATCCTTAATTTAGACGCCAATTGTTGGGGAAACAATTGGTTCATATTTGTATAGAGGCGTATTATGGAAATTGCTCGGAAAATTCAGCGTAGAACCGCAAATAGGGGTTCTCTGACGGCAGGACAAACCGCCGCCCCAGCAGTTAACCCTAAGAATGCGTTTACAATCATAGAAGTCCTAGTTGTTGTGGTCATAATAGGCATCCTCTCGGGCCTCGCCTACGCGAGCCTGGCAGACATGATTTTCTCTAACAGAGCCAAAGAAACGGCACATGTTATTCGCAGTTTCACGGAGCGTGCGCTAACAGACGCCAAACGGCAGAACCAGCAAGTTAAAATAGAGCTAAAGAACAATACCATCATAGCCACCATGAACGGCACAGTAGTGGCCAATGAGACTCTTGGCTCGGGGTACAAGCCGGAGCCAGGGATGTCCATTGGCGGAATAAACACCAGCTTCAATGATGGCGTGCTCTCTGAATTTCGCATAGGCCTCTCCGGGATTTCCGGGCAGGGATACTTTGCGGCCTGCGACACTAGAAAATATTGCGGAGGCGCAGTGAAAAGCGCGGGAGAGAACGGATTCAAGGCTTACATAAGAAAAGGCGGCAATGCCACATGGGAGGCTTTATGAATAAGAAATCCGGTTTTGGCTTGATAGAGGTGATGGCCGCCGCAGTTGTGCTGGGCTTTCTGATTGTCGGTTTGAACATTTTGCAAAAGGGCAACCGAGAAGGCGTGCTGAGAGTTAGAGCCCGTGATGCGGCAAATTTTGTAGCGCAGCATGTTTTGGACAGTATCGCTTCCATGGGCATGAAGGCTATGGAAAAGAATCTTCAAGCGGGTTGCCCGGACCCTTTAAAAGCAAATCTCATTTACTGCGATCCGAATTATGTGTATTACTTTGAAGGCAAGCCCCAGATGGACAAAAAAACGGACGCAACAAAAGTTAAAACCGAATATACTGTTGAAATATTTATTCATGAAGGTAATGCCTCAAAGAGCTCGGATGAGTCCACTTTTTTTGAGAGCAACAGGATAAACAAATATTCGCAAAGCCTTGAAGCGATTGTATCTTGGAAACACAAAAACTCTACGCAGTCCATAAGCATGGCCAAGGTGGTACAATGAAGCACGGCTTTACCCTCATAGAGCTTTTGGTTTATATGGCGCTTCTTGGCTTCATAATCGTTGTTGCAGGCCGTGTATTCAGCGATTCCACGATTATGCGTGTTCGCAGCCAGAATATGGTTAAGGTTGCCGAAGAAGTTGGCAAAGCCTCAAATTTTATTGCCGAGGACATATCTCAGATGGGCATAAAAGCGTGGATGGAAAAACCGGCCAGTTCAAATGAGCATGTCGTTCAATCAAACAATTTTGTTTATATCGGCGGACCAACTCCTGCTACTTTTGATAACTCTTCTTTTAGGCTTTACAAAGGGAAAGTAAATGTAGCTAAAGGCAGTTGCGACGGCATAATAAGCGAAGACACGAAATTTGATTCCCTTATTTTTCGCAGACCGGCTATCAGCGATAACGGAAGTTTTACGGGCACTATGGAAATAAAGTGGCATGCTAACAATAAATGTGAACTTTATCGCACTTGCAAAATAATAGACGGCAATTCATCTGAATGCCCCGCTGATTCTGTTCTTATTGCCAAAAACATAAGGAATTTCTCTTTTCACGCTTCTGCACCAGGTGCCCGGCCTTCCGCAAGCGCCACTGCACTTACAAGCACTCCCTCAGACACAGTGTTCCCCGTATCCACTATAAGCTTTGACTTGATTTCTGCGCCCGAAACAGGCAAGGTGAGGGCTATTTATTCGGAGCCTAACGCAGGCAACACCAGAGTTAGTTTTTCAAGGTTCTCTGCGAGAAACGGACTGGACTTGGCATCTAATGACAAATACCATCACAGGGTTTATTTAACTCCTGCTAACGGCAATATTGCAAATTGCATAAGTGTTCCTATAAAAAAAGGCGAATCCTGGGTTGTTGAATTTGACATGCCTTTCCCTTATGGAAGCGGCGACGATGCATGGAGAGATTCCAGCAGCTCGCAGATTTTGCCGGGCAAAGATCACATTGCTGTTGGGCTGAGGAGCAAGAGTGACGCTGTAATTACCGGCATATCTCCAGATGTTATTTTTTATGCGTCTTTGGATCAGTCCGGTGATCTTCATTCACGCTATGCTGAATTTTTTGCCAAGGAAACCCCGGTGGGCGATGCTTGCGTAGCGCTGACATTCTCATTTTACAATCCTATGGCAGGAGATGGCAAATTGATTTTCAGCAATTTCAAAGTTTATAAAAAAGCAACCGGCACGTTCCACTTTGTAAAAGCTAACAGCAACTACGAAAGCAACTTTGCTGCAAAATACGCAACCGAAGATGACGATGCCACAAATAAACTGAGGCATAAAAGAAATGTAAAAGCATTTGAACTTCTTTTAGAGATCAACTATAACGGCGAGGTTGCCGGCACCTATTCCAAGGAGCAAGCCGGAATGACAATACTCGTCCCAAACAATGGAGTGGTACAACAATGAAACGAGGTATCTCCCTAATCGCGGTCTTGATGTTTATGCTGGCGGCAACAACGGCGAGCGTTGTTGTTTTCCGCTGGATCAGTTCTGAAAATTTTGCAAGCGGCGCAAGATTAAAACATACGGAATCATACAAAGCCGCAGAAAGCGGCGTGGAGGCCGTGCATGCATGGCTTTCAAACAAGGGCGCAGATGTAGGTGCTCTTGTGAGCAACTATTATTACAACTCAAATGGAGTAAAAAAAGCAAATCCCACCCCGATAATGCTTACAAACCCCACCAACAATATTTTGGGAATTGTGAACCCAGACGGAGCCAAGCAGAGTTTTAATGTTTATCTGATGGGAATAGATCAGCAAAATTCTTCGGACAGGCTAAAGTTCAAATTTCTGTCTGTGGGCAAGGGCAGAGACGGCTCGGAAGTGAAGCTCTCGGCTATTTTCGATGTGGTTGGCTTATATCAAACAAACGTGCTCGGCAGCTCTACAAGAGCGGTGGATGCCAAGAAAAATGACTACGATTACGCATATTACGGAGGAGATATTAAATTTAGCGGGCAAAGAATGTTTACATCAATGGCTGTTAGCGGAGACTGGACCGGAAACCCACCAACTGTTGAAAGAGACTTTGTTGTGACCGGAAATCTTTTGGCGAGCGGCAGCGAAGTGAATGTAGGCAATGCTCAAACTGGGCATGGCACTCTGTGCGTTGGCGGAACATTTGACCCGAACAACAACAAAGGCGTTGTGCAAGATGCCTATTGGGGCAATGCTATAAATCTGGGGGGAAGTTTTAAGAATGTATACAGCAATGGAAACATGGAGATAAATTTCAGCAACACAAGCATGGAAAATCTCACTTTGAACGGAAGGCTGTACTTCAGGGAAAGCGCTTCAAGGATCAATGTTAAAGGCAATTTGGTGATTGACGACAACGACAATGCGTTTATTGATGCGAACAAGCTTGATGCGAATGGTGTCGGTCAGGGTGGCATTGTTGTTTGCGACACAATATGGACTCAAAACTCGGCGGCTGTGAGAGGAACGCCCGCTACCAGAGGGAGGTTGGTTCGTTTTGCAGCTAACAGTGATCGTCCCGCAGTTTGCAACAAAAGCGACGCCATTTTAGCCTTTATGGGCGCAACAGGTGGCCCGGAATCGTATGTAACGCTGCCGCCTCCCGGAGTTCAGCTTGGCTATTTCACAAGCTCCAAGAACAACCTGGTACCGAGTGTAGCCAACAAGCCCACAACAGTAAATGCAGTGAAAGACTATTGCGATGATAAATGGCAGCCAGTTCCTCCCGGCACCGGTTGCAACGGAAGCAACTTTGTAACCGAAGACCCATTGGCAATTTCACTGACTAAAATCAAGGAATTCATGCTGGCAAAGTCACCGGCATGCGCAATAGGAGCAGACAAAAACGGAATAATGCCTATAATGAACGGCGGAACATCAAATGTGCTCAACTCTTGCTTTAGCTCAACAAGCTCGGATAAACTTTATGGCGGCAAATATCTGGTTGTAAGGTGGAAGGACAGCGGAGTGAATGGCAACCAAAATGTGTATCCAAATTCAAGAGATGCAACTGCGCTTGTGGGCAAATTCATATTCATTTATGATTTTGATCCCGGAACCATCTATGTGTATCCCACACGTGAGACCTCTTTAGACACTTCCAGGGTGTTGCTCTTCCTTGAAAAAGGCCTGAGAGGTCCGCAGGGCAGCAGCGAAATAAGATCTGCCGGATGCAATGCCAGCAATAATCCTTACAACTATTTCATCTATTCAATGGCAGAAATCAACGAGGTTAACGGGTGGGATAAAGCGTGCCCTCTTAAGGGAAGCATATATTTTCCAAGCAGCTCTTGCGCCGGATTGACAAATGCCAATAACGGTTTTGAAGCAATTACTAACCCGGATCTCTACGAAGATCTTATGGATGCGGGCATTTTGTGCAAACGGGGCAGAAACTCCAGCGGCGATTGCACGGATAAGGAACTCCAAGATACACAAACCGGCGGTGGAGGTGGTGGATTTGAAGTAGTTGTGGAACCTGCAAGGGATGACCAATACTGGCTGCCTGTGTCTTCTCGCTTAAAAGCGAGCATTATGAGCAAAAGCATAAGCCGTGAAGCAATTCCGGTGGCCTCTACTCCATCTGCGGAAAAATCCGCTTTGGTTATACCACGCATAGTTCGTTTGACAACAGATGCATTTACATTTGTTACGAATGAGGCGCAGCCCAACAAACTGAGAAATTTCTATTCGCTGATGTACCTCAACGGAGCAAGCGCTCCTGCCACGGAATTGGTTCCCAAATGCTGCGAACCGCCTTGGGATCAACCTTGGGATGTTCCTTGCACAAGCAATGAATTGCCGAATACGGGAAAGCTCAAGAACAATTCGTTCTTTCGCTGCACTTATGATAATACGGGCGATACCAAGTATTCGGATTTTTACATAGCCATTAAGGGTGAGGCAGGAGCAGCAATGGTATCTCTTAGCCCCAGAGAAGAGAAGTTTAAAGGAACTGGAGACCCAGACGGCTGTAGAGATGTGATTTTGTCTGCAACAAGCAATCCTAACGGATTTAATGTGAACATCAAAATTGTAGCTATGGATGGTAATTGGAGTTTGAAATCACAATTAAGCCCGAACAGTAAATGCACAATAAGCGGCACTGCCAACGGCTCTCTTGCAATGACGTCAAATTGGAATGTGAATTGCCCGCAAAATACATTTACAGCAGGCACCGCTGCTGTATTCAATGTATGCTCTAATAGGGATACGGATGATTTTATAAAATTCGGCATAGAGTCTGCTACGGACATAGCGGTTGACAATGCCAGAAGCGAAGCTACGCTTATAAAGGACAATGCGGTCTGGTATATTACAAAGGAGCTGTTTAAGGATAACGACTTTGTGCTTTGCCCCAATCAGGGCTATAACTGGCTAACTGTCACTTGCAGCCAGGGTGGTCGTGCGAGTGGAAACATGCTTTTGGGATGGCAATGCCCCATCGTGTCTGGGCAGAGCGTAACTCTTGCGCTTAACAATCCTGATGAGTCTTGCAAGGAATATGCAAAAAATACCCTTTCGAATGCTCAAAATGTTTTGAATATGAAGCTCATTCCTGCGAATGAAGGAAATCCTTATGTGAGTTTCCCATTGGATTTGGAGTGGAAGAGCTACACTATTATAGTAGATGGTGGTGTTTTGGGTTTTGAGACTTATAACTTGGCTATTCCGGAAGGCAAACGTTCCGGTCGCGGATTATCTTTCACTGCTTACCACGGCGAAAACTATTTGATTTCTTACGAAGGCACAATAAAAAAGATGGCGACTTGCGAGAGCGCAGTGAACTGCAATCCTAACCCGATGTTTCTGAGTTCGGAGCGAAAAGGCACAATGGCTCCAACCGGCGATGGCAAAATAACTTTGCAAGACATGCCTAAACCAACGGCAAATTGCTCTCCGGGACCCTCAGGGAGCGTAACCAAAGGTCCAAACTTGAATTTCACTTTTAAAGAAATTATGCCTCTTGAAAATGTAAATGCTCTTGATTGCGGTGTTCAAAAAGTTACATATACGGTGCGCAAGGATGCGGCTAATGGACCTCTTATAGATAATCCTAATTATGAGTATATAGATAATCAACCGCATTTAAACAGGATTGCGAATTTCTCAACCGAAGGCAATTACTATGTCACTGCAGTGATGGAATGCGCAGACGAACCGGGAAGAGCTACCGGCTCTATTGAATGCGGGAGATTGGAAATAAGTGCTGCTGCTGCGAATAAGTGCGTTTTCCAGCCGGCGTGGTGCAACAATAGATATATTAAAGCGAGCGATGTTCCAGCTAGAGCACCTGATGTCGGCAACGAGTGTTTCTTTGTAACATCAATTTCTAAATTCTGTTCAGGCACCGCATCTAGAATCAACGGAAGAGATATTGGCCAGGGTCTTATAAATTGTTGGAGCGGCGGTGGAACTTCTCCTACGGAAGCAGACAAGAGAGACGGCGGATATTATGTTTGGGTTGGCAGCAATGTAGGTGATTGGGGCGGCACAGCAAATCTTGCAAAACCGGATTGCAGTGATGGTGACGACGGCCCATCTTGCGGTTATCAGAATTCCTGGTGCGGAGGACTTTCGTTATTGCAAGTAACGCATAATTCAAATTCTTCTTGCATGTTTGTAACAGGCATTACAAAAATGAACGGTGGTACTTTGCAAATTAATAACCAATCCGGTTATATGAGAATTAATGGTGTGCAGCTTCAACAGCCGCAATGCGGGCAAAACTGGAATAATGCAATTGCAGATAAGCCATGCTCAACTTTTTTGGCTGAGAATGGCATTGCAACAATAGACGGCGGTTATTATATCAATGGAAGCAATACTAATGATGCTTCTAACAATGTGTTTGTTAACGGCACAGAGCCTAATTGCGGCGCAGGCAGCGGCACACAAAGCAGCAATTCTACAGCACAGAGCAGTAGTTCCGTAGCGCAGAGCAGCAGTTCAAGCTATACTATCACATGCAATATAAGCAATTTCACTAAATCTTGTTATGGTACTAGCAGCGATCCAATGCCGAGACCAAATACAAGTTGCGGAGATGGAACTTCCGGCGGAACTGCAGCTTTTAAAATAGCCGGAAATGATGTAGCCGGATGGAATTCTCTAGGAGGCACCAATCAAATGGGCACTGCCAGAACAAATGCTGCAATTACTTTGCACAGCCTTACATGTGGCGGCAGTCTGCAAACTCTTGCGACTCCCGTACAATGCGGAACTATAAATGTAGGTAATTGTACTACAACTCCGACTATCTCTATCACTACTCATCCATCAAATACAACTGTCATATCCAATAATTCCGGTACCTTGACTTGCGCAGCAAATGTGTCTCCAAGTGGAACTCCATCTTACCAGTGGTACAAAAACACATCAAACAGCAATTCTGGAGGCACGGTAGTAAGCGGAGCAACAAGTGCGAGCTACACATTCCCAAACAATCTGGCAACCGGGTCGCATTATTATTACTGTGTAGCCAGTTACACAGGAGCAACAGAGGCAAAGTCCAATGTAGCAACGGTTACTGTCAATGCTTTGCCTACTGCTACCTGCAATTGGCCAAATGCCAACGGACTAACCCTGTTCTCCGGAGCTAGCCGTCCGAATGATCCAACAGTAACCTACTCTGGCGGGAGTTGCACTGTAGGAAACTGGAGTAATCTACCGCCATCGGGAAATTTAACATCAACCGGCACGACAACTTACACTCCAACACCGAATAGCGTAACATGCGGTGGAACTACGCCAAGCAACAACGGCAGCATTAGCTGCGGAACATTAACGGTTAAGGCGGTACCGACAATCAGTTCCTGCACAGGCACATCCGGCCAAAATGTCACTTTGCCGACAAAACCCACGCAGCCCACGGTAACTCTAAATGACCCTGGCAATATTTGCTCAGACAACGGCTCCACAACACCTAACAGCAGTTGGACTAACGTAACTTGGACAGTAGGCAAAAACGGCACAGATGTAAGCAATGCTACATGGGCTAATATCTTTGACGTAGCTGGTACATATACAAATCGCAGCGTTAGTGGCAAGTGCGGTACTTACTCAAACAATTTGACAGCCAATTGCTCTGGAAATTCAACGGTGAGTGCGGCTGGCAGCGGAACGAGTATAACCATAGGAACAGGTGCAGGAGCCAATGGAACAACAGTGCCTGCTCCTTCTGGTGGCGGCGAGGCAACTTTTATTATCACTTGCTCAAGTACAACACAACCGCTTTATTGCAATAGAGGGAATAATACAATGCTTAGAATCTCGGTAAATGGCGGTTCTTGGCTGGCTCAGACAAATAATAATTCGCCCGTGACAGTTATGAGCCCATGTGTAACTGGAACAAAGATTACTATAGATTTTGGCAGTGCTGGTGATGCAATTTGCAATAATAGAGCTTCTTATTGGTGAAAACCGGAAAAAGCACAATATAACCCCAATGCCAGCGCAACACTCGCATTAAACGAGTGCGCCTCCGGTGCCATGGGAATTTTCACCACATCGTTGCAAAACTTTCTTATATACGGCGGCAAACCCTTATCTTCGCCGCCAATAGCCATCACCAAATGCTTTGAAAACTTAAAATCCGCAATTGAAGTCTCGGAATTGCCATCCAAACCCACAATCTGATAACCAGCCTCCCTAAGCTCCCCCATCGCAAACTCCAAATTCCCCGGACGGCAAATATCCATCTTCTCCAAAGCACCCGCAGAACTTCGCTCCACAGTCGGCGTAAGCCCGCACGAACCCTTAGCTGGAAGCAACATAAGCCTAACTCCTAGCGCAAGCGATGAACGAATGCAAGCACCCAAATTATGCGGATCCTCCAAATTAGCAGCAATCACAACCCTGCACGGAACATCATTCTGTTTCGCTTCAAGCAAAATTTTTCTGGTATCATTCCAGGGCAAAACCGCCTTCTCATGGCAAAGAGCCACAACGCCATTGTGCCGCCTAGTAAGCTTGTCCAAAAGCTTCTCCTCAACCTGCTGAACATGCACATTCGCCTGCTGAGCCAGCTTTTGCAAATCATAAAGCTTGTTGTTCCCGCTCTTAAGCTTGAACAAAACACGATGCACAATGCCGGGCTTTTTCCTCAAAAGCTCTTCCACATCCCTTATGCCGCCTATAGCTCGCTGCAGCTTTGTAAATTCTTCCTGTTGGTTATTCATTAAAGGAAAATAGAAAAATGGATGAAACCTCGTCCGTTCAGCTAGCGTGGCTAAGGAACAACAGCGTTTTTGACAAAGACGCTGCAACCTTGCCTGTTAAAAATGTTCATGTAAAAAAGAGCAAAAAAAAGAAAAAAAGCACAATAATAAAAGAAACACCGGCAAATTCAGAAATAGATTTGCACGGGCTTGGGGTAGAAGAAGCTCTTTGCAAAGTTGAGCTGGAACTGGAGCTCGCCAAAAAAAATAACTGGAAGCGCATAAGAATTGTGCACGGCATAGGCGAAAAATCAGGTGGAATAATCCGCAAAGTCCTGGTGCAAAAATTCCGCTCGGAATGGAGTGCTTGGGTCAGCGAATACCGCTTTGAAAGAAACAACAGAGGCTCAAGCCTAGCTGTGCTCGCTTAAATATTGCGTTCCATTATCACCGCAAGCAGCACCGCCACATAATGGCAAATAGCCGCACTCAGCACAAACAAATGCCATATAGCATGGTGATGGTAAATTTTCTTGCTCAAATAGAAAATGCTGCCAACAGTGTAAAGCCCGCCGCCCACAATAAGCAGAACCAGCACAGGCGTTGGCAACTCCACAAAAAAGCGCTTGCCGCCAACAAGCAAAAGCCAACCCATTGCTATATATATCAGAGTGCTTGCAATTTTAAAACGGCCAGTGAAAAATACTTTGAAAAAAATTCCCAAAAGCACCAGCGACCATTGTATTGAAAGCAAGGTTATTCCAAAAGAATCCAGCATATACATAAGCAAAAACGGCGTATATGTGCCGGCTATCAAAAAGAAAATTGAAATATGGTCCAGCTTGCGCAGTATTCTTTTTGCATCTTGGTTCTGCGTGCTGTGGTAGAGCGTGCTGGCGGTGAAGAGCATCAAAAATCCGAATGCGTAAATGGTTGCGCCCACAACGCCGGGAACATTCCCCGTTTTTGCGCCAATCGCAGATAAAAGCGGAATGCTTGCAACCCCAAACAATATCCCAATCCCATGCGTCATAGCATTCGCCATTTCCCTGCGCAATTCCCTCAAATCATCCATATTTCCCTCTCCAGTTCCACGCCGTGAACTTCCTTAACCTTTTGAACAATTTTTTCCATCAGAGCTTTAACATCATGCGCCGTAGCGTTGCCTTTATTCACAATAAAATTAGCATGAAGCTCAGACACCTGCGCATCCCCTACAGCGCAACCTTTTAAGCCACACGATTCTATTAGAGCCCCTGCGCTTTGCAAAGGAGGATTTTTGAATACAGAGCCTGCGTTTGGATATTGCAATGGTTGTTTAGCTTTTCTCCAAGCCAGAACCTCTTTTCTGTTTTTATCTATAGTTTCTTTTGGCATCTGAATAAAATCAAACTCCGCAGAAAGTATTATTTCCTTTAAGTGCTTGAATATGCTGCTTCTATACGCAAATTCGCACTCCCCTTTTGTCCTCGTTTTTATTTCGCCGCTCTCCGTTATGGAAGTCACGCTTTTTACGCAATCCGACATTTGCTGGCCGTGCGCTCCGGCGTTCATAAATATGGCACCGCCGATTGTTCCGGGGATTCCTTCCAGTTTTTCCAAACCGCCCAAGCCATTGTTTGCGGCATTCTGAATCAGGGAATGCAGATTTGTAAGGGCGTATTGCAATACGCCCTTACAAATCCGTATCACCAACCCATTGTATTCATCAAACAACACATTGCTGCCTCTCCCCAACACAAAATACGGAATTTCAAATTCTTTGCAAAATACGAGCAGAGCTTTAATTTCATCTACGTTTTTTGGTTCTGCGAAAAATTTTGCATTGCCACCTATTTTGAATGTGGTGTATTTTTTTAACGATATGTTTTTTTGGATTATATCCGGTATGTTTAATATTTTTTTGCATTGTTCTTTTGTGCCGTTGTTGTTTATTATTCGGGTGTATTTTCCGATTGCCTGTAGGGGCAAACCTATGTGTTTGCCCCTACAGGCGAGTCTCTCCAATCTTAGATTTTCGTCTGTGTTTACCAGCCAGATCTGTTTCATTTTTTTCTCTAATTCCGGGCATTTATACAAAACAGCTGCTTCAACGAAATCCGGGTTTCTTTTTTCAATTTCAGCCGTCAAAACAGGGTACACAAGGCTTTCCAAAAGCTCAAGTTTTTGCGAGTCATTAAAGACCAGATTTGAGATAAATTTTCTGTTAATCCCATTATCATCTACAGCCTCTTCGCCAAATTCCTCTGCTATCTTTTTTCGCAACTGCGCATTCTCTTTGTAAAGCTCATGGGCCAGGGAGTCTGCATCCAAAACATCAAACCCAGCTTCTCTTATAACAGAAGAAACAAAAGACTTCCCAGAACCGATTAAACCTGTGATGGCGAACATATTTCCCAATAACCGCTTTTATCAGAACCAACACGCCTTATAATTTCGTTTTCCTGCAATTTTTTAATTTCACGAACAATAGTAATTCTAGATACAGATAAAGCCAATTGAGTTATATCCGGCTCCTTTTTAAGCATGCCTAAAATTTTATCAGCTAAATTTACAGTATCATAGAGATACGAATCCCATGAATATTGCATAACCAGCAAATACACATCTGATATTTCGGAAGCAGACAGCCTGTGGTTTGTCAAATTTTTGATAGGTTCGCCTTTGTCATCGACACCTACCAATATTCTTCCGCCTTTTGTATTGGCAAACGCAGTCAAAGTTTCAATGACTCCCTCGTCAAAACTTGACTTAAACTCAATGTCTCCCTTTTCATTCATATAAGAGGAAAATAGAAAATCCAATGCTTGCGCAACAGACACGGCTAATACGCCCTAACCCAGTCGGTTTTATACTCAACCATATCGCCGGAAACTTTCAGCAAGCCTATGCCAAGCTTTTTGGCTTCTTTAACTGTAAACTCGTCAAAGGCAAACGAACCCAATCCAAGATATATCTTAAAATCCGCATAATCCGAGAATAAAGTTCGGAAATTCGGCACTTTTCTCTCAATCATCTCTTTTGGATCTTCGCTTTGAGCCCTGTACTTAACCTCAATAATGGCAACAGCATTATCGTTAATCATAACAATATCAAATTGGTCTTCCAGCCTTGTGCCATCCGGCATTTTCTTCAGCATTTTGAAATGATTGCTAACCGTATCAAAATGCACACCGGCAAAGGATTTGCTTTTCTCAAGCGAATGAAAAAACAAATTCTCCGCAAATTCACCACTGCTTCTGCTCATGCCACCTATCTGTGCCCAAGTTTCCTTCTGCGCACGCTTTAGCTCACGCATAGATTCACTTATAGATTCACGAGCTTCACGATTGGTTTCATCCATACGTGCCCAAGTTTCCTTCTGTTTCTCATTCAAACTTACAAACAAGTCTTTCAACTCTTGATCTGTCATAAACATAACTCCATTTTAAATTGTTATTGCAAATATAATAAGAAATATAGAAAAAAGTACAAAACACATTCATTTTGCAAACAAATGTTTACATTTTGGTGCATTTTGCAAACAAGTGTTTACATTTTCTAAATTCCTCTCACAATGAATATTTTGCAGAAAGGTGGTGTTAAAGAAATGCTGATAATAGCCATGCCTATGGTTATGTCCATGTCTTTTGATACCTTTTTGGTCTTTATAAACAGAATGTTCCTCTCCAAGCTCGGCTCAGACTATATGAATGCCGCCTTGACAGGCGGATTGATGGAAATGGTCACCATCACATTTTTCAACGGAGTTATCAGCTACTCAACCGCAATGGTCGCCCAGAATTTGGGTGCGCAAAAAATATCACGATGCTCACTTGTGCTTGTGCAAGCCATAATCATAGCCGTATGCAGCTACCCAATGGCACTCGCACTGATGCCGCTTGCGCACACATTTCTAAACCTGTTCCATGTATCTGCAGAACAAAGCGTGCTGCAAATAAAATACTTCGACATTTTACTCTACGGCTCAATCATCACAATGATGCGTCACGCATTCTCCTGCTTTTTCATAGGGCTCGGCAGAACTCGTGTTGTTATGAGCGCAACCCTCACAGGGCTTGTCACAACGCTGTTCCTCAGCTATTGCTTCACATTCGGCAAATTCGGATTTCCTGCGCTTGACATCATCGGGGCTCCCATCGCCATAATCTCCGGAAACTTCTCTGCGCTCTGCGTTTTGATGGCAAAGTTTTTCAGCAAAGAATACAGAGAAAATTATTCCTCAAACAAATGCTGGAGATTCAGCAAAAGAATTTCCTCAACTCTTATAAAAAAAGGTTTGCCGTCCGGCGCAGAAATATTTTTGAATATGCTCGCTTTCCAAGCCATGATACTCACTTTCGATTCGCAAGGAGTGATAGCCGCAACAGCCACAAGCATAATGTTCAGTTGGGATATGGTCGCTTACGTGCCGCTGATCGGGCTTGAAATAGGTGCTACCAGCATAGTCGGCAAATATGTGGGGGCTAGGGATTTTGCTTCTGCAAACCGTTCCATATATTCGGGAATGAAAATTGGCGTTATTTATTCGGGAATTATAATTCTGTTTTTTGTGGGAATACCCGGCATTTTGGCAAATGTTTTCACTCCACACATACCAGGCCCGGAATGGGAAGAATCTCGCAACCTGGCAGTATCCATGATTCGCCTTGCCGCAGTTTATGTGAGCGTTGCAACATTCATTGTTGTTT
>Ga0209755_10000899_pt1 | contig 50768 bp, 42 predicted proteins | sample TergutCo191P1_FD_187301 | JGI IMG/M metagenome (GOLD analysis project Ga0209755, IMG submission 187301) | Cornitermes sp. P1 segment gut microbial communities from Petit-Saut dam, French Guiana - Co191P1 (SPAdes) (version 2) | ecosystem: Host-associated > Arthropoda: Insects > Digestive system...
CAATCCTCCAGCCACATCGCTTTTTCTTCTTCACTGTACCTCATCTGACTCCTCCAGTATTTTATTTTTTCTGGAAGTTTACTTTGCTTTTCTTACTGATGGGAGAAGCGGTTGTTTTGACGGTTACTATCTTTTCCTCTACTATAATAATAACTTCCTAACAAAAAAAACAGGGGCATTGCTGCCCCTGTTTTGAATCAGATAATAATTAAATCATTAATCGTCGTTGAAAGTAATACCTGATATAGTATAGATACTGTTTTTGTTCATCGGTATTAAAATCGTGATATTAGGATTGACTTCTGTTGATGAAATATCAATTGTTATTTCCTGTTCTGTCAAACCATTGCTTGAATACTGAGTTCCTTCACCAATCTTATTTCCTAAAGCGCCTCCTGCAGGTTCTGTTGCAGTAGCTGTAGCGTATATTGCAGGTGTTTTCCAACCCGTATCGCCGGCAATACCTTTTAATGTGAATGTTACAGAGGTATAATCACTTAAATCGCCGGTTACTTGGAAGAATACGCCTGTGTAATTGTGACCCTGTGTTGTAATAATTGTATAGCCTGTATTATCCGCATTCGCATAAACGCTGCCGTTTGTTCCAACAACTTTTGCTTCTACAGTTTGTTCAGTACCGGCAAGATCAATCTTAATTCCTGAAACGCTCGTTGCGCCTGCTACAGTGATAGAATTTGATGTCTTGGTCACATATCCTGATTTGGATATTTTTGCTGTATAAACGCCGGGCATTAATGTTCCTAATGTTGAACCTGTTGAATCTCCTGTTACAATACCCCAATTCTTGTCGTCTGTATTTGCTGCAGTACCATCTTGCGCCGGGGCATCAATTTCTTCACCGCCTCTGAACCAATGAATTGAATAACCTGTTTCCGCTCCGCCATAAGTTGCGGTTAAGGTGCTTCCAAGCGCTGTACCGCCTGCTATTGAAAGGTCCTGTGTGAATGGGGTTGTTCCTTCTACAATTAATTCAACGAAGTGGATGTTTGTGATTGACCATGCTGCCGAGTTTGCGTGGATGTTGATAATGATATATACACTCTGCGCTTCGTTCGCATCTCCAGCGGCATTATCCGCGGTGATTACGCCGCTGATGTTTGTTGAACCTGTACTAACACCGGCTCTTGGAATAATACAATTAGTTCCGGTAGGATCGCTTATCCAACCATCACTATCCACCGGTTTAGCCTCGAAAGCTCTTACGTTAATCTGTTTGCTTCCAACATCGCCAGCCAAACCTGTATAAGTAAATTCAATTTTTTCAAAATCGGCTAAGGATTTACCTGCGCCAAAATTAATCATGAAGCCCATGTGCTGGCGACCATAACTTTGACCTGTGCTGCCGTAAATTACGCCGCCTGTTGTCGCTGCTACGTTTCCACCGTTCGCTTCAACTGTAACTGTTGTTACGCCTGCAACGCCTGAAACAGCAACGCCTGTTAATGTCGCTTTTGTGGCATCGGCAAGTACCGTAAACGCTATTTCAAGACTTTCATAACCCTGAGCGCCGTACACTACTTTATAGTCTGTTCCTGTCATTACCGGTGTGTATGTAGCGCCTGTACCAAGCTGAGTTGTTCCCTTGAACCATGTAAATGAAGTACCCGCTACTAAGCCGCCGTCATCACCTTCATAAGATGCCGTGAGCTGTGTGAAGATTAAGCGCGCTGCCGCGGCTTTATCAAGGCTGATTTCGCCGTCAAAATGTGAAGATCCTATTGTAATGCGTGTTATCAAAGGAAGCTGATCAGCAGCGCTTGATGTCGCGATTACTCTGTATTCACCGGCTACAGGAGGCGTATATACCGCTGATGTAACCGCGGGAGGATTAGTACCTGTACCGGGATTTGCCCACTTGCCTTCTACAACTCTCTGCCATCTGTATGAGTATGATCCACTACCGCCTGTTACAGTCGCTGTGTGTTCGTGCGCCGCGAGTCTGTAGTGCTCAGGATCTGTTGTTGAGATTGCTAATGTTCCGGTGATGGAAGCGTTAGCCGTCATCGGGTAAATCGCTGTAATTGTCTGTGTTGAAGCATCGTACTGCGCCCATGCGCCGGGTACTGAATCGAATACCGCTTCCGAATCATCGAATGTGTATCCGGGTTTCGCAGACAACTTGATTGAAGCTGTGTAAATTGTCATCGGTTTGAAAATTCCGCCCCAGTAGTTTAAATCCGTGTCAATTGCCGGTGACCATGTAACAGCGCCTGTTACCTGTGTTCCGTTAACCGTGAAAATCGCGTCTTTACCAGCTACAGGTGAAATATTTGTCGCGATTTCGTTGTCGTCAATCGGAAGTGCTTCGTTGACTTCGACTTTGATTGATTTGAGCGTTATCGTCAACGGATAATCCACTGCAGCTGTATTTCTTGTTTGGAAGTATAAAGCTCCGGTATTGTTTAAGCTATCATCATTTCCACTCTGATTGGCACCAAACTGTTCATTTTTTGTATGAGTAACTCCGCCTGCTACTGCAACTTGTGTATTAAATTTAACATCTCCAACAATTGAACCTGCCCAGCCACCGCCGGCTGTTGCGTGTCTGAAACCCCAGCGTAAAATAGCATCAGAAGAAGCCACACCATCAACTGTTACTTTTATACTATCACTATTCTGGAATGTAGCAGATGCCAGTTCTCTTTCCAGCTGGGAAAGAGCGAATGACATAAGATCGTCGCCCGCAGCAAATGTGAAAGCTACTGTGTTAGCTTCTTCATCGATAACAATAGAATCACTTATATTTGAGTTGTTGGTAAATTTGTTTAAGTCAACATAGAAAACATATTTTCCGGTTACTAATTCACCGGGAGCAACTTCAGGTACGATATAGGTTTCTGTAGGACCTGTTTCGCCGCCGATCTTTCTTGTACCTGTAATTACAAGTTCTTCAAGCCAGAAGATGCCTTCTCTGTGTACGCTGTTTGAATGGTAGCAGATTCTTGCGCCGCCATTATTTTGGTTGAAAGGTGATCCTCTCATGAGTCCTACTTCAGCCGCTGTCAATGTGAATGATTTATCGAACTCGCCTGTTGCCGATGTAGCTCCGTCGGAGCCGCTCTGGAAGTTTGCTACGCAGTTACTGTAGTTTGTAAGAATCGCAACGCCGCCCGCACTGCCTGATACTGAAGGAGTATCGCGTCCTTTTATTTCGATAACGTCGCCCGCGCGGAAACCGAAGCCCGCGAATTTAAGGTCGATACCTTGTCCCCAGTCAAGTCCTGCCGCATTAAATTTAAGTTTCTTTACTCCGCCTTCCGTTACGACTTCGGCTTTAGCCATTCCGCCGTCTATGCGAAGTAAATCTTCACCCATTATTTCAGAGAAGTTTGCTGTGATGTCGCCATCGGGAAGCGTTTTGAGAATTGTTGATAATCTGAATAATTCTACTTCTACCTCGGTGGATACCGGCCAATCTTCGCCGGAACCGCAGCTTACAAATACCATCGCAAGCGTCACAAGAAGCGCCGCCGCGATAAATGAAATCTTCTTTAACATATTCTATCCTCCTAGAATGTTTAGCTCCTAACAGGAGCTGTTTAAAGGACTGCTCCCAAATTAGAAGCTCAACTCTACTCTTACAGGAATCTTATATTTAAGTTTTGCATTATCCTGAGTATTGCTTTCAAGCCATAGACCTGCGCGGAAACTTCTGTATCTTACATAAGGTGTGATAAACCATGAAAGATATTCGTTATTTGTGTTCATGTCGAATACAAAGTCGCAGTAGAATGAAACATTTTTAAGCGTATAGTGCGGCATGATGTTGAAGGTCCAATATACTCCGCTGTCTTTTACGGCAGGTCCGATATTTTCACCTGTGTCATTCGTGTTAAAGCAGATAGCTCCGCGTGTTTTGATTCCGAAGTTACCCGAGTTCCAGTGAAGACCGAATCCGATTCTCCAAGGTACTGCAGGACCGTGTATCGCAGGATCGAATGATAATCCGAGCTGCGCTCTGAGTCCCTGAATCGCTGTCAACATGAATGAAATTCCGATTCTTCCGAAGCCGGCTCTTTCATTAGGATCATCGATCTGTTCAAATGATTTTCCCGAACCTACATAGCTGAAGAACGCTGTTCCGATATCGGGAATGCGGTAGTTCGCGCTGAGTTGAAGTCCGAATGGATATAAGTTGGCAAGTTCAGGTGCAGTTCCTACCGGAAGAACAAGATTTAAAGTTAAATTTTCTACTCCATAGTAAGATACAGCAAGACCGAGTGAATCCCAGTTACCGGGGAATACCGAGCGCCAGAACGCCCAGTTATGTCTCGCGTTTGTTCCTTCGCTGCCCTGATGGAACTGCCAGTCTGTAAGAGCGTCGCCTGTGCTGAACTGACCATCCGCATCTCTGCCAAGGAAAATTCTTAATTCAGGAATTGGTCTCCAGAATAAAAATACTCTGTGGTAACCGTTGTCCTGCTGTCTTACGCGAACAAGACCGCCGACCTTACCGTCGTCACTTGTTGTTCGTAACTGAACATATGCAGTGTCGAGAGTGGCGTTAGTAGCAGGTGGCGTATCATCACCAATAGTATCGTCCATAATAATAAACCACCGTGCTTCCAGAGCACCGCTTACGGCCGTCTGCGCAAACACTGCTCCAGTGACCAGAGCGAGCATCACTGAAATTGCAATCAGTTTTTTCATACAATCTCCTCCTAAAATATTTCGAGAGAACAGGTAAACTGCTCCCCTCCCTGCTAAAAATAAAGAACCTTTATTTTCAGCAAAACCCACACTGAATGAAAGCAGCAATCAACGATCACTATATCTCTTTCATTTTATGCTATCTTTATATATACATTGAAAGTCGAACAGATGTCAAGCAAATTTCAGACTTTTTATCATTTTATGAAAAAAAAATTATTTTTTGCACTCTTTTCTGTAACCTTTTTACTGTTGTGTTTTTTAACGAATATTTGTAGAATTTTGCATATTTCGCTATGCTGTGTGACTGCAATACAACAAAATGCCAATTTTTGCGGTATTTTTGCATAAATATTCGCTTATATTCGCTGCGCCGATTTGAGGGAGATAAATTCGTGACACTTAATGGAAAGATGTCAAAAAATGGGCAAATAATTGCGGAATTTGGCTAATTGATATATTTTTTTAACTCTTCAATGTTCGCCAGTTCTTTCATTAAGCCTTGAAGTGAGTCTCTCGATATTATCCATATTCTTTCAGCCAATATTTCACCGTAATCATGCGCAAGCTTATTTCTTAAACCTATAATATTGGTCCAGGGTATGTAACTTAAATCATCTTTTGTTTCTTTACTTATTTTATTAGCTGCCTGCCCAATTACTTCCAATTGCCTTTCTACAGCCAGCTTTCTCATTTTATCTTTTTCAAACTCGTGATATTTTATTTCTTTTGTGAAATCATTTATATCTTTTATGCAATTTACTATATCAATAAGAAATGATAAATCATTTTCATTAAGCGGCATATATTATTTCCCGGCTTTCTAATATTTTATTTTTTCTAATTGGATTTTTTAATGATTCTTTTTCGACAACATCAACTTTCCTTCCGATTAAATTTTTAAATTCATTTTCCAGTTCAATAATATCGAATAATGTAATATTGGAATTTGATGTAAAAGAAACAAGAAAATCTACATCGCTGTTATCGGTAAAATCATCTCTTATTGATGAACCAAATATTGATAATTCATTGATAAAATATTTCTGACATAGTTTTATTACATCATCATATTCGAGAAAAATTCCATTTTTATTCAATTTTTCTAAAGTTTTCATATAAGTTACTTATAACTTAATTTTATATTAACATTAAATGATAATCAAGCGGAAACAGTCCGAATCATATTGACTAAATCCTGAGATAGTATATTATGAATAAATATGAAGGTAATTTATTTTTTAATGGCGATATTTATTCTTTGCTCCTGCGCGACGGGCAGTAACCGCGAAGAAGAAGAAATTTCAGCGGATTTAAAATCTCCTCAAATCGAACTGGGCGAAGTTGAAGCGCAGTTTGAAACTATGCTTGGTATGGGTAAGCTTGTAAAACAAAAGGTTAAAATGATTTATTTTCCTCTGGAAGACGCTGTGGCTCTTTATTACAGGCACGAGTTTGTAAATTATCACCAGTTCTGGAGCGAGAGCGGACGGGAATTATTCATCGGCTCTCTTGCGCGTTACAATAACGATTACGATTCGCGCGATCTTGATTCAAAATCACGTTTAAAAAATCTTAATAAATACGGCACGACGAGAGGATATTTGATCTGGCAGATGCTTTCCATCACTGTTCAGGCTAAAGGAAATATGGATATGGAGCTCGGTTATGTTTTCAAAGACAGAGCGCCGTATTTTACGGTGAATCAGAAAGTCGCGGAGTATACCGATCCTGACGCGACAAGCGATCACAGACAATCCATGGTTATAACTTTATATTTTACAAGAGCGCAGGCGGCGGAGGTCGCCGCTCTTTTCGATTCGCAGCTGCTGAAAGACACGAGAATGCCTAAACCTGCAAGGGTCGAAACAGAAACGCCGGATACTACCGTAGAATGGGATGAATATTAATTTTATGGTTGAGAAAGAAGATTTAATCCGATGTTCCGCTATTGTTTCCGACTGCAGAAAAGAAATGTCGAAACGCATTGTGGGACAAAGAGAAATGATAGACGGACTGCTGGCTTCGCTTGTAGCGGGCGGTCATATTCTTCTTGAAGGCGTTCCGGGTCTTGCTAAAACATTAGCTGTTAAAAGTCTGGCGCAGATTACGGGATTGGATTTTAAAAGAATTCAGTTTACTCCCGATTTGCTGCCTGCCGACCTAACGGGAACGATGATTTTTGAACAGGCTAACGGCAAATTTTCCGTGCGAAAGGGTCCTGTGTTCGCGAATGTAATTCTTGCCGATGAAATTAACAGAGCGCCCGCGAAAGTGCAATCGGCGCTTTTGGAAGCGATGGAAGAAAAACAGGTAACGGTAGGTGAAAACAGTTATCCTCTGCCCGATCCTTTCTTTGTTCTCGCGACAGAAAATCCTATAGAGCATGAAGGAACTTATTCTCTTCCCGAAGCTGAGCTGGATCGTTTCTTAATGAAACTTCTTATCACCTACCCCGCTCCTGTTGAAGAATTGGATATCGTAAAAAACAGTCATTCTCTTGCCGTCGGTTCAAGCGCGCATCAGGAGCCGTTAAATGTTGTTTTAACAATGGAAAAACTCGCGTTTTTACGCGCAATTGCGCAGGATATCCATATAGATGAAGAAATTTCCAGATACATTGTATCGATAGTTACCGCAACGCGCCCGGCTTTAACAAGGTCGAGGGTGGAAGGAACCAAATCCGAGGACGGCGTTTACCGTTATGTGTCATTCGGAGCGTCACCGCGAGCGAGCATCGCGCTTTTCCGCTGCTGTAAAATACTTGCTATGTTCGACGGACGCAGTTTTGTAAGCCCGGAAGACGTTAAAATGGCGGCGCTTCCTGTTTTACGCCACAGACTTGTGCTTAGCTACGAAGCTGAAGCGGAAGGCATGGACGCGGACGCGGTTATCGAAAGAATTTTAAGTCATGTGCCGGTGCCGTAATGCATGGAAACAAGTGATTTATTAAAATCCATTATTAATCTTCCCATTATCTCGCGCGGTCTTGCGGAAGAAATGTTAGCTGGCAATTTTCGTTCCATCTTTAAAGGCATGGGCATGGAGTTTGACGAAGCGCGGCACTACCAGCCCGGCGATGATATCAGAGCAATAGACTGGAACGCAAGCGCGCGTTTCGGCTGTCCTTTTGTGAAAATGTACCGCGAAGAAAGAGAATTAACTATAATGATTTTACTTGATGTTTCGCCTTCCATGCACAGAACAAATATCGCGCGTCCCGGTTTAAGCCCTTACGAGCAGGCTTTATTGAGCGCTTCATTAATCGCGTTTTCCGCGGAACATACAGGTCAGCAAATCGGCGCGTTATTTTTTGACCGCGATATTGAAAAAGCTTTTTTACCGAGAAAGGGAAGAAAATATTTAATGGCTCTTGTTACTTCGGCTTTGCAATATCAAAACAATGTTATTCCGAGGCGTTCACAGTACGGAAGCGATCTTTCGTCCGCGTTAACGGGCGCTCAGCGTCTGTTAAAAAAAAGATCGTTAGTTGTCGTTATCTCGGATTTTTACAGCGTAAACTGGGAACAGGAGATGGGCAGCCTTTGCAGAAAACATGATGTAATAGCTATCCGTATAAATGATTCGAAGGAACTTCCTTTTCCGGGTCTTATAACGATTGAAGACCCTGAGACCGGTGTGCACATGGAAGCGCCGGCGGGTTTGGATTCATTCAAGGAAAGCTGGGCGACATGGCATGAAGAAAGAAACGCGTTATGGGAATCTCAGTGCAGAAAATGCGGCGCTTCATATTTGGATCTTCCTGTGGAAGCTGACGCGCCTTCCGTATTAATTAAATTTTTCGGCAGCAGAACGAAAAGCAAACATAGAAGCGTGAAAAAAATATGAAAAAATATTTAATCATATTTTTATTTTTGTTATGCGGCATTTGCGGCGGAAATTTACACGCGCAGATGTCAAGAGCCTATCTGATTCCAGGAAATATCTATGTGGGCGATCCTGCGGCTTTGGTTCTGCCTCTGCCCGCAACTCAGTGGATCGAAGATATCACTCTTACAAGGAGTAATTCTTTTATTTCCGATTCTCGTTTTCCCGCGAGCGAACATATAGAGTTTCAAAGAATTATTCTTGAAAGGCGTCCTACGGGGAGCAGATTGATAATCGAGTTTACGCCGTTTGCGGCAGGCTCGCTTGAAATGCCGGTCATCGATATCGGCGGAGAGCATTTCTCTGGATTGCGCGTAACGGTCAACTCGCTTTTGGACGGCAGAAACGCGCCTGTGCTTTCGCAGGCGGCTTCCGTTTTGGCTATGCCGGGAACCGCTATTCTGCTTTACGGAGCGATGGCGGCAATTGTATTAATTATTCTTTCTGTTGTCTGGTTTGTTTTTAAAGGCAGAACCGCGATTATAAGATGGAAAGAAAAATGGAAAAAACGGATGCTATTTGCTTCCATACGCGGCACGCTCAAACGCCTCTACCGCGCTCTTTACAGAGGAATGGATATAAGAAGAATACTTGACAGGTTATCTGACGATTTTCGCGGCTTTCTTTCCATCCTTACCGGCGACAATTGCCGCGCAATGACGGCGCGGGAGTTTGAGCGCACTTTTGAACATTTGGAAGACAGTCTGTTTCTTGGAAGTTTTTTTACAAGATGCGACAGAATGAGATTTTCAGGCATTCCTGTTGAACATGAGGATGTTATGCGCCTGTTAGACGACATGCGCAGCTTTATCAATTTAAAAAGCAGGGAGGAAAAATCAAAATGAATTTTGCTTTTGATAATCCTCTTCTTGCGATATCCGCCGTTTTTTTAATTCCTATCGCCGTAATTATTTATTCGCGGATAAGAAATCCATTTGTCGCGGCGATACCTCTTGGCGCTCCCGGCGGAGCTCATTTTAAAACATCGCAGATCGGCGGTTTTGTAAAATTCCTTCGTTTTCTGGAGATAACCGGCATTTTTCTTTTGTTTTTCAGCGCGGCAGGTCCTTCCATTAAAACCGCGGAAACTGTCTGGCTTAACCGCGGCGCGGATATAATTTTTATTCTTGATACAAGCCCGAGCATGGCGGCTATAGACATGGACGGAAAAAACCGTTTTTCCGCCGGCAGAACTCTGCTCGCCGAATTTTCGCATAAAAGACCTACGGACAGCATTGGGCTTGTCGCGGTAGGTGAAGACGCGGTTCTTCTTCTTCCGCCGACTTCGGACAGACATTCTCTTGAACTGCGTCTTGAACAGCTGCAGATAGGCGAACATGGAGACGGAACGGCTCTCGGCATGGGCATAGCCGTTGCGGCGTACCATTTGGATAAATCAAACGCTAAGCGAAAGATCGCGATTCTTATCACTGACGGTGAAAATAACGCCGGAGCGATACACCCTGAAACAGCTGCGTCTCTGTTACTCGAAATGGGCATTTCATTCTGGATAATCGCCGTAGGCTCGGCGGGAGAAGTTCCCATTGATTATATTGATCCTTACACGCGCATACGCAGAACAGGAATTTTTGATTCACGCTACGACGCGGAAAGTCTAAGGCGTTTAAGCGCGGCAGGCGGCGGCACTTTTATTTTAGCATCTAACATTGACGCTTTTTCCGCAGCTTTTTCGCAGATTGACGATTCAGAGATTACCGTGCAAAGATCGCGCATTGTCAATAAAATGACATCGTACTCTTTCCAGTTTTTACTTGCCGCTGTTATTGTTTTAACCGCGGTTAAGTTTACAAGGCGTTATTTGCTGGGAGCGTTAATATGAAATTGAAATTCACGGATATTAACCCTGTTCTCAGAAAAAAAATGATTTTATCGGATTTGTTTTTCTATTTATTTCTTTTGTTATCTGCAATAGGGCTTTTAGGTCCGAAATGGGGCATGGGTTACGCGCCGTCAGAATACAGGCGGGGATTGGACGCTGTTTTCGCGATAGATGTTTCGCGCAGCATGGATTTACGCGGTGAAATTGCGGGACAATCACGCGCGGTTTCTCCTTCGCGCCTTGAACGTGGTTTAACAATAGCGAAGGAGAGCGTTACCTCTGTTTCGGGAGCGCGTTTTGCCGCGGCTATAGGAAGAGGAAGGGGCTACCTTTCCGTTCCTCTTACTTATGACAGCGAAGCTGCTCTTGTTTTTTTGGATTCTATAGACGCGTCGAGCATGACGGGAAGAAGCACCAATCTTGAATCTTTAATTGAAGCTGCGGCTGACGCTTTTCAGAGCACATCTCCCGCAAGGAAAGTGATTATCCTTATTTCAGACGGAGAAACTCACTCGGGTGTTGTACGCAACGCGGTGAACCGCTGCGTAAGGGAAAATATTGTTTTAATTTCGGTTGCGGCAGGCAGCGACGAAGGGCAGTTTATTCTGGAAAGACCTGATGATCCCGAATCTATTCTTGTAATCAGCCGCCGTGACTCGTTTTTAATGCGCGGAGCGGCGGAAAGAACAGGCGGCATTTATATTGACGCAAACCGCGATGACGCGCCGTTTCTACTTTCGTCTCACCTGCTTTCTTTATCGCAGGAGACAGGAAGCACAAGCCGCAGCAAAGAACCGAAACAAAGAAGATCTCTCTTTGTTATTTTGTCATTAATCGCTTACGGCATTTCCAAGTTTGTTACGCGCCAGCCTAAAAAATCAGCCATGCGGAAAGTTCCGCTTGCGGGAATTGCCGCGATACTTTTATTTTTTACTTCCTGCACCGAAGGAAAACTGCTTTTGCTGGAAGCGAATTATTTGAACTCGCGCGGCAGATACGACGACGCATTGGTACAGTACATGAGAGCGTTGGAACACGCCGATTCCGCTCCCTACGCCGAATACGGTCTTGGGTTAACATTTTATTTGTTAGACGAAAACAGCGCCGCGCTGAACCGTTACGTCGATTCCAGAAAACTTCTTGAAAAATTCTCGGAAAACGAACATAGAGAACTGAGATTCAGAAATCACTACAATACAGGCGTAATTCTTTTTGAGGAAGGCGAGTACCGGCTTGCGGCAGACGCTTTTAAAGAGGCGTTAAAAGAAGATCATAAAAAACTGGACGCAAAGCGCAATCTTGAATTGAGTCTTATGTCTATAGACATGGACGCAAAGACGGAAAGCCGCCCGAGGGAACAGGGTGAATTAAAAGAAGTTCTTTTTGAATATTTGAAACAGGAAGAACAGCAAAAATGGAAAAGCCGCGAATGGGCTCCTCCTGAAGACATTGGAACAGGAGCGGATTATTAAAATGAAAAGATTTATTTTTATTCAAGCGTTTTTTCTTTTTATATTAATAAATATCGAAGCGCAAAGCAACAGACCTATGGCGACAGAAATTCCCCGCGCAGAACCCTCCGCTCTGCCCGCGCCGCCTCCGGAAAGGCGCATAACAGTTCACGCATTAACATGGGACGCTCCGCGTGAGATGAAATTTAAAGACCGTTTGATTATTACATTACGCGCAAACAGCCGTATAAGCCGCCTGCCGCCTTCATCTTTTTTTATGCCTAAAGTCCCTCAAAATGTAATACTCGCATCCGCTTCGATTACGCCTCAGGAAGCATCAAGCGGCATAGTATTAAAACTGACGCTGATACCCCTCAGCGCGGGATTATTCGTTCTGCCCTCGTATACTTTAAATCAGGATGACAGCACAAGATTCCTTGTACCGGAGCTAAGGCTGCTTGTAAGGGAATGATGGAAAAATGAAACAGTTTCGGCGAAGCGTCAGATAAAAATATTATTTACCGGAATTTCCAATATCGGCATCCTTATTATAAATTTCTATTTCTTTTTCGATTATACCGGGAACATCTTCAGGTCTAATATCGGTTCTCAGCATTTTAATATTTGTCAGCCATTCATCATCTTTTATTTTTCTGCTTTTTGTTAATAATGCTCTTTTCATAAGCAAGGGGCTAACCATTCCGTATTTTTCTTTATAAAATTCAAACATTTTTTTTAATGGTATCTCCCGAAGTAAAAAAGCAATATCGATAAAATCACGAGGCTGCGATCTCCCGATAATAGCTTTTAATTTCATGGCGGATATTTCATTTATATTAAACATTTTTATGTTATCTTCGATAATCGGTTTTTCTATTATATTTTCTTCATAATAAACCAGCTCTACCTTAACCTTATTTATAAATACCCTTATAAAGTGATCATCGGAAAATACTATATCAATATCTTTGTAATTATTGGTAAAATATTCACTTAACAAAACAGCGTTTTGTTTTTCAGATGTAAATAAATCGATATCCGTGGATGTTCGATGTCCTATTTGAAGCGCAAGAGCTGTTCCGCCTGCCAAAATATGACTATCAAATAAAGAATTATTTTGCAATTCTTTGATTAAATTATACATATCTGAAGCGACTGTATCTTTTTTAAGCATGCAAGAACCTCTTAATTACATTAAAGAAACAAAATTATTTTTCATACCACATTTTCTTGCCGTAGGATTTAAATTCCTTCTCGTCTACTTTTAATACAAAAGCCGTATAAGTGACATTATCCCTATGAAGATTTTCCATGTTCAATGCGGTATTTTTAATATCTTCATACGTATATAATTTCCACATGATGATCTCGTCATTTTCCACGCCGGCATCAAGAATGCGTTCAATGATTTGCCTTTTGTCTCTTATATAGTCCATTTTTTCAACATTAAAATTCCAAAGCAATCCGCCTGTTAATTGCAATAGAGGTTCATAATTATTTTTAAATTCGGTTTTTTCTTCAACCATAACGGGCAAACTCCTCTTTAATAATAATTATAAATTACAAAGTTCAAAAAATCTATATTTTCATTGCTCTTATAATCATAACGTCGCCGCAATTAAAGATTTTGACGAGGCGATCGGCGGGTTTTTTCAAGTTTTTCAGAAAACTGCCGGAGGGAAACGCGCCTGCGGCAATGCCGCCCCATGTTTTGCATTTTATTTTTTTAAAGCCTGCGGTTTTTAAAAGCTTTGTTAATGTTTTAACAGAGAAAAGATAAAGGTGGTCAAAAATCGCCGAGCGCCATGCCGAACCGAAAAGACGCGCCTGAAAACCCGCAATATTAGGCGTGGTTATAAAAATTGTTCCGTCTTTTTTTATTATGCGCGAACATTCCAGAAGAAAGGATTTGGGATCATTCAGGTGTTCAATAAGGTGCGAGGCGTGAATTACATCGAAACTTTCGGAGGGAAAATTACATTCTTCAAGAGGGATGTTTTTAACATCGAGGGAACGTTCTTTTTGAGCGTATACCGCAGAAGGAGAAATTTCCACGCCTGTTACGCGCCATCCGCGCCCGCGAAGATGCGACAAAAGCGCTCCTGTCGCGCAGCCGATATCTAAAACCGCGGGGTTTTCAGCCAATGCGCCTGAAACTGACATGGTTTTTTCTGAAAATTTATTTTCCGTAGATTCTAAATCAAGCGGTTTTTCAAGCGAAAATTTATTTTCTGCGAACTCGCCGCTTTTTCCGCTGCGGGAAAAAAGCGTCTTTTCCAATTCGCCGAATTTTACATCCGCGAGAGCCAGTAATTGCAAATTTAAAAATTTATCCTCGTTTTCAAGTTCGTATGATAAATATTCGTTTCCATAAACCGATTTGTAACGCGCAATTATTTCATCTTCGCTGAAACGCGGATTTCTCTGCACAAGAGAGCATTTAACGCAGCGGACAAAGGAAAAACCTTCGCACTCCAAAGCGGGTTTGAATGTTTCGCCGCAGCAGGAAGCGCAGGGCAAATTAACGCTTTGCGCGCCGCTTACCGGCATTGACCATGTTTTCACTTAATTTACAATCAGGCGGTTTACTACGCTGCGGCTCGCTCCCGAAATATCCTGCACGATAATTTCCAGGGTAACCTGTCCGCGCGTAAGAAAAACTTCGGCGGCTTCGAACGAGGGAAAACCAGAATATATCTGCCTTGCCGAAACAAGTCCGTTACGCGAAACCATTAAAACGCCGTCTCTTGCTGAAACAGCTTCAAAATTTAAAGAACTTACTTCCGCGCCGTTGACAAGGCAGACAATTCTCTGAGGGGCGTACTGCTGCCGCCCCGCGCCCGCCGCGTTTACAACGACAGTGTATCTCCCCTGCGCCAGATTTCTGCTCTGCATTATCTGTCCCTGAGCGCTGCGCAAATCTACGGAAATAATCTGCGGCGGGCGCGTTTCCAAAAAGGGCGTTATAATCATGGACGGATTTATCCATCTTCGCTCTCTTCTGTCGAAGAGCATAAAATAAAAACCGTTTTGCACAGACCAGCCTGAAATTCCGCTTGAAGCTATCGCCTGCTGTTTTTCTATTTTTGTTTCCGTAAAAAGAATTTCATGTTCGGCGTAACGCGAATAAATGCTGATAAGACCGTCTCCGTGATCTACCGCAGTCCATGAGCCAAGCGGCGAAGGCAGACGCGACGCGGGATCGTTTTTACTTCTGGAAAAAATCACCTCTCCGCTTTCCGCAGCGAGCACTTCCGTTCCGCCTGAAAAAACCATTCCCAAAACCGGCATTCCCCTGTCGTTGGAGCCGAAATTGCGCACAAGAGAAGCGTTTACCGAAGGCCAGTTCATGGAACCCGGAGCAACAGCCGCTGCTAAAAAAATACACGCCATCGTTATGCGCAATAAAACATTTCTCATTTTATTTTTCCTCCAGATTAAAGGAAATTAAAGTTGTTCCGCCGCCTGCGACAACGACAGAGCCGTCCGCGCTTCTGCCGAGAAAAACATTTTCGCTTTTAAATGGCGCTTTTAAAAAAATCGTATCTTCGCTTCTGCCGCCTGAAAAGGCAAAGAATTTTTCCTGCGGAAATTTAATTCCCACAAGCCTGTTGTTCTGATAGGGATGCGAAGTAATCAGGAACAATAAACCGTCTCTGCCTGAGTCGTCCACAGCCGCAATGCTGCCGTCCAAAGGTATTATAATTGTGCGCCTCGATTTGATTGTGTAACAGCCTATTCCTCCGGCGCGTTCAAAAATAACTCTTGCGTCTTCGTCTATAAACTGCACGCGCACAGGGCGTCTGAAACCGTCTCCGATAAATTCATGGTAAGCTATTTTATACTCGCCGCCCGCGCTGCCGAAACGTTCAAAAAGCAAAAAACGCTGCTGCTCTATGCCGCAGACAATTCCAATATGGGAACCTGTTTTTGAAAGCGCAGCGCCTAAAATTACCGAATAAAGAGAGCCTCCCGGCTCAAAGTAAAAAATGCGCTCTCCGTCAGAATTAAAAACTTCTACAACGCCGTCAAGCGAACCTGTCAGAACAAGACCGGATGCGGCATCCATGCAGGTAAGCGGCGCGCCGAACTCGTATATCCATTTTGTTTTTCCGTATTCGTCTATTTCCGAAATGGAATTCTGCTCGCTCCCGAAAACAAAAATTCTGTTATCCAGAAGAACAGGATACCCTCTCGCGTTTTGTATTTTAATTTCCGAATTGTCGATTATATTATTTATAATAAGGTCTACAGGTTCGGGACTGTACTCCGACCACAAATGCGGGCTCAGATAAATATCGTTTGTTTTTACTTTGTTCAGCGCAAACTGCCCCGTACCGTCGGCGTAGCCAAAACGCGCTCCAAGCGTGAATGGAAGAAGCTCGCCTTTTAATTCCGCTGGAACGGATTTTCCTTGAGCTGCCTGCGGACTTCCGCCTGAAAAATCACCTAATGCCGTTTGGGATGATGAAGAGCTGTCATTTAAACTGCTTATCCAATTGTATGAGAGCACGATTTCGCGCGGGATGGGTCTTGCCGCGATAAAAAAATAGAAGAAAAAAATCAACAGAATTATGATTATTCTGATTCTTCGTTTTTTATGAGCCACAACCCCTCCCAAGGTAAATTAACAATCGCATTATATGATATAATGAAAAGGGAGGCAAGCATGATTGATGAAAAACAACTGAATATTTTGTTTAATGAAGCGAAAAATATCGCGCCAAAAGCCTACGCGCCCTACTCTAAGTTCCATGTCGGCGCCGCTCTTCTGTGCGAAGACGGTACAATAATTACAGGCGTAAACGTAGAAAACCGCTCCTTTGGGCTGACTACCTGCGCGGAGAGGAACTCAATCTGCGCCGCGATCGCGCTCGGACACCTTCGTTTTAAAGCGCTTGCCATTTCCACACCCGACTCGGTTGACCCAACAGGTCCCTGCGGCGCTTGCCGTCAGGTTATAAGCGAGTTCATGCCCAAGGACGCTCCTGTCTGGTTTGCGGGAAGCGGGGGAAGACTGGTAAAAACTACCGTGGACGAGTTATATCCCATGGATTCATTGCACGAGCTGAAAGTTTGATTATAAATTTTTACCGGTAAGCAGATCGTAAACCTGCTGTTCTGTTCCGGCTTCCATTAAAGATTCGCGAAGTTCGCGGTTTTTCAGCTTTGCGCTGAACCACGAGAGCGTTTGCAAATAATAGGCGTGCTGATTATGAGCCGCGGCTATCATGAAAATGAGGCGGACAGGTTCATCGTCCATGGGCTGGAAATCAATAATATCCGTGCGGCTGATACCGATAGACACAACAAGATCCGTAATCGATGAAAGCCGCACATGAGGAATAGCTATTCCGTGTCCTATCGCGGTACTCATCAATTCTTCTCGTTTAAGAATTTCCGAAGAAAGTTCCTGTTTGTTTTTTATCTGAGGAGCGGCGGAGAGATTATTGGAGAGAGCTAAAAGCGCGTCCCTCTTGTTTGAATGGTTTATAAAAAGTATGCGATGGATTGATAAGATCGATTCGGCGTTTATGGGCGTTATCTGCGGAGCCAAATTTGTCGCCGACAGCTTTTCATTTACCCATTTGTCTATTTCGGATTTCTTAAAACGCCAGGCTGTTCGTATCTTTCCGGCAGGAATTTCACCTTTTTGGGCGCAGTCATAAACGGTACGCTCTGAAACCCGGAGGTATTTTGCGACTTCTTCCAAGGTAAGAATATCGTCATCAGCCATGATGTAATTATTGCATGATATTGCAATATATGTCAACGTTTTCCAGCATATTCTAACAAAAAAATGAACAAAAACAAGATCGCGCTAATCGAAAATCACGCCAATCCAGTTTGAAGGGTCGCTGAAATCCTGCGCTATCATTCCCAATCCAACCTTCGCGGTGGTCTCGGCGACAAGCCATTGTATTCCCAGCGATTCAAAACGCGCGCCGCTTCCCGTTAAATGGGCAAGCCCCATCGCGTGACTGTGCGGGCGGGAGATCATCATCGACGCCGGGATTAAAGATTTATCAAGAACAATAGCCCAAAGCATGGCGCGGCTGTCGCAGTCGCCTCTGCCTTCGGTTACCGCTGTGACAAGATTTAAAAAATCACTGCCGGAAAAATCTCTTTCGTAGGAAAAACCCTGAACAAAATCCAGAGCTTTCTGCGCGAAAGCTCTTTTCTCCTGATCGCCCGAAGGCGGACCTCCCCAGTAGCGTACGATCATGGAAGCGGCTTCAGCTATGCGGTCGTAGGAATCACGGTAAATTGCCTTGTAATAACGAATCCAAGCGTTTTGCCAGTTCGGCAAATTGGCGAAATATTGAAGGACGATAAACTCGCGTTCGATCAATGACTGAGCCGCTATCGCATCATTATCACAAATCATTCCGTTCACTCCGCTTAAAGCAAGAGGCATGCGTTTTTTCTCTCCTCTCGGATAAGTGTATTCCATAATCGGACCGGGATACCGCCTGTCTGCCTGAGTCGGGCAAAGCGAATCAAGAGCGGATATATGAAAAAAATCGAGGTCCTTCGCTGAAGCGGGACCATAGGCAAGGGCAAGGAGAAAAACAGGCTGAGACGGCGAGGCGCTTTCGAGAGTGAGGACAAGCCCCCAGCCGCTAAACTCGTTAAATTCCAGCGTAAAAATCGCCGCCTGATTATCTCTGTATTTGAAAAAATCCGCGCTTCCCTTGTTTGAAAGACGTTTGTTTACATCATTAACCAAATCAGCCGGGGTATTGTATCTGCCCTTATAAATCGCGATATCGAACAAAGCGCCTGACGTACACGCGAATGAAAAGCGATCATTGGCGTTACCTTCTTTAAATTCATAGCTTTCCGGTAAATCCATGAAAAATCCCCATGTAGGCGAATACATGGATTCGGCGAAGGAAAAAACGGGAATAAAAATAAGTAATATAAAAAATCGTTTCATGTTATAGTATCGGAGTGAAAAACATAGAAATTCTCTATGAAGATGAATTTATTATTATTATAAATAAACCGGCGGGGCTGGCGGTTCAAGGCGGGAAGGGGGTAAAAACCTCGCTGGATTCGCTTCTTACTCAATTTTTTAAAGAGGAAAATCGAAGTCAGCCTCCCCTGCTGGTTCACAGGCTGGATAAGGATACATCAGGGATTTTACTTGTCGCGAAGGGGCACGCGCAAGCAGCCCGTTTTTCGGCATTAATAAACGAAAAAAAAACCGTTAAGCAATACATCGCGGTCTGTTCGGGACTTTTCAGTCCTGAAAAAACTGAAGGCGTAATCACAGACGAGCTTGAAGTGCATGGAGCCGTAAAAAATTCGGAAACGAGGTACAGGGTCATTGAAAGCGGCAGACCGGGCGCTTGCGAATTTGACTACTCTGTTCTTGAACTGGAACTCGGAACGGGAAGGATGCACCAGATACGCCGCCATCTTGCGATGAATAAAAGTCCCATTTTAGGTGACGACAAGTACGGCGATTTTTCACTTAATAAAAAACTGCGGAAAGAGGCAGGGTTGAAGAAACTGCTCCTTCACGCCCGGCGGCTTGAAATAAAGAACTCGATGAATATCGATATAACAGCTAAGCTGCCCGACTACTTTAATCCCTATGTGCATTTGCCTTGACTTGACTTAAATTCGTATTTTTTCCACAATTGACTTAACTATGGCAGACAACAAGCAGAAAGCTCCCGTATCGCGGCAAAAACTGGAAAGTCTTAGTACGGACGAGCTAATCAAAATGGCTGACGCTAACGGCGTTGACATTCCTCCCGGCCTTGAAAGGATTTTCATAATAGAAGAACTCCTGGAATTATCCAATACGGAAAAACGAGAAGCGCACAGCGATTTGGAAACAGGCTCTGCCAACGGCGAAACTTCGGCTCTGCCCAAGCAGTACAATATATCATTCATCGATGTTATTATCAGAGACCCGCTTTGGGTATTCGCGTTCTGGGAAGTAAAAAGTCACGACAAAGAAATACATGAAAACGCCGAAAATTTTAAAGGTTATTTTCTTCGCGTAATAGCGCTTGATGAAAATAAAAAAGAAATTGTATATGACGACGAAGATGAAGACAGCTCTTTTACAGTGCCTGTTAATATCGAAGACTGCGCAAGATACTTAGGTCTTGCGGAACATTCATCGACAGACTGGAACTCGCCTTCTTCGGGCTGTTATGTAGTAAAACTTGAAGCTATGCGCGGTTCTTCTTTCGTGCCGATTGCTCAATCCGAACCTTTCTATCTTCCGCGCCTTAATGAACACGATACAATAACAGAGCTAAACGGCAATCCTTTAATACGCCTATCGGGAATAAAGGATTTATTAATTGTAAAAAATACTGATCGTCAGCCAAGGGTAAAGAGGCAATAGATGTCGGATTACCGTTACGCAATATCCTTAGTGCTTGAAGCTCATCTGCCCTATGTAAGAGAGTATAAAAAAGACACAGACCTTTCCATCTCGGGAGAAGAAGGCAGATTTTTTGATTACATTTCAGAAACGCTTATCCCCCTTCTTGAAGTATTGAACAGGCTGGATAACGATCATGTGCCTTTTAAACTTGCAATGGTGCTCTCTCCGGTTCTTTGCCACCTGTTATGTGACGAGCATCTTCAGAAAAAATATCTTTCCTTCCTTGACAAGCAGATAGAATTCGGCAAAAAGGAAATGGAACGCACTTCAAAACAGAGCGATTTAAACAGGCTTGCGCAGAATTACTGCGAGATAATAACGGCAAAAAAGACGGCATATACCGAAAAATACGAGAAAAACCTCTTAAAAACCTTCGATTTTTACAGACGTAAGGGAAAACTGGAAATTCTCGCCACCTGCGCGACTCACGCTTTCATACCGTTTATAAACCACAATGCGGAGTCATTGCAGGCGCAGATGGAAATTCCCGTTTCCGTTTACAGAAAACATTTCGCGGGAAATCCTCAGGGGTTTTGGCTTCCCGAACTCGGATGGACTGAATCGATAGAACAGTATTTTAAAGCGTACAATTATTCCTACGCAATCGTAGAAACGCACGGGCTTCTGTTCGGAAAACCTTCTCCGCAGAAGGGCTGTTTTTATCCCGCGAAAACACCTAACGGAACCGTAATACTCGCAAGAGATCTTTACGCAATAAGAGAAATCGAAAAAATGGCAGCCGATGAAGTATACCGCAATAATGATCATGACGCGGGCTACGATCTTCCCTCGGAAAGCGTAAAACCGTTTACGGGCTCCGAAGGAGAGAGACACAGAACAGGTTATGATTACTACGCGCGCACCAACATGGTCTATGATCCGAAAGCCGCAGGCGATTTGGTAAACGAACACGCAAAATTATTTATAGAAAAAACAGCGGCAAGGCTTGAAGAAGCTTCCAAACACATGAAGGAAGCTCCCATAAGCCTTTACACGCAAAGATGCGCTTTTTTCGGATGCACATGGCACGAGGGTCCGGATTTTATCGAAGCTCTTTTCAGAAACGCGGCGCAGCGCAGCGATTTAAAAACCGTCTGCCCAAGCGAATATATTTACGCGCAGGATACGTCTTCGTTTCAGGTAACAGCGCCTGAATTTTCATCTAACGGCGAAAACGGCTACGCGGAAACATGGCTTGATGTTTCCAACGACTGGATTTACCGCCACCTTTACAAGTCCATGGATAGAATGACAGAACTTGCGGAGCGTTTCCCTGATGACACCGGATTAAAAGAGCGCGCGTTAAATCAGGCGGCGCGCGAAATACTTCTTGCGCAGTCTTCGGACTGGCCGTCGCTTTTATACAAACAGGATTCAACCGAGTTCGCGCGCAACAGGGCGGAAAATTCGCTCAGGAACTTTACAACAATTTATGAAGCTTTGGGCAGCAATTACATCAGCACGGAATGGCTGACAAATCTTGAACGCAGGCATAATCTTTTCCCGAATATAAATTACCGTGTTTTCCGCCGCAAGCGCTGACACCGCACATTAACATTGCAAGCATTAACATCGCAAACGCTGTCCGCTAAATCCGCGTATTAAAAATCGAGTCTGTAAAGATCCTCAATGCGTTCCCGTAATTTTTCGCGTTCTTCAAGCATGGTGAGACTTTCTCTCGCAGGCTCATATTTGGGGTTCAATCTGAGCGCTTCTTCCCAGCATTTTTTCGCGTCTTCAATATTACCGCGCGAGTAGGCATCAAGCCCCAAAAGGTACAGTTCGTCAACTCTCTGCGTCAAACGGCTGCGTCCTGAGTCACCGAGATCAAAACGAACGGAAAGACTTATCCTGTTAAGAGGCTGCATGGTCTGTGTAAGCAGATCAAGGGAATAATTTACATCAAAGGATATTTTATCAAAACTGAAGGCGCTTCCTACAACGATACGGCTTGCGCCCGGTTTGAACATAACACCCGCGCGCATAGACAGGAAAGAAACAATATTAGCTGAAATTCCAAGCGACGCATAAGGCGATTCGGAAAGCGAAATATCAAGCAGATTGAGTGGAAGGCAGAAATCGAAGGCGATGGTAACAGGACGAATAGGCTTGTATGAAATCGCTGCGTTTATCGATGTGGGCAAAGCTTCGTCAAGAGCGGGCGGTCCCAGATTTCTTACAACAATGGCGACTGAGGTATTTCTTTCTCTTGCGACATAACCTTTGAAAAGATTAAAGCGGGTAAGAAGACCTATGTCCGCCATAACCATTAGAGCGGAATTGGAACTGCCCGAACCTGCGATAATATCTCCGTAGATATCGGTAAAATCGGGCATGGTTCTGAAAGCCCCTTTTACATTTACGCCCAAAGAAACACCGGAAAAATAATAGCCCGAGAAAAAATTATAGGATACGTTAAGAATCGCTACGCCTTCGGAATAGTAGCCGTTTGAAACTCTCTCGCCGTAATAATTGTATTCGGTGAACGGAGTATAAAGCCATTTAATACCGGCTCCTACGCCTAAATTCCCGAAACGATTCGCATAAGCCGCGCTTTCAATCTTTGTGTCGGCTATCCAGTTATTGTGGAAAAAAGCAAGTTCCGATTTTTCAAGCATGGAAGAACCGGCAGGATTGAAATCGATAAAGGAAACATCATTGGAAATCGCGGAAAAAGCGCCCGCCATGCCTTCGGAATGACCGCCTATGGGAATATTTAACACGGGAAACGCGGTTAGACCGGCATTTCCGTCCGAATTATATATGCCGTGCAGATAATCCGATATATTTCCGTATTCATTTTGAGGATCTGCCGCCCATAAAGACAGCGAAAGAGGAAAAAAAAACAGAGAAACGGCAAAAAGCGCCGTAATTCCAAAACGAGCCATGCTTAATACATTATATATCGGATAATAGTAAAAAAAAAAGTATATCCAAAAGTATCGCAAGGAAAAATACGATAATATAGTATAGTAAAGATAATGCAAAAAATCGTACGCCTCATGTTTATATTTTTCTCGATCTATCTGATTTTTTTCGCGGAAACGGCGCTTTTCGCGGGCGGCGGCAAAGAAGCGGATATTGCCAGAGCGGACGCGTTAATCGAAGAAAAAGAGTACGAGAAAGCAATTACGATTCTAAGCGATTTCGCGAGGCGCAGCCCGGACAAATTCGATTTGGTTCAAAGGCGGCTTCGCACAATATACCAACTGCGAGACATTTTTAATAAAACAGCGGATGAATTAATCGATACGCTTTTAAACGATCCCGGCAACTCGGAAAAAATTCTTGAGCTTACAAGGCATCTTTACTCTCTGGAAAAAGAAGACAGTCCTTTAATCGCGAATTATTTATCAAGAACAAGAGACATAGCGCAGTTTAACGTAAACAGAAACAGGCTTGTGAGCATTCTGGAAAGAGCAAGAGAAGCTTTGGATAAGGGCGAATGCAATGCTGCGGTTTTAATTTACGCCGAGGGTATGGATTTTATGCGCGATGAATTTTTTACCTCGGGTTACGGAGAAGTGATAGAAAACGAAGTCCGCCGCGAGACTGCTAGAATGAGCAGAATTGTCTCTTCCTTCCAGCAGACAAGTTCGCAGATGGGAACGCTCTCGGCGGACATGGTTCGCGCGCTTAACTCAGGAGATATCGCAAGAGCAAATGAGCTTACGGCTCGAATTACTTCCGCCATGGATAATTTTATCGCGCTAAAACTGGAACTTAGTTCTGTCAACGCGATTTTTACAAGAGCATTAAATCAAATAAGGGTAAGCAATCCTGAAATGATAGACCGCAATCATCTTTCGTTCATGCACATCATCATCAACGGAAGAACAGAAGAGGAAACGAAGGAAGGCATTTTAGGTTCCTTTGAAATTTTCTGGGAGAACTCCATAGGTTCCGTTATAAACGCGGTTACAAGATATCTTAACAGCGCAAATACAGCTTCCCTCGCGGCGTTTAACTCCGGTAATTATCAAAACGCGATTTCAGCTTTAAACCGCGCGGAAAGTTACGCGAATCTCTCACCATTATATTTCGAAAAACACAGAGCTCTTTTCGGCTCAAGCGCGCAGACAATAACGCTTTTTGGAAACAGCATACTTCGCGGCGACACGGCTTCCTTCATGGAAATACAATCTCTTAACGCCGCGAACTCCGCCATTCTTCAAGCGTCAACCGCAAGCCTTAACATGAATATCAGCAGAAACGCGCGCACATTGCAGGAAGAACTGCAAACCAGAAACGGCATTATCACAATGCGAAATGCGATTACAAATATCAGAAACAACGCGAATCAGATCAACGCGCAAATCGCGGCTAACCACAGCGCGCCTTACGTAACAAACGCAATTGAAGCTATAGACAAGCTCTCGTCCGTCCTTCTTTCCGAGGAACTTCAATCGGCGCAAAGATACTACACAATTGCGCATAACAACATTCAGCAAAGCCTTAGCGCGAGACGAATGGAATTAGACAGAGGCAGAAATCTCCTTAACGGAGAAAGCCGCACAAGCGCGAACGGTATTGTCACTATTTTCCGCTATCCTACGGAAGCGGTTGAAGAATTAACAGCCATGATCTCCGCCGTGAATTTGGATTTACAAAACGGAAACGCAGTTTTAACCCAGCACAGAGCGGAAGCCGCTGCTGTTTCGTCCGACAGTAATATCTCTCAAATGCGCGCGGGACAGCAGAATGTAATAAACGATCTTACAAATATCCGCGCTCAGGGTCTTACGCTTCTTGAAACAGCGCGCAGCCGCTCAACTCAGGCAGAAGCGTACAGACAGGACGGCGAAAGGCTTTTACGCGAAGCGCAGGCTGCTTTTCAAAGACAGAGTTACGATATCGCAAGAGAGCGTATACAAAGAGCGTCAGACAGATTTAATGAGTCGCTTGAAATTCAGGAATCCGCTTCGCTGCGCCAGACTCGCGATACGCAGCTGATCAGTTTAGGACAGCAGATCAATATCGCGGAAAATGAAAATATAATTATCGAAGTTCGTAATCTTGTAAACTCAGCGCGCACAAATTATTTTAACGGCAATTTCCAGCAGGCGGAAGACGCGCTTACAAGAGCAAGGAACAGATGGCGTTTAACAAACCCGGATGAAAACGAAGAAATTATTTACTGGATGGGCATTGTGCGCACGGCGATGTCCGCGTCCAGCATCAGGGTAATTCCTCCGACAGCGCCGCTTTACGCGGAGATGAGCCAGCTTCTAAGTCAGGCGCAAAGAAATTTCGATGAGGGAGTGCGCCACATTAATGCCGGGCAAAGAACGCTTGGAATAGCGAAATTCGACGAAGCGCGGCAGCTGACAAGGGAAGTAAGGCTTATTTTCCCGGTAAATCAAGAAGCAGGTATTCTTGATTTAAGAATCGAGCAATTTTTAGACCCTGCGGCTTTTAACGCGTCTTTCGAACAGCGCATGAGAACGGCTGTCGCGGGAACAAGATCGCGCTCTATCGAAGCTTTTGCCGATCTTCAAAACCTTGCGGAATTAAATCCGCGTTATCCGAATCTGCGCAATATTTTAACACAAGCGGAAATTGATATGGGTTACCGTCCGCCGCCGCCGAACCCTGCGAACATAGCGCGTTCACGGGAACTTTCAAACGCGGCAAGCCGCATTGTTGAAAGCGGCGCCAACGCTCAATACGAAGTCGCCCTCGCTCAGCTCAATGAAGCTATCACGCTGAACCCGGATAACTCGGAAGCTACAAGAGTCCGTGACAGACTTTTAAGCCGCATGAGCGTGCCCGGTAACCTTATTCTTTCCAGCGAGGACGAAGCAGACTATCAGCGCGCCCTTCGCGAACTGCAGGCGGGCAACAACCTTGTAGCTCTCACGCTCGTGGAAAGACTTATACAAAATCCCGGCAACAGGAACATAACAAAATTAATCGAATTACAACAGAGGATATTGTCGGCATTATGAAAAAACAATTTAAAATTCGTAAATATATAAACAGAAATAACTCAGAATGCCTTAGCGTAAAATTATTCTGCATGATGACATTATTCATTTTTACGGCAGGCGGAATTTTCGCTTCGGATTTTTTCTGGGAAGAAGCTGTTCCTTTTACTCCGAGAGCGGGAAAATTTCCTGTCAGCGCTCATTCATCTGATTTTTCAGTTGTCGCGTGGCAGGAAGTCAACGCAAGCAATATAAATATTTTTCTTGCCGTTAAAGAAACAGGTCATGACTGGGTTCAAAGAGGAATGATAGGAGGACCATATTCATTTCTTGGAACAGAACCGTCGATTATAAGCATGGTCGTAGATAACCGAGGAAGAATAATTATTACGGCAGCTCCTGGCGGCGCGCAGGCGGAAATATTAATTTCTTCCGACAGAGGCTATACCTTTACAAAAGATACAATCTCTCTGGGAGTTGAAAATACAGTCGCTCCCCGTTTATATGTCCGCTCGGACGGCGGATATTTCCTCTTTGTAACGCGCGGAAGATCACAGTCTCTTTCAATTTATTATTCACGCTCCGACGACGCTGTTACATGGTCGCCTTTTGAATTTTTTACGCCGGAAAACACGCTTTCTTTAAATTTCCTTCCGGCGCACGCCAGCGTAGGACGCAGAGACATTGTATTTTTCCAGTCGCTGATTATGGGAGTGGAATCGCATTCCACTTTTCAATTGTTTTATAAAACAAGCGACGATGGCGGAAGAACATGGACTGAAGCAAAACGATTTACTTCGTTTAATGATCCCGCAACGCAAAATCAGACAACTGCGGATCAATTCGACAATCAAAGACCGCATTTAACAAGATACGGAGAAAATCTGCTGCTGGTTTGGGAAAGAAGAATAGGAAACAGATCTCCGCAGGTTTACAGCGCTACAATCGATACTGACGCGAATATTATAAGCCGCGCCGAGCGCGTAAACAGCATAGAAGCGTATTGCAACAATCCAATCGGATTTATCAACAGCGACAATACGCCGACCATAGTCTGGTTCGACAACCGAAGCGGAAACAACAGAATAGTTCTCGCTCAGCGCGGCGATTATGACTGGCAGAATCATCTTTTAAGCGCTTCAGGAGAGGCATCCTTCGCAAGACCTGTAGTCAGCAGAGACGGAACCTACATTTTCTGGCAGACCACTTCGCGCAACGCGGGGCGCATTTACATTCTCGCGCCCGATTTTTCTGTTACAAGCCCTAGAATCACAGCGGTAAATTTTACACCTAACAGAGCCAGCCGCTCGGAGAGAGCCCGCGTTACATGGAACATCCCTGTGGATACTTCGGGCATACATGGTTTTTCATGGAGCTGGAGTCAGGATCAAAACGCGTCTCCGCCTGAGCAGATAATGATTTACAATATCGGCAATGTGTCAAATTTAAACTTGGAACATACAGCGTCTAACGACGGCTTATGGTATTTCAGCGTCAGGGCTCAGGATTACGCCGGCAACTGGTCGCAGCCTTCAAGCGTCGCGTTTAACAGAAAAAACACCCCTCCTCCTCAGGTAATAATAAATGAACCGCAGACAGACTCAGCCGGCTATCTTACTTCCAACACATTCGATTTATCGTGGGAACCTTCGGTTGATCCCTACGCCGCGGGTTACACATGGAATCTTCAATATTTAGGCTCAGGCGTCAACGCTTCAATTACAGCTCCGCCTTCGGGAATCATGGGGACAAATACATCGGTTGGTTTTACAAATCAAGATAACGGCAATTGGGCGTTCTCGGTTTCGGCAATTGATCAGGCGGGAAACATAGGACAGCCTTCAAATATAATTTTCAGAACTAATAAATTTGTTCCCTACACGAGCGTAACCTATGTTGACGCGCGGCAGGATGAACAGGGAATTCTTGCAATCAGGGTTCTTGGAAGAGGTTTTTCAACAGGCGGAAGAGTAGATTCAATTGTTCTTGAAAGCGAAGGACATCCATTAAACGAAACCGTCAATTTTGACGTGTTATCTGACAGAGAAATATCAGGGCTCAGATTTGAAAATGTCGAAGAAGGACAGTACAGGCTGCGCCTGCATCATTCGGTCAGAGGATGGTATGCAGTCGATTCATTAATTCCTGTGGCGAGAACAGGAACTGTCAAGTTCGGAGATTATTCAAAGGAATGGCGTCCTTCCTGGAATATAGAACAGAGAAAATTAATAACATTTAATCCTATCATAGCGCTTGCTGCCCTCTTAATGATTTTATGCGCCTTGGGATTAATTGCGATGATCCGCGGTATTGCGGGAGTTATAACAGAAAGCGCTCTTGTAAAACAGGAAGCGCATGCGATTATTACAGGAGATTTTATGCCAATGGAAAAGAAACAAAAAATGGTTCAAATACAAAAGAAAGGCATAGGCTTGCGTTTTAAACTGTCATCTTTTACAACAGGGCTTATACTTCTTGTGGTAATAATGATCTCAACGCCCATGTACATTATGATGATCAATACGCAGCAGCAGACATTATTAAGAAGCTTGTGGGATCGTTCAAGCGTATTGCTTGAAGGAATCGCGTCAAGCGCAAGATCGTATCTGCCCATGGCGATTCAATCCGCCGGTGAACGCGGAACATTGGAGATGATGTACCTCCCGGCTCAATCCGCGGCCCTCAATGAAGCGCAGTATATTACAATTACAGGATACGGACTTAACTCCATACATACGGATCATATCTGGGCGTCAAACGATCCCGGTCTTGATTATAAATTGGATACAGCTGTTATGCGCCCCGGCGTTTCACGTTTCAGCGACGCGCTCGAACCTTTCTATGAAGATATCACAAAAGAGCTCAACCTTCGCGCTCAAAGAGAAGCGGGAGAACTTTCCAACAGCATTACAAGCATGACGGAAGAATTCCTTTCGCTCGCTCTTCGCACGGACGCCGCAGGCGAGCGGCTCAGGAGCGATATACAAGTATCGATTAACTCTCTTGAATTAAAAGTAAACGAAATACTTACAAATATTTCGGGAGAAATCGGCTCTTACCCCGAGTTCCCGCATAACAGAATCGGCAGTACAGGAGACGGTAAATATATTTTATTTAAACCAATCATGTACCGCCAGAGAGCGGATAATAATTTTTACAGAGGTTTAATCAGGCTTGAAGTTTCAACAGAATCAATAGTCCGTGAAATAAACCTCGGCAAGTTCAGAATATTATCAACGATAGGAATAGTCGCTGTCGCCGTTTTATTAATCGGAATAACAGGCGCATTCACTTTCGCGACGCTGATGATTAGACCGATTAAAAATCTTGTTAAACACATAGAAATGATACGCGACACGGAAGATAAATCAAAACTTGCGGGAAAAGACATTTCAATCAGCACGAAAGACGAGATCGCGATTCTCGGAAACACAATCAACGACATGACGCACGGTCTTGTAAAAGCCGCTCTTGCCGCAGACGACCTCAGCATTGGCAAGGAAATCCAGAAAAAATTCATTCCGCTTGAAATGGATTCAAGCGGCAACAAGCAAAGCAACGGATCAAAACAAACCCCCAATCTTCACTTCTTCGGCTACTACGAAGGCGCAAAAGGCGTTTCGGGCGACTATTTTGATTATCAGGACCTTGACGGGCGTTACTACGCCATCATCAAGTGCGACGTAGCGGGCAAGGGAATCCCTGCCGCTCTCATCATGATACAGGTAGCTACAATGTTCCTGAATTATTTTAAACAATGGAAACCGGACGCGAAGGGAATGCAGATAGAAAAAGTCGTTTATCAAATCAATGAATTTATCGAAGCGCTTGGTTTTAAAGGAAGATTCGCGGCATTCACCCTCTGCCTCTTTGATTCACAGACAGGCATTGTGCGTTTCTGCAACGCAGGCGATAATATTCTTCATGTATACAGTCAAAAGGAAGGAATGATAAAAACAATCACGCTTCCGCAAACCCCTGCGACAGGCGTGCTTCCAAACTTTATGATTGAATCCACAGGCGGTTACAAAGTAAACATGGTCACAATCGACAAAGGCGACATACTCCTTCTCTACACTGACGGTATTGAAGAAGCGAAAAGAAAATTCCGTGATAATAATTTTAAGGAAATAATCTGCTCGGAAGGACCTAATGACACGCCGCATGAAAATCATCTCTGCGGTCAAGCCGATGAAGAAATGAGCCCCGAGCGCGTTGAAGCGATTATCAACGCGGTAATGGCGCGCAGGATTTACACCTTAAAAAAATATCACAATCCCGAAGGAGATATGGAACTTCAATTTGATTTTTCATCCTGCGAAGGAACTGTGGAAAATGTAATCATGGCGATGGTATCGGTAGAAAAAATGTTCCGCTGTTACAAACCGGCGGACGCGGGAGAAGATTCCAAAGTGCTTGTAGACAGGAAGGTTGACGAGTTCCTTAAAAACCACTTCCTGCAATACAGGCGGTATTGTTCGCATACAAAAGAAAATCCAGAAAATCCCGCATATATGTATTATACTAATATAAGAGAAGACGATCAGTACGACGACCTTACTATTCTGGGAATAAAAAGAAAATAGTGAGTTATAATGAAACTTCGTTTCATTTTTGAAATACGCAGCTTGCAGGCTGTGCGGAAAAGGAGTTATGAACATGACATTCAGCGAAAGAATGAAGGACCTGCTTGAACAAGGATGGGCAGTATCGAAAGACCTAGCCATAAAAGCAGGCGCAAAAGCCCAGGATCTCGGAGAGAGGGGTTTATTAATGTGGGACATAAAACAGCTTGAAAATCAGGCTCAAAAATGTCTTACCCGGCTTGGAAACGAGGCTTACATCGCCTTTACAGAACGCGATCAAAACGATCTTACCCGTGAAACAACGGAAGTAAAAACCCTGTTAAATGAACTTGCGAGTATCAAAGAACAGATAGAAAGAAAAGAAAGCGAGTTAAAACTGCGAAAATCGGTTTAATTTAGGGGCTTGATTCTTTTACCCGTTTTGGGTAGAAATAAATATGCAGTTTTAATGCATTGGGCCGCTAGCTCAGTCGGTAGAGCATCGCCCTTTTAAGGCGGTGGTCGGAGGTTCGAATCCTGCGCGGCTCAAAGATAGTAATTATAAGGGACTTCATCAACCGGATGAAGTCTTTTTTTTGATAGGCAAATTATTAGCAGGATTCAAAACCGAGCCGCTAAACTCGTTCGATTTGAAAAGCGCCATTTTTTTCCACAACTTTTCCACAACATGAGCGGTTTTTTTCAATTGTTTTTTGGCAATAAGTATGCTATAGTGACTTTATGAATCTTAAAACAGTGATTACAACAGATACGATTGACCTTCACTTGAAGGGTACGACTAAAAAAGAAATTATCAATGAATTGCTTGATATTCTTGTTAGGACGGGAAAAATACAGGACAGAGAGGCAGCGCTGACCGCAGTAATGGACAGGGAGGAAAAAATGTCCACTGGAATGAAGCACGGGATTGCCATTCCGCACGGAAAATGCGCCGCCACAGAAGATTTAGTTGCCTGTATCGGTATTTCAGAAACAGCGGTTGACTTTGATTCTCTGGATAAACAGCCATGCAGAATCTTCATTATGACTCTTTCTCCGGTAGAAAAAACAGGACCGCACTTGCAGTTTCTCGCGGAAGTAAGCCTTTTATTTAAAAGCAGCGACAAACGCGACGAAATTCTGAAAGCGACAAAACCCGAAGAAGTTTTGGAAATATTAGCGGAGTAATCTGCGTTTATCGCAAAAAACCGCGGTTATCACAGAGAAATGTACGGTAATCGTATAGGAACGTACGGTTTTCACAGAGAAGCGTACGATTCTCATAGAGAAGCGTAAAGATGCGTATAGTAAATAATTTAATTCTGGACGATGAAGGGAGAGTCCTTATCCTGCGTGGAGTGAATCTGGGCGGAGACTCTAAAATCCCTTTTGTCCCCGCCGGTTTTGAAAATGAAAGCGCGTTTTTAAACACAAAAAACAATTTCTCGTTTATCGGAAGACCTTTTCCGATAGAGGAAGCGCAGAGTCATTTTCAACGGCTGAAAAACGCAGGCATGACTTTCCTGAGATTTCTCGTAACATGGGAAGCGATTGAACACGCAGGTCCCGGTATTTACGATGAAGCGTATTTGGCTTACATCAGAAAAATTCTTCAAGCCGCGGAAAAAGAAGGCATAAGGGTCTTTATAAGCCCTCATCAGGATGTGTGGAGCAGATGGTCAGGAGGAGACGGCGCTCCCTCGTGGACTATGGAAAAACTCGGCATGAACCCCGACAACTTTGACTCAAGCGGCGCGGCGATTACAAAACAGCGTTACGGCGTGAATTTCGCGAAACCATACGCAAAGATGATCTGGCCCAGCAATTACAACCGTTATGTGACAGCGACAATGTTCAGCTTATTTTTTGCAGGATCTGCATACGCGCCTGATTTAAAAATCGACGGCGAGAATATTCAGGATTGGCTGCAAAATAAATATATCGCGGCTCTAATACACACTCAGCGCCGCTTAAAAAATCTTGCGGCAATAGCGGGATGGGGTCCCATGAACGAACCTCATTTCGGTTTTGTCGGGCATAAAAATCTTTCGATGTCAGAAAATCCTTTAATTCCGAGAGGTCCGTGTCCGAGCCCGTGGCAGGCTATCTGCGCCGCCTCCGGTTACGCGCAAAAAATTCCCGTATACAGCATACATTCCGCGTTAAAAATAATAACAAGTTATGAAACATTTAACCCTCAGGGAATTTCTATTTTTAATGAAGGATATTCCTGTCCGTGGAAACTTTCAGGGGTATGGAAGGACGAAGGCGGCGCGCCGAGCCTGTTAAACAAAAACCATTTCAACAATTATAAAGGACGCCCCGTAAATTTCGCAGATGACTTTTTAAAACCTTTTATCGCTAAATATATCGACGCGATGAAACAGGCAGACGAAAAAACATTTTTCTTTATCGAAGGTCTGCCGAATTGCAGAAAAGAAGAGTCTTATCCGTCGTGGAACAGAGAAGAAAATATTAATATGGTAAACGCTTTTCATTGGTACGACGGATTTTCGCTGTTCACAAAAAGTTTCAGAACATGGTTTAACATGGATCCTGAAGAAGTAAAAGTTATCCTTGGAAGAAAAAACGCGGCAAAATATTTTTTAAAGTGCTTATCACAGGCAATCGGATTTACAAAAAAGAAAATGGATAACATACCCTGCCTCTTAGGCGAGTTCGGACTTCCCTTCGATTTGAATAACAAAAGCGGTTTTAAAAAAGGCAATTACAAACCGCATGAAGAAGCGCTTTCCATGTATTACGACGCGATAGACGCAAGCCTTCTTCATTCAACTATATGGAATTATTCGGCAAGCAACACAAACAAATACGGCGACAGCTGGAACGACGAAGATTTGTCAATATTTTCGCAGGGGAAGGAACGCGCGCAGGCTGGCTGGAAACGCCCCTACCCCATGGCGACAGCGGGAAAACCGATTTCATTCAAATGGAATAAAAATAAAAAAATATTCACTTTCACTTTCCGCGCCGATCCTGATATAAAAGCGCCGACTGTCATTTATCTGCCGGAGTATATTTTCGGCGCATCCTTGAAAGTTAAAACAAATTTAAAATGGGACTTTAAGAGCGAAGAGCAAAAATTGTATATTTACAATGACGAAAAAACCGCGGATACAACGGTTATAATTACGGTGTGATAAATTTAATTATCTGCCTTCCCCCATCAATTCTTTCAAAGCCATGCGAAATTCTTCTTCGCGGATTAGTCTTGAATGGAAACGGCTTTCTATCTTTCTCCTGTTTTCCAGAATGCGGCTGATGTAGTTAAGGGTTACCTCAGGCGCGCCGCTTGTTCTTACCCTGCCCGCTCCGGCGTTATACATCGCAAGAGCGGAGATTTCGGTGCCGCCTGAGTTTAAGCATTGGCGTAAATGGCTGATGCCGTAGCGTGTATTTGCTCTGATATTGTAATAAACCGAAATTTCCAAATGCGGAAAAGACTGATTGTTTAATTGAAACAAACCGCGGTCTATGCTTCCGTTTCTGTTCTGCCTGTTTACGGCGCTTGGATTAAACCTGCTTTCTTCCCAGCAAAGCGCGAAAGCCAGAGCGGGCGGAATATTAAATTCATCGGAACAATCCAAAATAGCATACGCGATATCATAATTCATGCAAACATCTGTAAAAAAATTGATTACCCATTCTTTATAATCAGGATTACGGTAATATTCCAGAACAGGATCGGGAATTACTTCCGAAGGAGCGAAAAGAGTGGAAAGATCGTCTTTTTCAACTTGAATAACCACAACAGGCGCGGGTTTTTTAAAGTAACCGGAATAGCTGCTTATAAAAGCGCAGATAAAAAGAGAACAAAATACCCCTGTAAACAGGGGCATTACATATTTTATTTTAGTTTTACGAAAACCCCATTCCAAATAAACTTACCTTTCAATTAAACGAACCCTGATTATCCCGTTTACCTTACGAATCTGATCCAGCACAGGAGCCGGAATATTCTGTTCCGTTTCAATAATATTATAACCGTAATCATCGCGATGATGATTAATCAAATCTAAAATATTAATATTGGCGTTTGCAAGATTTGTCGTAATTTGCCCGACCATATTGGGAATATTTTTATTAACAACGATCAATCTGTACGGTGTGCGCTGTTCCAGCTTGCAGCGCGGGAAATTTACAGAGTTGCGCAGAGAGCCGTTTTCAAGACATTCCATAATCTGCTTAACCGCCATTATAGCGCAGTTGTCTTCGGCTTCGGGAGTTGAAGCGCCAAGGTGGGGAATCGCGATTACTTTCTTGCAGGCTAAAAGCTCAGGCGTGGGAAAGTCCGTAACATAGGCGCTGAGTTTTCCGCCTTCAAGAGCCGCGATAATATCTTTATCAATTACAAGCGCGTTACGCGAAAAGTTGATAATGCGCGCGTCATTTTTAACAAGGGCGAGTTTCTCGGCGTTCAAAAGTCCTTTGGTGTTATCTCCAAGCGGCAGGTGCAGCGTGATGTAATCCGATTTTGAAAGCAGGCTGTCAAGCGAATCGGCGCGGATAACTTCGCGGGAAAGGTTCCATGCCGCGTCGACTGATATATACGGATCGTAGCCTATAACATCCATGCCAAGGGAAATCGCGTCATTGGCGACCATTACTCCAATCGCGCCAAGCCCGACAACTCCCAAAGTTTTGCCTTTAATTTCAGGTCCCGTGAATTTTGATTTCTCTTTTTCAACAAGCTCCGCAACATCGGGTTTATCCGCAACAGTAGAAGTCCAGTTAATGCCGCCTACAATATTGCGCGAAGATAAAAACAGCGAAGCGAGAGTTAATTCTTTTACGGCATTCGCGTTCGCGCCGGGAGTGTTAAAAACCACAATGCCTGAATCGCTGCAGCGCTGAACCGGAATATTGTTGTAACCGGCTCCGGCTCTCGCAATCGCGATTACGCTGGAAGGAATTTCCATATCGCCCATTTCCGCACTGCGAACCAGAATCGCGTCGGGGTTTGCGATATCATTTCCGACTTCGTACTTGTCCTTTGGAAAAAGATCCAATCCAAGAGGAGATATTTTATTTAAGGTTTTTATTTTAAACATATTTTTTCCTTTACTTGCCTTCAAATTTCTTCATAAAATCGATAAGCGTTTTTACGCCTTCGATCGGCATTGCATTATAAACGCTCGCCCTCATTCCGCCGACCAGCCTGTGACCTGCGAGATTTATTAAACCCTGCGCGGCGGCTTCTTTAACAAAGCGCGCTTCCTGTTCGGTCTTTTTCGTGTCATCATCCGCCATCGTAACAAAGGGGATATTCATTAAACTGCGGTAAGGTTTTTCCACAGGCGAATAAAACATTTTTGAAGAATCAAGGTAGCTGTAAAAAAGCTCCGCTTTCTCGCGGTTCAGTTTCGCAATCGCGTCAACGCCGCCGAGACTTTTTACCCATTCAAGCACAAGACCTATAATATAAATGCCGTAACATGGCGGCGTATTATACATGGAACCTTCGGCGGCATGCGTATCGTAACGGAGCATTATAGGCGTCCATGCGGGCGCATGACCGATTAAATCATCGCGGATAATAACAACCGTAGTTCCGGCAGGACCGAGATTTTTCTGGGCGCCCGCGTAGAGAAGACCGAACTTGCTTACATCAAGCGGTTCGGAAAGAATGCAGCTTGAAATATCCGACACAAGCGGCACGGAACCGGTATCAGGAATCTTATCCCATTTGGTGCCGACTATCGTATTGTTAAAAGTGATGTGATAATAAGCGTCGCCCGCCGTCGGCGCGGGAGGAGCCGGAATATAGGTGTACGCCTTATCCTTGGAACTCGCCTTTACATCCACGCCTGCGTATTTCGCGGCTTCTTTCGCGGCTTTGTCAGCCCAGATACCGGTATCAATGTAAGTGGCTTTTTTGCCAATGCCGGGAGCGTCACCTGCCGCAAGATTAAGAGGAATCATCGCAAACTGCAATGACGCGCCGCCTTGTAAAAACAGCACTTTATAATTTGACGGAATGTTCATAAGCTCTCTTAAGAGAGCTTCCGTCTTTTCGATAATGGGTTTGTAATCCTTGGAACGATGACTCATTTCCATTACCGACTGACCGGAACCGTTAGTATTGGTCATTTCTGCTGCGGCTTTTTCAAGAACCGGTAAGGGCAGAACCGATGGTCCTGCGGAGAAATTGTAAACTTTCATTATTAACTCCAATATTATTAAGACTTTAGCTGTACAATACAGGAAAATAAAGTTTTTGTCGAGATGTGCGAATTGCTAAAGCAATTCGGTATGATTTTTTGCAATTTGGTAGAATCGTTTGTAATTTACATATATTAACGGGCATCCGCGACAAGCAGCTGCAGCGCTTCGTTAAAGCGTTCCTGCCTTGTTGTACTGTTATCCTCTACGTTAAATCTTTTCAAAGCTCTATTTGCGAAATAAATGCGTTGTACCGGTCTGGGGTGCGTTTTTCCGAAACCCGAGCCTGCGGTGTAATTCTTCTTTAATTCTTCAAGCATAAGCAGGAAACTGGAGGGTTCATAACCTGCCGCCGCCATAAGGCACATTGCGGCTACATCCGCTTCATACTCATGTTCTTTGGAATAGCCTGAGTTTACCATGGTTTGCATTATTTCATTGACAGACTCGTTCATTACATCGGTCATATCGTCTACGTCCATGCCTACGATGGATCCAAGCCCCGCTGTCGCGGTCAATAAAAGCGCTTCCGTCATGCGGTTTGTTTTAATTGCCTTAATGCCATGACGCAGTTGTATATGCGCGACTTCATGAGCGATAACGCTCGCAAGGGCATCTTCGGTTTCCGCGACATTGAGAAGCCCGAGGGTGACAAAAATATGTCCGCCTGATGTCGCGAAAGCGTTAATTTCCTTGCTGTTAAGAATTACAACATGATAGCCGTTAAATAAATCCGGTTTTGGAGAGTTATGAACAATCGCCGCGCAGATAAGATTCAGATAGTGCGTAAGCGCCGGCTCTTTATCCCATATCGGATAATTGGCAAGAATATTCGCCGCTACAGCTCTTCCGATATAATATTCCTGCTCAGGAGTGATATCTTCCGCGGCATTGCCGAAAGCTCTCGCCGAAATACTGATCATGTTTGCCGTACTGCGGGAAATTATTTCATTGTTCGCCGCTGTCTGCGCGAGAGAATCCACATGCTGGCAGACGCTGAGCGTAAACAAGAGAATTAAAACAGCCGGTATCAGTACAGCAACTTTCTTCACTCTACACCTTTATTAACAGTTAAAATTTTCTTATAGCGCGTATTCTGATGGGAAAGCCGAATTCCTGCGAATTAACAGCTGGAACCGTCGTTACTCTTTCAACCTCACCGTTTGCTTTTTCTTCAAAATTTTTATGATAAACAATCGGTGTCCAACTGTCGCTATCCCATTTATCCGGATCTTTTATATTATCTTTGTAATCATTGTCTCCATCTCTGTTTACCGATAAATAATAATATTCATCGGAAAAGCGCGTTAAACCATAAGAAAAACATTCCAGCATTTTTCTCATATCGGCATCAGTCGGCAGTTCCCAGCCGTAATTATACCAGTCCTTTTTATTATCCTTGCATTTCGTTACAGCAATTCTTATACTTTCCGGTGATGTATTTCTTATTTCGCCGAAATCATAAGGAGAACATTGAACATAACGCCAGCCGTCGGTATAACTTCCTTTGTCGTAAAAAACATAACCGCCGTCAGGTCCTACTACGTTTGCAATTTCAAGCGCGCAGGTATTAAACAGAAAAAACGCGCATACGGTTATAATTATAAAAGTAATTTTTTTCATTTTCATTCTCCTTAATAAATACGGTAACAGATTCCAAGGAGCATACGGTGATTAACGCCGATTAAATTCTTTAAGTCCATTGTAGTGCGCACTCCGTAACCAAGCTTAAGCAGTATGCGTCCGTGTCCTATGAAAAAACCTGTTCCGACATCGAAGGTTGGAGTCGTAACAGTAGCGACAGTGCGTTCGGTAACGCTTTGAACGAAGGCGTATTCCGCGCTCATAAGCCCGAACCCGAAACCTATGTACCACCCGCCTCCTTCCTTCGGTTTCCCGTATGAATCGAAAGTTCTGTCACCGTAAGGTAAAAACAAATTAACGCGGGCATAAAAATAATTTGATGTATATTCTACATCTTTTATAGTTACATTCTCGCCTGCCATTCCGGTAATAGTTCCAAGCTCGTATCCGAATTCAAAGAAAGAGTAAGGAAGCGGCGCAATGGTAACATTAAGATTAACAATCAAAAGAGGAGTAGCAAAGGATGTACCCATATTAAGCCCGACACTCCAGAATTTTTTACCTTCCGACGAGAAAAAATCCTCTCGTTCAGAGCTAAAAGCAGGAACAGACAAGGCAAGGAGCATTACAATCAGTAATAATCCGGCTGATCTTTTCATAAAACAATGAACCCCCTTAAGAAAACAAAAAACTTAAGATAATTATATATTATTAAAATATTAAAATCAACTCAGCATTGAAAACTATGCATATTTATAGTAGACTTTAGTTATGGCTGACAGAGTCTTCACTGTGCTCGATCTAATAGACCTCGATCTCAAGGAACATAACTCCCTGAACCTTCGATGCATAGGCGGCAGAAAAGGACTTGGAAGATCAATAGACATACCTGATTTAAACCGCCCCATGGGCGCAATTATGGGTTTTTTTGAAGATTTTGCTTTTCAGAGAATTCAACTATTCGGGCGCGGAGAAGTGGCGTTTTTACGGCGCCTCGAAAACGAAGGAAAAACCGATACTTTCAGGGAAATGTTCAATTACCACATGCCCTGCTGCATTTTTACCCACGATCTAAGCCCTCACAAGGATTTTTTTGAAATAGCCGAAAACGCTCAGTGTCCTATTCTTCAAACGGATTTGGGTTCCGCGGATTTTTCCGCGAGAATAATGCGCATCCTTTCAAGGATTTTCTCGCCGCGCCAGGTTGTGCACGGCGTTCTTGTTGAAGTTTACGGTCTTGGAATTTTAATTCAGGGTGACTCTGGAGTGGGAAAGAGCGAGACGGCTCTTGAACTGATACACAGAGGACATCGTCTTGTCGCTGACGACGTTGTAGAAATTAATTGTATAAACGGAAATACGCTGATGGGCGCGGGCGCAAATAAAATTATCGGGCACCACATGGAAATACGAGGACCCGGCATCATCAATATAACCCACCTGTTCGGGGTAAGAGCTATCAGGGACAGAAAAGAAATCCAGCTTCTGGTTGAACTTGAAGAATGGGATTCAAGCAAAAATTACGACAGGCTCGGCGCGGAAGATCACACGGTCGAGCTGTTAGGTGTAAATATTCCAAAGCTTATAATTCCAGTAAAACCGGGAAGAAATATTCCCATCATTATAGAAACCGCGGCGATGAATGAACGCTTAAAATCCATGGGTTATCATGCCGCTAGAGAATTCAACAAGAATATATTAAAATGGATCGAAAGCGACGCCGCGAGATCGGTTTTCTTCGGTCACGAAGACATTATTTAAAGGAAGTCGAAGCGAAGTGTTTGAAAAAACAGTTAAAGTAACAAACAGAGCCGGCATTCACGCGCGTCCTTCCGCGCTGCTGGTTCAGACAACAAAGAATTTCTCATCCAACATTTATATGCAAAAAGGTCAGGACAGAATTAACGCGAAATCCATTATGGGTATTATAACCTTAGGCGCCGCTTACGGCACCGAGTTAAAAATAATTGCAGACGGAGAAGACGAAGAAGCCGCGGTAGAAACAATCGTTAAACTCTTTGAAACAAAATTCGAGGAAGAATAAATCTCGTGCAAAAAATAAAAACGCGCCCTGAATATTCTTTTCTCAGCGTAAGGGTTTTAGTTCCCATATATACCCTGCTCTGCCTTCTTACAGTTCTTTTTTCCAAGAATTTTTTTATGGATACTCTCCAGCACGGTGAAATGCCTGGTATTTTTCATTTAATCGTATTCTCAACAATTCCTGTTGTGCTGATTATAGTTCTCGGCATTTCCGTTTTTAATCTGCTTTCAGATTTTATTTCAAAACGCCCGGGAAGCAAATTCAACGCTATGCTTTTGGCGTACTTTGCCGTTATTGTGATTTTTTCCATTGCGCCCATTACGCTTATGTCGAGCACGGCATTAAACGAAATTGTGCGTTTTTGGCACACCATGGAAACAGGCGCGGCGACAAGAGCGGCTAACAGTTTATTGGCGGATAATTATTCGCTTCATTTGGAACGCTGTGAAAATATTATAAAGAACGCTGATTTTTCAGCCATAGAGCATTCAAACGCAAGACTTCCCAATGACATATTATGCGTTCAAACTTTTAATTTTACAGACGGAGGATGGGAAGAAAAATTTTTTACAGGCTCTGAAAATTTCAGGCTTTCTTCGCGTTCATTTGCGGGCGTTACCGTAGTCGGAACCGCGGGCAGTTTTACGGCAAGCGCCGCGGAAAGCGGCTTTGTAACAAGGCAAATGCCGCGCGACTTCGCGGCGATTCGTTATGTGCAAAGAATATCGCAGTCTTCGGTCCGCCTTATAAGTTATAATCTCGGCGCAGATTTTGACTCGGGAAGAGCCGTTTTAAACAATCAAACAGACAAATTTGAAACCGTAAACCTGCTCAGAAAAAACATACGCCCTCTTTTATTTTATTTTTACGCTGTCTTTTTTCTGCCGACGCTTTTAATGACGGCAATCATCGCCATTTCATTTACGCGGCGCATAACACACCCAATCGTTGAATTAACCGAAGCGACGCGGCAGGTCGCGGAAGGCGATTTTTCGATTCAGCTTCTTTCACGCAGAGACGACGAACTTGGAACCCTTATCCGATCCTTTAATTCGATGGTGCAGGATCTTGAAAAATCGCGCGAAGCTCTTGTAAGAAGCGAAAAAATTTCAATATGGCAGAATATGGCGCAGCGTCTTGCGCATGAAGTGAAAAATCCTTTAACTCCGATAAAACTTTCAGCGGAAAGAGCGCTTCGAAGATGGCAGAACGATCCTGAACACCTTGGTGAAATAATTGAAAGTACCATGATGGCGATTATAAAAGAAACGGAAGGACTCTCCGCTCTTTTAAATGAATTCCGGACATTATCAAAACCAATGGAGCCTTCCAACTGCTCAACCGCTCTTTTGGAACCTGTAACGGAAGTTATAAATTCATATTCCAGCTCCTATCCTAACGTAAAATTCGACACCGAAAATATTAATGCGGACATACATATAAAAATCGACAAGAACCGTCTTTGCCAAATACTTACAAATCTTATTATAAATTCCATAGACGCGATGGACGGCGAAGGAATGATAGAAATGCGTTCCGATATTGTAAAAAAACGCGAGGTTTGTTATTGTAGGATCAGCGTTAATGATTCGGGAAAGGGAATAGATAAGGCGGACAGCAATCTGATTTTTACTCCATATTTTACCACAAAGGAATCAGGCACAGGGCTCGGGCTTCCGATTATCGAACGCATTGTAACGGATCACGGCGGCGCAATCTGGTTTGATTCGGCGCTTGGTATAGGCACAACTTTCTATATTGATTTGCCGCTAACGGAAGAAACATGAAAAGCTCGATTTTAATAATTGATGATGAACCGGGAATCAGATCTACGCTGTCTTCAATCCTTGAAGATGAAAAATATAATGTCCGCGCCTGTGAAGACGCGCTTGCCGGAATAGAAGCTCTCAAACGCGAACCTGCCGATATAATTTTTTTAGACGTTCTTCTGCCTAAACTGGGCGGCATAGAAGCGCTTGAAAAAATAAAGAGCGGATGGTCTTCAACGGAAATTGTAATGATTTCAGGTCACGCGAATATCGATATGGCTGTGCGCGCCGTAAAACTCGGCGCATTCGATTTTATGGAAAAACCTCTTTCTCTTGATAAAGTATTAACCGTATGCAGAAACGCGCTCGCCATGAAAAAACTCCGCGAAGAAAATAAAACATTAAAAAAATTAAGCAGTATAGCCTGTGAGGATATAATCGGCACAAGCGCCGCAATAAGAAAAATCCGCGAAACTGTAAAACAGGCGGCGGGAAGCGACGCTAGAATTTTAATCACTGGTGAAAACGGCGCGGGAAAAGAAGTAATCGCAAGAGCCATCCATCTTTGCTCGGCGCGCTGCGACAATCCGTTTATCGATGTCAACTGCGCGGCAATACCGGATACATTGATCGAAAGCGAATTGTTCGGTCATGAAAAAGGCGCTTTCACAGACGCGGTCGCCTCGCGCAAAGGACGCTTCGAGCTCGCGCACGGCGGAACGCTTTTTATGGACGAAATAGGCGACATGAGCCTGTCCGCTCAGGCAAAAGTTTTACGCGTCATTCAGGAACAAAAAATCGAAAGGCTTGGCGGCGAAAAAACAATAGAAACCGATGTTCGCATTATCGCGGCTACAAATCATGATTTGGAAAAAGCCTGCAAAGAAGGAAGCTTCAGGCAGGATTTATTTTTCAGGCTGAATGTAATTCCCATTCACGCTCCCGCTCTGCGCGAAAGACCCGAAGATATTCAGCATTTATTGTTTTATTTTTTAAAATCGATGGAAAAAGAGGTGGTTTTAGAGCAGGACGCGCTGGATTTACTGTCAGCGCACGCTTGGCCCGGAAATGTGCGGGAACTCAAAAATCTGGCGGAAAGAATCGCGGTTATGCACACAGGTAATACAATCAACGCGCAGGAACTTGGAAAACTTCTTCAAAAGAAAGATAAAAAATATGAAAATAAAGACAAAGATAAAAACGAAGGAAACGCTGAAAATCTGCCGGAAGGCATTTTTAATCAGAATTATAACGAAGCAAAAGACAGCTTTGAAAAAAGCTTTTTGGAGTTCCATCTTTTAAAAAATAATGGTATAATATCGAGAACAGCGGAGGCTATCGGGATTTACCCAAGCAACCTCCACGCGAAATTGAGAAAGTATAATATAACGACAGCAGGTAATAAGGAATAGTTTATGAAAGAATTGACAGATCGCCAAAAACAAGTCCTCACCTTTATTGCAAACTATATTAAAAAACAATCGTACCCGCCTACAATCAGGGAAATCGCGGATCACTTCGAAATTTCGGTAAAAGGCGCGCATGATCATATAACCGCCCTCAGAAAGAAAGGACATTTAAAACAGGCGGACAAACGTCCGCGCACTATGGGGCTTACCCATTTAAGACCGGAGGACGCGGATTTAATGGAAATTCCAATACTCGGCACTGTCGCGGCAGGACTTCCAATTCTTGCCGAAGAAAATTTCGACGGAAATATTCTACTGCACCGTTCTATGTTAAAGAAAAATAAAAAATATTTCGCTTTAAAAGTTAAAGGCGACTCCATGTCAGGAGCGGGAATTCTTCAGGGTGATACCGCCGTTATAGAAAAAATGAATACAGTCCGCAACGGAGAAATCGCGGTTGCGGTAATTGATGAAGCTGTTACCTTAAAACGTTTTTACAAGGAAAGCTCAAGGATTAAATTACAGGCTGAAAATCCCGCGTATAAACCCATTTACAGCCAGGATGTAAAAATTCTTGGCAGACTTTTCAGCATTATACGCTCATATTAAAATGGCTGCAGGCGCGTCAAACTCCTATATTTTTCTTGGTCCCGAGCTGGGTAAAAAACAAGATGCCGTAGACGCGGTAAAAAAAGAATATCCTGACGCGGAAATACACAGTTTTTACGCAGGCGACACTTCCACGGGCTCAATCGCGGATACAATTCAGAATCACAGCCTTTTCGCGCAAACGCGCATTATAATAATTAAAAACGCGGAAAATATCAAGAAAAAGGATGAAGCGGAACTGCTTGCGTCCTGCATAAAAAATAAGGAAAACGACACTGTAATTATTTTACTTTCAGACGAACTTCGCCTTGCCGCAGGTCTTGATAACTGCGTTCAAGGAAATAACCGCCGCGTTTTTTACGAAATGTTTGAAAGAGATAAAAATGAATGGGTAATGACTTTTTTCCGCCGTGAAGGCTACACAATAGAAAAGGAAGGTGTCACCGCGATTCTTGAACTGGTGGAAAATAACACGGACGCGCTTAGAATAGAATGTTCGCGCCTTATGATGTTTTTACCCAAAACCCAAACCATAAAAGCTGAAGACATAGAAAAATGGCTTTCTCATAACAGGGAGGAATCCGCTTTTACGCTTTTTTCACGCATCGCGCAGGGAGACCTTTCAAAAGCGCTTGAATCTCTTTCCGTTATGTTAGGCGCAAAAGAAAAAACGCCCGGAATATTGGCAGGTCTTGCATGGTGTTTCAGAAAATTGAATGATTATTTATCATTACTGGAATCGGGAAACGCCGGTAATAATTTTGAATTGCAGAAAATCGGATTGTCATCGCCGAAGTTGAGAGACTACTATGCCGCGGCAGCCCGCCGTTACAACGCGGACGCTGTGGAAACCTGTCTTGCGCTTACAGCGGAATACGACGCGCTTCTTCGATCTCCTGTAAATGTAATGGAAAATATTTTAATGGATAGGTACGTTTACAAAATTATAAACGCCGGAGCGTAAAACTACATTTTATTTGTATAATCTTCGATGGATTTTACGGCTTCGTCAAATTCACTGTGAATCAAATATCCTGACAGCGACTCTAAATGTTCTTTAACGGGCGAAGACCATGATTTTTCTTTTAAAAAACCTAAAATATCCTTTGCCGCTTTTTTATTGTAAGTCAAACACGCGGCGCGAATCTCTAAAAGTCTTTCTTTTAATGTATTGATATCGCCTTCATCGCCTGTATCATTCTTTTGAATCTTAGCTTCAAATTTATATATGACTGTATATAAGGCTTCAAGGAAAGCCGGAAGAGTGGTCAATATGGACGATATGTCTTTCTCGCGCCCCACGTGCTCAAGTTTCTCCGCTTCTTCCGACAATTCCCGCTCGCCGACATTCGCAAGAGCGCTTTTCATGGCGTGGATATTAATTACAAAGGTACTGATATCATCCGATCTGCGGCATTTATTAATAAAAATCGCTTCCATTACAGACGCGGCTTTTTTCGCGTCACGGATAAAGAACTCCGCAAGCTGCGGTTCCACAGACTGATTATTATATCCCTGAATCATACTGTCTTTTTGTTTTCGCGCGGCTTCTACAACATCTGCGGGATATTTGTCGCGAACCAGCCTGTTAAGAATTAAATTCAACTGTCTTATATCTATTGGTTTGGAAATGAATTCGTCAAAACCGCTTTTAATAAACATTTCAGCCTGACCTGTAAGCGCGTTTGCCGTCAAAGCTACAACGGGTTTTTTAAAGCCAAGGCTTCTAATAAGTTTTGTCGCTTCAATGCCGTCCATCTTGGGCATCATGTGATCCATGAAAATAACATCATAATCCGCACCTTCTCTTATTTTTTCTATCGCTTCAAAACCGCTTGTCGCGATATCAATGGAAAGACCGTAAGGCGCCATAAGTCCCTTTGCCACATAAAGATTGGTTTCAACATCGTCAACGATAAGCACGCGTCCGTAAGGCATAAATTCGCGCTTCATCTGTACGGTTTTAATTCTGAGAGCGTTAGCCGCATTTAACTGCATTAAATTATCCGCGATTTCCTTGCCGATAGGATCGAAGTCAACGCATTTCTGCGGAATGTATATCGTAAACACGGAACCCATACCCGGAGTGCTTTCAATATCGATTTTTCCGTTCATCATCCGCAGAAGATTGCGGGTAATATTCATGCCAAGCCCTGTACCTTCAGTCTTGCGGTTTGCTTCCATATTGAAACGGGCGTATTCGCTTCCAAGTTTTTTAACTTGTTCCGCCGTCATACCCTGCCCCGTATCGCTGATACTGAAAATGAGGGTGACATTATTTTCGGGACCGGAATTATTTATTTCCGAACGAAGGGAAAGGCTTACGGTTCCCTCATGCGTATACTTGAATGCGTTTGAAAGAACATTATTTAAAATCTGTTTAATACGAAGCTCGTCTCCTGTCAGCATAACGGGAACATCTTTATTTACATCAAGGGTGAATTCTATCGGCTTACTTTCATAACGCATCATATTAAGCTGAACTGTGTCGTTAATCAAACTTGCAATATCATATTGAGAGGCGTTTATTTCCAATTTACCGGCTTCAATCTTGGATAAGTCGAGTATGTCATTAATAATGCCCAAAAGCAAATCCGCCGAGTTATATATTCTTTCAAGCGCTTCTTTTGTAGTCTGCGGCAGCATATCGTCCTGAAGCTGAATTTCAGTTATTCCTAAAATCGCGTTCATGGGCGTGCGTATTTCATGGCTCATCTTCGCGAGAAAATCGCTCTTTGCCTTGCTGCTCTCCTCGGCGATTTCCGCTTTGCGCATTTCGGCGATCATCGCTTTTTGTTCGCGCAGGTCCCTCATATATTCCGTAACAGTGTATTCGCCTTTGTATTTTACGCGTATGCAGATAATATCAGTCGGAATTTGCTCTCCGTTTAATTTTTGATGCATCCATTCAAAGCGGCTGTATCCTTCCAAAAGCGCCTTGCCGACAAGGGCTTTTCCCTTTTCGCCCGAAGGAATGCCGTCCGGCTGTAAATCAGGCGAGAGCTGGATAAAGTTGTCGATAAATTCCTGTTTATCGATCATGTCAAACATTTTTACCGCTTCATGATTGCAGTCGATCAAGGAAAGGTCTTTATCCCAAAAAATTGTGCAGAAGGGAGCTGCATCTATCATAATCTGAGTGCGTTCATCCGCCTCGCGCATTTTTATCGATTGTATGTTGCGGTTCACGGCTGTACACATCATAAGACCTGCGGAAGTTAAAATACTTATTTCCTCGTTGATAAAAACGCGCTCTCTTCGGCAGTCGTCTATGCTGAAAAGCCCCCAGAAATCGCCTTCAAGAAACATCGGTATAAAAACGATGGACTTCATTTCATAATTGCCTAAGAATTCTCTGTCCGCGTCAGGCAGCTCTGAAACAGAGCAGTTTATAAAATTACCGAGTAAAAACCGCTTCTCCCATTCTTTCCTGAGATTGTGAGGAAAATGCAGACCGTAAGGAACCTGCCTGCAATTTTTTCCGAAATCACTGAGCCATTCATATCGCATAATAAAATGCGGCTCACCCATTATGGTTTCGTTACGCCAAATCTGAACGCGATCCACTTCCAGACAGCGTCCGATAAGTTCAAAACTTTTTAATAATGTCGTTTCGAAGGAGACATTTTCGTTTCGCGCAAGCAAAATGGTAGCGGCGGTATTTACCGTATCAAGCAAACGAGTTTGTTTTTCAAATGTATTACTATCGCTAAACATTAACCTGCGCCCTTACACCGCTGAATAAATCCCTTGCCTCAAAAAACACTTCGGCGATTTTCGGATCATAATGCGTTCCGGCGTTTTCCATTATAATCTGAACAGCCTCTTCGTCTGTAAACGCTTTTTTATACGGACGTTCGGATACAAGGGCATCGTATACGTCTACAATCGCCATAATTCTTCCCTGTAAGGGAATCTCCTCGCCTTTAAGCCTGTTCGGATAACCCTTGCCGTCCCATCGCTCGTGATGGCTTCCCGCAAACAATCTTGCGTTACGCAAAAATTCACCTTCGCCTGTCTGCGCGATAATTTTGTCGATTATCCGCTCTCCTTCGTGGGCATGGGTTTTCATTATTTCATATTCATCGTCTGTAAGTTTTCCCGGCTTGTTTACAATAATATCCGTAATGGAAATTTTTCCGAGATCATGCATTCTGGCGGATGAAATTATTTTATCGATATCCCAGTCGCTTATTTCATCAGCGTAAACGCTTCTTTTTTTCATTTCGCTTATTAAAATTTTAATATACGCGGATGTTCTTTCTATATGACCGCCTGTTCCCTTGTCCCTGCTTTCCACGATATTCGCAAGAACCGAAACAATGCTGTTTTGAAGTCTGTTTAACTGAGATGTCCTTTCGCGGATTATATCGTCAATTTCAAGATGGGTTTTAATGCGGTTTAAAAGCACCGGAGTGGAAAAGGGTTTTATAATAAAATCAATCGCTCCCATTTCAAAACCATGCACTTCAACAACAGGGTCATTTCTGCCTGTCAGAAATATAACGGGAATATGCGTCCACATCACGTCAGATTTAAGTTTGCGCAGGGTGTCAAATCCGTCCATGCCGGGCATTTCTATATCGAGAAGAATTAAATCGGGAATAATTTTTTCCAAAAGCGCGAACATTCTTTCGGCGGACGCCATAGTCATAACGCTGTAGTTGTTATCTAACGCGGCTTCAGCCATAGAGAGGTTAGTATCGCTGTCATCAACTACAAAAATGGTCTTCATCATATCAATATAATAAAAAATACACCCTTTGGAAATAAAATCCCCCTGATTTACACCAGAGGGATCAATTTAATACACAAATAGCGGTATATATACGGCGTTCAAATGCCGTATATATATGCTAGAAAGTCCTTTCCGATAAATACTTGTACTCTTTGTAAACACGTTCTGCCTGCTTTTTGGCTTTTGCCAGAAGCATATCGGCGCGCGCGGGATCAGCGGCTTTCAAGCTCTTGAAGCGGACTTCTTTATACATAAAGTCTTCGATCGCTGTGGTCGCTTCTTTGGAATCGAGCTGGAAGGGGTTCTTGCCCTGATCTTTCAATCTCGGGTCGTAGCGGTACAAGGGCCATAAACCGCTTGTAACTGCCGCCTTGCCCTGTTCCAAACCTTTACTCATGTCGATACCGTGGTTGATACAATGCGAGTACGCGATGATAAGCGAGGGACCGTCGTAGGATTCGGCTTCGCGGAACGCTTTGATAACCTGAGCCATATTTGCGCCTAACGAAATCCTGGCAACATAAACATAACCGTAAGTCATGGCGATTGCGCCGAGGTCTTTCTTTGTATTATCTTTTCCGGCAGCGGCGAATTTCGCGATTGCGCCGACAGGAGTTGATTTTGACATCTGTCCGCCTGTGTTTGAATAAACTTCCGTGTCCATACAAAGCAGGTTGACGTTTTTGCCGGAAGCGAGAACGTGATCCAATCCGCCGAAACCGATGTCGTAAGCCCAGCCGTCACCGCCGAAGCCCCAAACAGATCTCTTGATAAAGTGATCTGCAAGAGAGAGCAGCATTTTCGCTGTCGGCTTGGAATCTTTTTTAAGAACGGCTTTTAACTCGTCAACATTTTTACGCTGTTCTTCGATAGCGGCATCGTTTTCCTGCTTGTTGGAAAGCAGTTTATCGATGATCGCCGCGGCTATGCCTTCGCTCTTTGCCTTCTCTCCCATCTCGCGGGCGTGAACGGCTAGCTTGTCGCTTGTAAGCCTGAAACCGAGAGCGAATTCCGCGGTGTCTTCAAAGAGAGAGTTTGACCACGCAGGACCTCTTCCTTCGGCGTTTTTACAGTACGGAGTCGTCGGCAAGTTACCGCCGTAGATTGACGAACAGCCTGTAGCGTTTGCGATAAGAGCTCTGTCGCCGAAAAGCTGTGACATCAATTTGATGTAAGGCGTTTCACCGCAGCCGCCGCAAGCGCCCGAGAATTCAAACAAGGGGCGTTTGTAAGCGAGAGCTTTAGGATTACTGAGTTCACCGTCTGCCGGAGTTTCGGGAAGGCTTAAGAAATAATCCCACACGGCAGCCTGTTCGGCATGGAGTTCGGGATCATCAGAGTATGATTTATAAGTAAGAGCGGAAGGACTTCCATCACCCTTGCACATCGGACACGCTGTAAAGCAGACGCCGCATTCGTAGCAGTCTTCGCAGGCGATAACCAGCGCGGCTTTTTTGCCTTCAACCGCTTTGGGTTTAACTTCGGTAGTAAGGAAGCCTTTCGGAGCTTTCGCGACCTGATCGGCTGTAAGATTTTTCATGCGGATACATGCGTGCGGGCAGACAACTGTACAAATACCGCACTGGGTGCAAACATCGGGGTTCCAAATCGGAACGCGTTCCGCGACCGAGCGTTTTTCGTACTGGGTTGTAGCTGTCGGGAAAGTTCCGTCTTCCG
>Ga0209755_10000900_pt1 | contig 50755 bp, 43 predicted proteins | sample TergutCo191P1_FD_187301 | JGI IMG/M metagenome (GOLD analysis project Ga0209755, IMG submission 187301) | Cornitermes sp. P1 segment gut microbial communities from Petit-Saut dam, French Guiana - Co191P1 (SPAdes) (version 2) | ecosystem: Host-associated > Arthropoda: Insects > Digestive system...
CATTCAAGCCGACATGTTTTGTCGTTATAATCGATCTTCTGCCTGCAAAGGATGCGCCAAGTGCCGCTTCGAACGCGGTTTTTTCGTTTGCGCACCAGCGCGCAATTACACCGCCTTTTTTATATTCGTTTATTAGGTACTGCATAATCTCGGAAGACGGAGTTCCGGGATATCCGTAAGCCGCGCTGATACCTGCATGAATTGCGCCTAACGCAACAGCTTCATCTCCCAAAAGGGCAAGTTTTTCTTTACTCATTTTTTTCTCCCGTTTTTTTTAACCTAAATCGTCTTTTACTTTAACGCTTACTTCCTGTTCATAACAGGCAAAACAATTGTCAACTATGGATTTTTCAGGCGCTTTAGAAATTGCGCTTACAAGAGGAACTATTACAAGTCCTGCCAACATGCAAAACGCGCCTGCATTAATCGGCGATTGTAAAATCGCAGGGAAAGAGCTTCTGAAAAATATATTTAAAATCATAAGAGACGTGCTAAAAATAAAACTGCACCAAACAGAAAGCGTGCTTGCTCTTTTCCAGTAAAGCCCGTAAAGGAACGGCGCTAAAAATGATCCTGCCAAAGCTCCCCACGAAACGCCCATCAGCTGTGCAATAAAAGTAATGCCGCCCTTATATTGATAAATCGCAATTACAGACGAAATGACAATGAAAACGACAATTAATGAGCGAATTATAAATAACTGCGATTTTTCGCTCATCTTTTTTATAATGTTTCCTTTTAAAAAATCCAAAGTTAATGTTGATGCGGAAGACATTACAAGCGAAGAGAGAGTAGAAATGGATGCCGCAAAAACAAGAACTATTATTAATCCAATCATCGCCTCTGAAAAACCGGAAAGAATTGCAGGGATTATCGCGTCATAAACAACTCTGCCGCTTGCATTGTAAATCTCAGGCATACGCGCATAAAGGCGTCCAAAGCTTCCAAGGAAATAACATCCTCCTGCGATAATTAACGCAAAAATTGTAGAAACAATCGCGCCCTTGCTTATCATGTTTTCGCTTTTTATCGAATAAAATCGCGCGACCATTTGCGGAAGTCCCCATACGCCAAGGGATGTAAGTATTAAAACGCCCAATAGCGATATCGGGTCAGGACCGAAAAGCGAAGCGAAAATGCCCGGCACTTCGCCGCGCGGAATATTCGGGTCTGTAACTTTTGCAAGCGTATCCACTGCCTGTATGTAGCCGCCGTGTGTTTTTAAAACGACTGCGATAACTGCAACAATTCCTATCAGCATGATAGACCCCTGAATAAAATCGTTGACCGCTGTTGCAAAGTATCCGCCTGCGACGACAAAAACCGCGGTGATAATACCCATCGCTATAATGCAGTATTCAAACGGGATGCCGAAAGCCATGGAGAAAAGTCTTGATAAACCGTTGTACAATGACGCTGTGTAGGGTATTAAAAATATAAATACGATTATGCTTGCGGCAATCTTTAACGCATTCTGATTGTAACGCGAGCCGAAAAACTCGGGCATGGTTGCGCTTTTTAAATGATTGGTCATAACGCGCGTTCTTCTTCCCAGAATGAACCACGCCATGAGAGATCCTATGAACGCGTTTCCAAGTCCAATCCAAATCGCGGCAGAGCCGAATCTAAAACCAAATTGACCTGCGTACCCTACAAACACAACAGCAGAAAAATAAGTCGCCCCGTAAGAAAACGCGGAAAGCCACGGCCCTACATTGCGGCCTCCAAGCACGAAGTCATTTACATTGGTAGCTTTTTTCCTGAAATAAATTCCCACAAAAACTGTGACAGCCACAAAGAGCAAAAGAAGAAAAATTTTCATTACCATTTCGGCTTCCTTAACATATATTATGAATTGACCCGCTCAACATATTCGTTGGTTTCGGTATTCACAAGTATTTTTTCGTCCTGTTTAATAAAAAGGGGAACGCGTACCGTAAGACCCGTTTCGGTTTTTATCGGTTTTGTAGCTCCTGTCGCAGTGTCGCCCTTGATATAATTTTCGCTTTCGGCAACGGTAAAAACAACCTTGTACGGTATTTGAATGTCTATTACCTTTCCTTCAAAAATAATAATCTGGTATGAGTTTCCGTCCTGAAGATAAAGTTTTTTTTCAGGGTTATCTTCGATGGATACTTCGTATTGTTCAAACGATTCATTATCCATAAAGTGAAAGTTTTCCTGATCTGCATATTGATATTGAGCCATGCGAATCTCAACCTGCGCGTCCTCGACTTCCTGCTGGGTTGGGATGGTTAAGCTTAAAACAGAGCCGTCTTTTATGCTTTTCATTTTAATTCTGGCAATGGCAGTTCCCTTGCCCGGTGTGTGAAATTCCCTATCGACTACAAGGTATGGCTGGCCCTTCTGTAAAAGACAAGTTCCCTTGGTAATATCTGCGCATCGTATCATTTTTATCCTCTTATGTTATGTATGCCTAGAGTGTAACAAATATAGGGGTTTATGGGAATAGCCAATTTTGATATACTGAAGACATGAAAAACACCGACAGTGTGTACAGCGAAAATTGGCTATACGCCTTTTTTATGTCAATGTTGACACCAGCGCTAAGACCGGCCTTTAATAAAAGCGTCCCGTCAATATTTTTTAATTTCTTTTTAAGGCAGTATCATGCGGCTTTCCTTAAGGGCAGGATTCCTGTATCGCAGGTTGATCATGAGCTTGATAAAAAAATACCCTTTGTTCCGTCATGGGTTACGATATATATTGATTTTGTCCACTTTTGGATAAGAATGCTCACCTTTTTTCTGCGCCGTTTCAGGCGAAAGGCGTATAAGCCCATAAGAGATTTTATCTATTCAATGGGCGATTTATATGCGTATGCAGCTCAGGTTTATAAAAGAAATATGTCAACGACAAAAAGACCGTTTTACATTGCCCGTCCCCGATTTTTTGTGATTCATCTTTTAGACCCTCATTTGATGTGTATACCAAGTCTGCATGTCATGGTTGTTATTCACACATACCTGCAATTTATTGAGATATCAAAAAAACTGGGAAAGGCCGATGTTTTTAAGGAACAAATCGAAGAGATGAAACACGGCGCTCTTGCGATAAGCCAGGCGATTCTCTTTGTAAAACAGCACAGCGTTAACTGCCTGCCTGCGGCGCTCTACGGAATGACGTGCTTCAGCCCCGGGGTTTTCCCTCCAGAAGAAGCCGAAAAATTTACAGCCCTGCTTTTTTCCGCGCCGCCTGACAAAAGCACTCAGCTTCCAGGCTGCCGTGTTCATCCTGCAGCTTCTCCGCGAACAATAATCTCAAGTGAAGACCAAAAGGAAATAAAGAGCCACATTCTTACGCTTTATTACCGTTTCCTTGAAGAAGGAAAAACTGCAAAAAACTGGTACGACCCAATACTTAAATTCCTGAAAGAGTATAGGAATTAGAAAAGTAGAATTTTAACCGCGGAGTTGTAGTTCGCCATAGTTTTTTATTATTCTTTTTATTTTGCAAAAACAACAGATATATGATACAATCACTTTAATAATCGTTTACGGAGGGGTTTTATGAAGATTAAACACGTTTTTATGTTATTGATATTAGTTGCATTAACATTGGTTCTTTTTGGATGCGAACCGGAGGAAACAGAGCCTGCTCTTCATACAAGGTGGCCGTTTCCGGTAGGCGTAGCTGTTCCGGGAGCAAACACTTCTAATGTTGCAGGCGGCAGTGCAGCAAATAACGCTCTTTTAACAGCTAATCCTCAACATGCTCTTTTAAGACATTTTAACGTAGTAGTAGCTGAAAACGAAATGAAACCCAGTAATCTCCTGCCTAACAGCCGTCCAAATATTACCGGGTCAGATTTCAATAATCCTGTAGAAGCCGATTATGAAATTTGGAAAGCAAATTATAAATGGGATGCGGCAGATCAACTTGTAAATTATGCACAAGCAAACGGCAAACAGGTTCGCGGTCATACGCTTTTTTGGCATTCACAATCACCCGATTGGTTTTTCTTGGATACAGGCAACGTACCTATCAGTAAAGAGCAATTGTATTACCGTATGGATCTCCATATAAGAACTGTGTTTGAAAGATATGCAGGAAAAATACATTCATGGGATGTTGTAAATGAGGTAATAGCACAGGCGGATATAAGCGGCGCACGTCCTCCTGTAACAACTATGGGCAGCCGAAGCGGGGAGCAATCTTATTTTACAAATATAATGAATGCCGATTCAAGTTTAACAGGATTGGAAAAGTTTGATTTTGTCAGACATGCCTTTGAAAGAGCTCGTTATTGGGCAGATGTTTATGAAGATGACAATGTTCAATTTTATTTAACGGATTTTGGAGTTGAAAGACCATTTACAAGAGGCGGCACAACCAAGCAGCAGGATTTTTATAATTTGATACAATGGCTTGTTCAACAGGACGCGCCTATTGACGGCATAGGATTTCAGGGACATTTCAGGCTCTATGATCATCCTGCGGTAAAAGCAGATTGCCGTGTTGCCGCCTGCATTGCGAATAACGCCGTTTGTAATCATGATATAAAAAGCGGAATTGAAATGTTTTCTGCTTTTACAAGGACGGATGGACACACGTTAAAAATAATAATTTGCGAACTTGATTTTTCAGTCTTTGACAACTCTTTAGGCAGCGCTGCAACTGTTCAGGAGAATGCCCTTCCTCAAAGGCTTGCAGACCTTGCTGACACATATCGTAAATTCTTTGATATGTTTGAAGAATTTTATCAAAGCGGCGTAATTGATATGGTGTTAATTTGGGGACTTGCAGACGGTCATAGCTGGCTGAATGCGCATCCCGTTGCCGGCAGAACAGATTATCCGCTGTTATTCAACAGGGCATACGAGCCGAAACAGGCATATTTTAGCCTTGTGCAGAATAGATAGCAGCTTTTAGCAATTATTGCAAAAAGCCGTCTGTATCCTTATAATAGACGTATGCGGATTTTTTGCATTTTTTCGATCTTTTTTGTTTTGTTTTCTGCCTGTTTAAGCCGCACAGAGAACAGTATTGAAGCTGAACCGGAAATTATAATTGACCCGTTGCGTCTTCGCGCCGAAGAAATCGCGGGAGCGATGAGTGACGTTCTCCTTACTTCACAGCTTCTCATTAGTGCCACAGAAGGAAGGGAAAGCCTTAACAATAATATGCAGGAACTATTCACAGATATTCCCACAGGCGGCGTAATACTTTTTAGAAACAACCTTAATACAACGAATGATAATATCGTAAACTATTTAACTCAGATAAGAACGCTTATAACTGAAGGCGCGGATGTTCCTCCGTTTATATCGGTTGATCATGAGGGCGGAACCGTTAACCGCTTCAGAAGAGGGATAGCCCCTCTCCCTGACGCATCTTACTATTGGGGACTTTCCGGCGAACAGGGTATTGATGCCGCGCTTGCTAAAATTACAGAGGACAGTCTTAGAGCAGGGCGCGAAATTTTTGAGTTAGGCATAAACATGAATCTGGCGCCTGTCGCAGAACACCTGATTGACGATAACCGCACTTTTCTTGCAAGACGTTCATACGGACCGGATCCTGAGTTTGTAGCAAAGGCTTCAATTGCGTTTATAAATGGAATGGAACAAGCCGGCGTAATTTGCGTTGTAAAACATTTTCCCGGAAGCGCAGGACCCGATCCTCATTACTCTGCCTCTGTAATCAACATGAATAAACCCGATCTTGATGCGCTTGTTTCTCCGTTTGCGGCAATTATAAGAAATGGAGCAAGAGCAATAATGGCAGCGCATACTGCGGTACCTGTTCTGGACAGTGAAATTGCAAGCCTTTCACCAGTCATCATGGGAAACTGGCTAAGGGGAGAGCTTGAGTTTAACGGCATTATTATAAGCGATGATTTTATAATGGCAGCCGCAGGCGGTCTAAAACCCGAGGAAGCGGCTGTCCGTTCTGTAGCGGCAGGATCAGACATGATACTTGTCTGGCCGAGTCATTTAAGAGTGACACATGCAGCATTTTTAGAAGCGCTTGAAAGCGGCAGACTTCCAAGGGAACGGCTCATGGATGCCGTTCTTAGGATAATATACGAGAAACTTCGAATGGGGCTGATTGAATAAGGAATAAAATGCTTTCTTCGATAGATACGCGCATACTCTATAAAAGTGATGATTGTATCGTCATAAATAAATTAAAAGGCGAAGCTGTAGAAGGCGCAAAACCCGGAATTGTGGATCTTGCGCGGGAATTAAAAATTCATTTTAATACGGAATTTTTGGAAGCTGCTCACAGAATTGATGTTCCTGTAACAGGATGCAGTCTCTTTGCCCTGTCAAAGCAGGCGCTTATTTTTTTTAATAATGCGTTTGCCGGAAACGAAACCGCTGCTGTCGAAAAACGCTATTGGGCAATTGCAGAAAAAACTAAAAACGATATTCCCAAAAGCGGTAAACTGACTCATTGGATTGAGTATAATACAAAAAGCAATAAATCGTTTGCGTATCCAAAGGAAAATAAAAACAGAAAAAAAGCGGCTTTATATTACAGAATAATAGGAGAAGGGATAAATTACCTGTATGTTGATGTAGAACTCCATTCCGGCAGGCATCATCAAATCAGAGCGCAATTGGCTTCTATCGGTCTTCATATAAAGGGCGACTTAAAATACGGCGCAAAACGCAGTGAAAAAGAAGGCGGGATACGTCTTCATGCAAGATCGCTTGCTTTCAGGGAGCCGGGTAAAAAAGACAGGATTTCTGTAATTGCAGACCCGCCTCAAATTGATAATCTTTGGAAAGGTTTTATGGAAAAGGCATTATTCCTGACGACTTGACTATTTTCATTTATAAAGGGTAAAATAACAAAAAAGTAAGACTATAGTCTTGGGAGAAATATATGGAATTTAATGCTTTTAGCGTATCGTTGACCAAAAATCCCATAATTGCCATTAGTGTAACCCCGGGTCATTTTACGACTAATAATGTTCATACAAATAACTACCTTGATGTAAGCACATTAAAGAGCGATACCACAATTGCAAGGGACGTAGCAAGAGAAATCGCAATTCCGCATTTGTCAAGCACGCCTGTAGATACGATCGTCTGTATGGAAAGGATGGAAGTTGTCGGCGCGTACCTCGCGCAGGAACTGGCTCAGGAAGGGACGTCCGGGATTAATAACGGGAATTCGATACATGTTGTATCACCCTTAAACAATGCCTACGGAAAACTTGTGTTTCCCGACAGTGCTATAAAATGGATATCCGGCAAAAACGTGCTTTTACTTGTCGCTACCGTATCTTCGGGAAGATCTTTAAATATCGCCCTTGAATGTATCAGTTATTACGGCGGAATTCTTACAGGTATATCGTCAATATACCGCGCATCGGATGTAAGCGCGGCTGTAAAAATTAACACATTGTTTACTTCGAATGATATTCCGGGGTACAAAATTTCTTCGGCAAATGAGTGTGAAATGTGCAAACAAGGTCAAAAACTGGATGCGTTAATTTCAAGTGAGGGATACACTAAAATAGATTAACATGGCAGCGTGTTAGGCTGCCATATTACAAAAGGAGTGATGAGATTATGTTGTTAGAGAGCATTATTAACAGTTTGGGTATATTAAAGTTAACGATACCGCAGGCAATTATGATTCTGCTTGGATTGTTCTTTTTATATCTTTCCATCGTAAAAAAATTCGAGCCGCTTTTGCTGCTTCCGCTTGCGTTCGGAATTATACTTGCAAATCTTCCGATAGTCGGTCTTGGAGCGTATGACTATAACCCGAATGGTTTTAAGGAATTATCAGGTCAGACTTTGCCTGAAGGGCAGGTGTGTAATGCTCATCAACCCGGCGAAGAATGTCATCATACGACATTCCTTCAAAACCTTATGAACTTCCTTTACACAGGTATTCGTATGGTTATCTATCCGCCTCTGATTTTCCTTTGCATTGGAACCATGACGGACTTTGGACCTCTTATAGCGTCTCCAAGGAGCGCTCTTATCGGTCTTGGCGGTCAGCTTGGTATATTCATCGCAATGGGAGTTTCCTTCTTTGTCGGAAACGCGCTTGCGCCTTTATTCCCCGGGTTTGACGGCTTTACTTTAAGGGAGGCTGCGGCTATCGGTATAATCGGAAGCTCGGACGGTCCAACGTCGATATTTGCGGCGACGCGGCTTGCGCCCGATCTTCTTCCGGCAATTGCGATTGCCGCCTTCTCCTACATGGCTCTGGTTCCCTTTATTCAGCCGCCGATCATGCTTGCTCTTACAACAAAAAAAGAGCGCGTAATTGTAATGCCTGAGCCGAAACAGGTTACACAGAGACAAAAAATTCTTTTCCCGATAATCCTTGCCCTTGTTGTTCTTCTTCTTGTTCCTGCTGCGGGCGCTTTAGTTGCGATGCTTTGTCTTGGCAATTTAATCAGGGAATCAGGCGTTACGGACAGATTTGTGCGCGCATTCCAGAATGACTTTTTAAGTATTCTTACATTCCTTGTTGCGTTAAGTATCGGCTCATCTGCAACAGCGGCGCGCTTCCTTACACCGCAGACATTGATCATTCTCGCAAGCGGACTTTTAGCGTTTGCGTTCGGAACAATCGGCGGCGTTTGCGTTGCAAAGCTCCTTTGCGTATTTACAAAGGGAAAGGTCAATCCGCTTATCGGTAACTCGGGCGTTTCCGCAATGCCAATGGCGGCGCGTATTTCGCAAAAGATGGGTCAGAGATTTAACACCGAGAACCACCTTTTAATGCACGCAATGGGCCCGATTGTTTCAAGTACAATCGGTTCTGCAATTATCGCAGGTATCTTTATTTCGTATTTTGCGCATTAAGAAATTGATTTAAAAGATTTATGCTATCCAGTATGAGAAATATCGGCATCATGGCTCACATTGATGCCGGTAAAACCACAACAACAGAGCGAATCCTTTTCTATACAGGCAAAAGCCACCGTATAGGAGAGGTCGATGACGGCGAAGCTATCATGGACTGGATGGAACAGGAGCAGGAAAGAGGAATTACAATCCAGAGCGCCGCGACTACTACCTACTGGAAAGATCATCAGATAAATATAATTGATACGCCGGGACATGTTGATTTTACCGCAGAGGTTGAGCGATCCCTTCGCGTACTTGACGGCGCGATTGCGATTTTTGACGCTGTTCACGGAGTGGAACCGCAGACTGAAACTGTCTGGCGTCAGGCGCGCCGTTACAATGTGCCGTGCGTCGGTTACATAAATAAAATGGACAGGCTTGGCGCTGATTTTTTCTTTGTTCTTGAAGACGTAAAAAATAAACTAAAAATTAATACAGTTCCCCTGCAAGTTCCAATCGGAAAAGAAGGCTCATTTGAAGGCGTTATCGATTTAATCGATATGAAAGAAATTCGCTGGGAAAACACAGGCGAAGAAATGATAATTTCAGATGTTTCTTCGCAAAGAGAAACTGACGCAAAAATTTGGCGTGAAAAATTGATAGATTCTCTTTCCGGCGTATCAGATATAATCACAGAAAAATATCTTGCAGGCGAAGAAATAGAGTCCTCTTTAATTAAAAGCGAACTTAGAAAGGCAGTGCTTAAAAGAGAAATACTTCCAATGTTTGCAGGCGCGTCCCGGCGCAATTTAGGCGTTCAGCCAATTATTGACGCAATAATTGATTATCTTCCCGCTCCCGATGAAAGAGCTGCGGCTTTGGGACACAACACAAAAAAAGAAGAAGAAATTTCCATACCCTGCGATCCAAACGGGCAGCCATTGGGTCTTGTTTTTAAAATTCAAAATGACAGGGAAGCGGGTTCTCTTTGTTATGTAAGAATGTACTCAGGTTCATTTAAATCAGGCTGCGCCGTTTACAATATCGGAAAAAAGAAACGCGAAAGAGCAAACAGAATTTTAAGGATGCATTCAAATAAATCTGAACCTGTTGACAGTCTTAATGCGGGAGATATCGGCGTTATTATCGGAATGAAACTTGCGCAAACTGGTGATACTGTAGGAAGCGAGGGCTGGCCTGTACTGCTGGAAAAAATGCAGTTCCCGGAGCCTGTAATTTCCATTTCAATTGAGCCAAAGACAATATCGGATCAGGACAAATTAAAGGATATTCTTGCGATTCTTTCAAAAGAAGATCCAACCTTTACCATAAAGGAAAATGAAGAGACAGGACAGCTAATAATTTCCGGCATGGGAGAGCTTCACCTGGACGTGCTTGTTACGCGCATATTAAAAGAATTTAAGTTAAGCGCAAAGGCGGGAAATCCGCAGGTTACCTACCGCGAATCCATAAGCAGTACAAATGAACACACGGAAAACTATTCCAAAGTAATCGCAGGAAAGGAAAATGCCGCAATTCTTTCGGTTCGCGTAGAGCCTTCGCAGAGAGGAGCCGGCAACAAGTACGTATACGCGGCAAAAAATTCAGGCAAGGGTGAAGTGCCGTCCGAAATCCTCGAAGCGATAGAGCGCGGTATTACGGGAGCGTTTGCTTCAGGTATAGTGATGGGGTACCCTTGCATTGACATACAGGCGACAGTTACAGGCATTCAATATTCAGAGCAAACAGGAACAGAGTTAGCCTTTGAAGCATGCGCAAGTATGGCATTTGACGAAGCCGCAAGGAACGCTTCCCCAATTCTTCTGGAGCCTATAATGGCGGTCGATTTGAGCTCGCCGCATGATTTTGTCGGCGAAGTGATGAGTCTTGTCACCCAAAGGGGAGGGCAGATTTTAAGCATGAACTCGAAAAGTGATATTGACGAAATCAAGGCTCAAGCCCCAATGGAAAAAATGTTCGGCTTTATGACAAGTTTACGAAGCGTGTCTCAGGGAAGAGCAACATTTACATTGGTATTCTCCCACTTTGAAAAAAAATCTGAAAGATAAACCTGCCTTTAACCTCTTATTCTGTCGCTGTAATTAAAATAGTCCAAAAAAACTGATGGTTGATTTTAATTTTATAATAATGTAATATAAAGCATATATGAGTAATGGTTTATCTTATGTCCTTGTAACTCCATACACAGTTGCAAAAAGCAGAACCGGAGGCGTACTTTCCCGCCTTTTAATGCGTACGGATTTAGAGTTGGTAGGAGCGCAGGTTTTTGCTCCGGATATGGATTTTGCCGTGAGGTACGCATCTTCTTTAAGAGAGAGAGCGCCGTCAAATCAACTGGTTCTTTTAGCGGATTATGTGCAGCAGTATTTGGGGCCTTCAGGCGGAAGACCTCATCGCTCTCTTTTGCTTCTTTTTAAGGGACAAGACCCGTGCGATAAACTGCTTAATGTGTGCGGACATTTATATACCCAGCATGTCGAAGTAGACGCTCTGGCAGGCGAAACAATACGCGATACATATTCCGATCTTATTTTTTCCGCCGAAAACCCAAACGAAGTAAGATATTTTGAACCTGCGGTTCTTACTCCGCGTCATCAGGATGAAGCGAACAAGGATTTAAAATTATTTGCCGAATTCCTTGAAGGTAATGAGAACCTTGTTCAGAATGTTGTTCATCCTGATCCTTCAAAAATAGAAAGAACGCTTGTTATTATTAAACCTGATAACTGGCAATATAATTCATCGCGTCCCGGCGCCATTATTGACATGTTTTCAAGGACAGGTCTTCGCATAATCGGCGTTAAAGTACATCGTTTTACTCTGGAACAGGCGCTTGAATTCTACGGTCCTGTAGAAGGAGCGTTAAAAGAAAAATTATCTGACAGTTTCGGACAAAGAGCGCTTGAACTATTGGAGAAAGAGTTTAAATTTAAAATAAGCAAAGAATCAGCAGATGCCTTAAGTTTAACATTCGGAACCGAATGCGCCAAAGACCAGTTTCATCAAATTGTTGAGTTTATGTCAGGCATGCGTCCCGGAAGCAATGATGAGCTTGATAAAAAAGGCAACATTAAGTGCATGATTTTGGTTTACGAAGGTGAAAACGCCGTAAATAAAATCCGCGATGTTCTGGGTTCCACAGATCCGACAAAAGCTGCGGAAGGAACAGTGCGCAAGGAGTTCGGCAGCAATGTTATGGTTAACACCGCTCATGCTTCTGATTCGCAGGAAAGTTACGAGCGTGAATCAAGAATTGTACGAATTAACAATAATTCACTTGCGGCGATTATCAGGGAACATGTAAGTTAACATAACCTGCATAAAGGAGCAAATTATTAAAGAATTTAAATTGGACGATTATATCAGAAAAGTTCCTGATTTTCCAAAGAAAGGAATTTTATTTTATGATATTACAGGCGTTTTATCATCGCCAGATGCTTTTAGATACTGTATCGATAAAATGGCAGAAATTTATAAAGATAAAAATATTGACGCTGTTGCCGCGATTGAAGCGCGTGGGTTTTTATTTGCATCCCCCTTTGCGTTTAAATTGGGTATCCCCATAATTCCGATTCGAAAAAAGGGAAAACTTCCCGGCGTTACGCTTGCAAAGAAATACGATCTTGAATATGCTCAGGCAGAAATAGAAGTTCACGCGGCTGATGTTCCAAGAGGAAAGCGTGTTTTACTTACCGATGATCTGATTGCAACGGGCGGAACTTTAAATGCGGCAAGAGCGCTTCTTGTTGAAGGCGGAGCGGAGGTTCCTGAAATTTTTGGAATAGTAGGGCTTCCGTTTTTGGATTACAAAAAGATACTTGACCCTACGCCTGTCAAAACATTAATAGAATATCACGGAGAGTGAAATTAGCCCCTAGGGGAATCGAAGCTTTCAGTCGCAAACCTCCTGTTTGCTCCTTCAAGCCCGTCTCGGGTTGCTGGCGGCACACCTCCTGTGTGCCTTGCCTCCCTACCGGTCGGCGCAACCCTAGTGGTTCGATTCCATATTTAACTAAATGAAAATTACTTTACCTATATTATTATTTTTTTTCTTATTTAAATTAGCCCCTAGGGGAATCGAACCCCTCTTTTAAGATTGAGAATCTCATGTCCTAACCGATAGACGAAGGGGCCTTTCAGCCTTTAATTATGGTTTCTACCCAATTCTTTAAAGCGGATTTGTCAATTTCTTCATTTTTTACGTAAAGAACCGAACCAAGCGCCGCATCGCAGTCTTCTACAATGCCACGAAGGTATTTAATCGTATCTTCATTTACAGAAAAAATACCGCATTTTCTTGATGCCAAATTTATATGAGAAAGCATTACTTCAATATACGAAAAAGATGAAGGAGACGATTTTTCGCAGCCGATAAAAAAGACATCGGCAGGGAGAAGATCCGTTCCTTCAAATTTTTGCGCAGCGCATATTTTTACCGAGTAATCGTTTAACACAGAAGATATGGAATGAGCAATATTCTCAATTTTTGCAGTTCCGTCGGTAATAATTAATGCTTTATTCTTCACTTTATAATCCTATAAAATAAATCCAATGCTGTCAATCATTGGCTGTGGAACCCATTGACTGTACGGAATAATTTACAATCATCCAGATGTTGTCTCTTCTTTCGAGTTCGTATGTATATTCCCTTAATTGAGTGAAATTCGGCAGTCTGAACCTTTGCATTACAACCACAACGCCCCTGTTACCGCGGTATTCGGTTCTTAAAACGTCGAATGTCGTAGGAGTAAGAATTATATCTTCTTCATTTGAATTCTGAAGCATCTGTCTGAACTCATGAACCATTCTTAAACGTCCTGCTTCATTTTCCGCCCTGTATCTTCTGTTTAAAATTGAATTTCTTTGAAGCATGGTTTCCAAATCAAGGTACAGGAAAAACCTCTCCCATTGAGATTCCTGTCTGGCTCTTAACATATATGTAACTACTTCATCGGGGGGAAGCGGCTGTCTTACCAAAACCGCGCCGGTTGCGATATCCATTTGAAGCGGTATGCCGTCAGGCCCCGGGATAACTGCGGGCCGCAGGGTTAAATTTAAATAATTTGATTCCAAAGGAGCGATAATGGGAATTGACGTTGTTCTGTAAAGCTCCGGAAAAATCCGGGCGCGTACCCTGTATGCTCCGGGCTGCGCAAAATTGATAAATTCCCTTAAATCTTCCGTAAAAGAAAAAGACTCAAAACTTTCAATTACAATCTCGCGGAAAAAAATGTGATTTGTTTGCGTTCTCTTTCTGGTCAGGTTGTCTGCAGGAGAGAGCGGACGGTTTGTCATTGTCCTCGTATCAAAATCAACTGAAAACGCGCGATCTTCTGCGAGTTTAAAACGGTACGGAACAGGGCTGTTATTGGTAATTGTAATGTGTACCTGAATGGGATCGGTATCAACATAGTAAACCCGCCTGTCAAAAAAACGGATGTCCAATTCAACCTGTCCCTGAGCGTCAGTCGCAAAAAGAAAAGAAGTAGCAAAAACGCTCAAAAATAAAAATGCCGCTAAACGATAAAAATTTCTCATTATAATTCCCTTTATACAAGAAGGCTTTTCAAAATGATAACACTTCTATATTATAGTAATCGGTATATTTATATGAATACCTTATCAAATACTTCGCTTTTACAGAAGACCGTGGAGTCGGCTTCTTTAAAAGCGTTTTTGTATGCGCTTGTAAACAATAATTTCCCTATAGAGATTGAGGGCAGCGAGGGTGCTTTTGGCGCTATTTTAACGGCAAAAGCCCATGAAAAGCTCGAAGGGCAAATCTTTATGGTTGTTCCTCACGAGACATCCGCAGACGACCTTTTTATGGATTTGGAGTCTTTGGGCGCTTCCTGCATTAAATTCCCAAGCTGGGGAACTGCTCCTTACCGCGAATTGTCCGCTCAGGCGGCAGTTTTCGGCGAAAGGGCAAGAGCCCTTGGCGATATGGCTCTCTCAAAAAACGGCATTGTAATAATACCGGAGCGTTCCCTTCTTTCGCCTCTTCCGCCGCGTGATTATATAAAAAGCCTTCTTATGTTTATAAATCCCGGCTGCCAAATAGAAACAACCAGTCTTGCAAAGACGCTTGTTTCCTACGGGTACACAAGGGTTCCGCGTGTTCAGGTTCACGGCGAATTTACACTTCGCGGCGAAGTTCTGGATATATTTATGGGAGGCGAAGCTGAGGCTCACAGAATACTTTTTGATTTTAATAAAGTTGAAACAATAAAAAAGTTTGATCCGATCATGCAGGTTACCGCAAGCGAAAAATTAAAAAACCTGACAATTCGTCCAATGAAAGAAGTTGTCTGGACAGATGATCGCATCGAAGCGCTGGAAAAAAACATCAGCGTATACAAGGAATTTCAGGATAATGGAAAAACGATAATCGAAGAGCTTATTCAGAAACGATACATAAAGGGCGAAGAGATGTTTTTTCCTCTTGCGTTTGAAAAGCAAAGTAATATTTTAGATTACCTTGATTCAAACGGCTTACTCATTTTAATGGACAGGGAACGCCTGGAAAACGCAGCGGAAAGCCTTGAGCGCGAGTATCAGGGTTTGTATTCAAGAGCGTTAAGGGAAAAATGTTTTTATCCGCTTCCGCAGCGGCTTCTTTTTAATTTTAACGATGTGTTAAAAAGAGCAGCCGATACTTTTTCGCGTCTTGTTTCGTTTAAATCGATTAAAAATGAGCCGAAGCCCGGCGTTTGCCGTATCGAGCTTTCATGCGAGCCGGGAAGAAGTTTCTTTGGAAACATTACATATCTTAAGGAAGAATTTGCTTCATTACTTAATGGCGGCTGGCAATTGCTTGTAGCGGCTGAATCGGAAGTTCAGGCTGACAGAATTAAAATGATTTTGGAGCCTCATAAATCTCTTTCGATTATTGCTCTTCCCATAACAGCCGGGTTTTGCCTTCCGGATATAAAACTTCTGGTAGTGCAGGAAAACGAAATTTTCGGGCGGCGGAAAAGAGCGCCGCATTCTTTAAAGACAGTGCGTTCAAGTCCAATCGACACATTTGTGGAAATATCGCCCGGAGATTATATTGTTCACGTAAATCACGGGATAGGACTTTTTAACGGTATAGAGAGGCTTACCTCCTTTGGAAACGAAAGAGATTATATAAAAATTGAATACGCGGAAGAAGAAACAGTTTTTGTTCCTGTTGAACAGTTAAATCTTGTCCAGCGTTACATAGGCAGTGAAGGACAGCCGCCGCGTCTTGATACTATTGGATCAAAATCGTGGGAAAATCGAAAGAACAAAGTAGAAAAATCAGTAGAAGATATCGCCGAAAAATTGATAGAGCTGTATTCAAAAAGAAAACAGGCAATGGGACACGCTTTCCCAAAAGACACTGAATGGCAAACCATGTTTGAAGCTGCGTTTCCGTTCGAAGAAACAGAAGATCAGCTTCGCTGTATTGCGGAAATTAAGGAAGATATGGAAAGCGTCTCTCCCATGGACAGGTTAGTCTGCGGCGACGTTGGTTATGGAAAAACAGAAGTTGCGCTTCGCGCATGTTTTAAAGCTGTTATTGGCGGCAAACAGGCCGCATTCCTGGCTCCCACAACAATTCTTGCAGAACAGCATCATGAAAATTTTCTGGAACGTTTTTCGCGTTTCCCTGTAAATGTCGCCATGCTTTCACGTTTTGTAGACGGAAAAAAAACGCGCATCATTTTGGATCAATTAAAAAAAGGAGAGATTGATTTATTAATCGGGACGCATCGAATTATTCAAAAGGACGTAATTTTTAAAAACCTCGGGCTTATCGTAATTGACGAAGAGCAGCGGTTCGGCGTAAAGGATAAAGAGCGTCTTAAGGAATTTAAAACAAACGTAGACTGTCTGACTCTCTCTGCGACTCCGATTCCGCGTACACTTCACATGAGCCTTGTAAAAATACGCGACATGAGCCTTCTTGCTACGGCTCCCCCGGGACGCCATCCAATCGAAACATTTGTGGAAGAATACGATGAAAATTTAATCGCGCAGGCAATAAGACGCGAAGCAGAAAGGGGAGGGCAGGTTTTCTTTTTGCATAACAGAATAGAAACTCTTAAGGACACAAGGCTTAAGCTTGAAAAGCTGCTCCCTGAAATGCTGATAGAAACAGCTTACGGGCAAATGGATGCGCGTGATTTGGAAGACGTTATGCGCCGATTTATTCACGGCGGCTTTCATGTTTTGGTATCCACTACAATTATCGAAAACGGAATTGATATTCCAAATGTTAACACAATCATAATAGACCGCGCGGACATGTACGGCGTTTCACAGTTATATCAGCTTCGCGGAAGGGTAGGACGCTCCGATCGCGTAGCATACGCATATCTTTTTTACCCGGAAAACAAGGCGCTTACAGAAATCGCGATGAAACGCCTGCAAACGATTTCAGATTTTACGGAACTTGGAAGCGGTTTTAAAATAGCGATGAAAGACATGGAAATTCGCGGCGCCGGAAATTTATTGGGAAGGGAACAATCAGGCGATATTTATTCTGTTGGTTTTGACTTGTACGTTAAATTACTGGACGAAGCTGTAAGAAGACTGGAAAACTCAAACTATGAAGCGGAGACAGAAACTCTTCTTGAACTTGAATATTCCGGTTTTGTGCCCGATTCATATATTGAAGGCGCTCAGGAAAAAATGGAAGTGTATAAAATGATCGCCGCCATACGCGAAAAAGAAGATCTGGAAAGAGTCTACGGTGAATTACTCGATAGATTCGGTCCGCTTCCGGATGAAGCTGCTTCACTGCTTGCGCTTGCGGAAATCAGAATTATCTGCCGATGCCTTGCGGTGTCTTCATTAAAGGAAAGGCAGGGATTGGTACGAATTGAATTCGCAAGAGTTTCGCGCATAAAAGTAGAACGTCTGATCCGACTCATGCAGGAATCTTCGGGGAAGGTAAAACTCGATCCAAAAAAACCAAATGTATTGTTACTTACAACGGGAAATATCGGCTTAAAAGAAAAAAGCGAATTTATCCGCGAAAAACTTTCATCTCTCTCATAACCTGATTTACCTGCCTTGAGAAGCCCTCTTGATTAAAATCAGTGTTTTATGGTACAATTCACCGATGTCTCATAGGGTAAACAGGGCAAAAGAAGCGGCAATCACGGCAAATCCTGATTTTTTTGACCGCGTTCAATTAATAACAGAAAAATTATTGACAAACAGAGCTAGGAAACGCTTCGTAAAAAAAGAAAAGCAAAAAATGCGTAAACCTCTTTTGGACTGGCTTGACGCGTTATTATGGGCTGTCTGCATGGTGTTATTGGCAAATCAATATTTGTTGCAGGCTTACAGAATCCCGTCAGGCTCCATGATTGATACCTTAAATATAGGCGATCATATTTTGGTAAATAAACTGATTTATGGTCCTGAATTACTGCCTGGTTTTATTAAATTGCCCTCTCCAATACAGCCAAAACGCAATGATATAATAATATTCGAAAGTCCTGAATATATTTCACGCGGCACTGTTTTTGATATTGCCCAGAGAGTGATATATATGCTTACTATTTCATTGGTTGATATCGACAGGAACGACAGGGGAGAGCAGAGGGTTCGATTTCTCATAAAGCGGGCAATAGCGCAGGAAGGAGATCGTCTGCTGATTAATCAGGGTGAGATGAAAATTCGCTTTGCCGGTGAAGACAGGTGGGTAGATGAAAGAGAATACAATGAAGCGCTCGGGCGAAACCATAATTTGAGTCGTTTAATAAATCAGGAAAACTATTCTGCCATAATTTCTGCCGCAAAGATGAGAGGCTGGGCGGATATTGGACTTCCGGTATCGCAAAACATGATGCATATTTCTTCGCAGGCGGATAATTATTACAACGCTGATGAATTTGAAATTACACAAGCAAGATTGGAAACAATAAGAAAAGTAGTTCCGCATGATAAACGTTATTCGGCGCTTCTTGCAAGAAATCGTCTTGGCTGGTACGTACCGCAGGGGCGTATTTTCGCATTGGGAGACAACCGCGACAGTTCAAATGACGGACGTTTTTTTGGTCCTGTAAGAAAAGCGAAAGTTTTAGGCAGGGGATCAATTATTTTCTGGCCGTTTACACGCTGGGGAAATATTATTTAGGCAGGTTATATGTTTGATAAATCCAGACAATATTCATACAGAGCCCAAAAAAACCAGCGCAACAGGATATTTGTTGTAATTCTTGTTTTTTTTATCTTATATATATTTTATAACTGTTTAACCGCATTTTTCTTTTCTGTCTGGGTTGTGGATAATAGTACAATGCAGCCGGGTCTTAATAAGGGAGACAGAATAATTTTTTCTTCGTTTAACGCTCCATGGATAAGAAGTAAAAATGATGAAAATAATTCTGCCTTTAAAAGGGGAAATATAGTCCTTGTTGACATGAGGCATTACAGAAATAAAAAACTTCCTTTGCAGATCATCGACGGGTTTGTAAGATTTTTTACGGCGCAAAGAGTTACCATATTTAAGGGTGAGGGACAGTACTATATAAAAAGGGTTATTGGGCTTGCAGGAGATGAAATCTCCATGAATAATTACGGTTTTAGGGTTAAGGCATCAGGCAGCTCATATATTCTTACAGAGTATGAGCTTTCGAACAGATCATATCTTGCTTTAATACCGCAGACATCTGATCAATGGGACGAATCAATACCTTTTTCCGGAAACATGAATCCAATTACGCTTGGCCCTAATGAATGTTTTGTCGCTTCCGATGACAGATCCAACACTAACGATTCGCGTACATGGGGACCAATTTCTCCTTCGGTGATTTCTGCGCGGGCGATTCTGCGCTTTTGGCCTCTTAACCGGATTGGTTTACTTTAAGTTAATTTGAAAAATATACCCGTAAAAGACGCTTCGTTATATATTCATATTCCTTTTTGTTCCTCTTTTTGCGATTATTGTGATTTTTTTTCCGTTACTAAAAATAATTTTAACGATGAATATATTGACGCATATCTTTCTGCGCTTATAAACGACATCGAATTTCAAATTTCTTTATTTAACGTTAAAAATATCCCTACAGCGTATATTGGAGGAGGGACGCCGTCTGTTCTGGGGAAAAAAATTAACATACTTTTAAACGCTTTAAATTCCATTGAACAGTTTTCGCCTGCAGAGCTTACAATCGAGGCTAACCCTGAATCTATAACGAAAGAATTTCTTGGTCTTTGTAAAGATGGAGGCATAAACAGGCTTAGTCTTGGAGTGCAGACATTTAACGAAAAATGCCGCATGGCTGTAAATAGAAAAGGAAGCGCTTATACCTTAAATGAAAACCTTTCGCTTGCCGCAAAATATTTTCCTTCGTCTCTTTCTGCGGATCTTATAACGGGTCTTCCTTTTCAAACAAAAGAAATAATTTCTGATGATATAAAAAATATTTTAGAATATAAACCATGCCATGTTTCACTTTATGGTCTTTCTTTGGAAAACGACACGCCGTTAAAAGAAAAAATTAATAAAAAAATAATTGAATTACCGGATGATGATATAATGGACAACCTATGGCTTTTTGGACGTGATTTACTTGTTAATGAAGGATTTGACAACTACGAAATATCCAATTTTGCGCTTAACGGTAAACGCTGTCTTCATAATATGCGCTATTGGCAAATGCAAAACTGGCTTGGAGCGGGAGCAGGAGCATCCGGAACAATTATTAACGAAAAAGAAACATGCGCAAAACGATACACATATAAAAACGATATTGATTTATATATAAAAAATTCCAATATAAAAAATGCGGTCATTGAACATCTTGAAAAAGATACCCTTATACGAGACAGCATTTTAATGGGTTACCGCTTAAAAGAAGGTCCAAATGAAGAAATATTCAAGGAACGGTTCGGCTTTACAGCGGAAAATTGCATACCCAAAACATTTGCAAACTGGAAAGATAAAAATAAAATGCTATTTCTTAACAAATTTCTTTCAGAAGCCTTCGATGAACTTGATACAGGAAAATAAAAATGTATCTTATGGTTCGTGTGGTTTATGGTAAATAATTTTATTCGGACTAATCTGCGTTGGCTTTATAAATATTTTCAAAATCGCCTGAAATGTTTTTAAAAACTTCGATAAGTTTTGGATCAAAATGAACGCCGCTTTGTTCAATGATCTTTTTTACGGAGACTTCATGGCTTAATGACGGCTTATAACTGCGTTCCATGCGAAGGGCATCGTAAACGTCGGCAACTGTTACAATTCTTGCGGCAAGCGGGATCATTTCACCCTCAAGCTGGAATGGATAACCTGTTCCGTTCCACTTTTCATGGTGAGAAAGAGCTATATCCTTTGCCATGGGATTAGGATACGTTGAAAGTATGAATGCGCCGTTTTTGGTGTGTTCGCGCATAACCGCCCATTCCCAGTCAGACAGCGGGCCTTCTTTATTTAAAATATCATCAGGTGTGCCGATCTTTCCAATATCATGCATTGCGGCAAGAAAACCTATATTGTCGATAAAATCAGCGTCTATTTTTTTATACGATTCGCCGCCTATTTTATACAGTTCTTCGCAAAGACGCCTTGAATACTCGTTTACGCGTACTATATGCCTGCCTGTATCATTATCCTTTAATCTGGATGCCTCAAGTAATGAAAGAAAAACAGAACGAAGAAGTTTTTTGCTTTCTTCGGTAAAATCATCAAACATTACTACAAAGTCACTTGTCGCTTTTAGATCCATTTCCAGAGGAAAAATATAAACCCTTATCCTTATGGAAACTGTATCGCGTGTTTTTAAAAGAGCGCTGCCTTTCCATGAAAAACCGCTTCCGCCGTTAATTATGGTATCCCTTATTTTTCTTGCGTCTTCCAGAGAAAACGCTTTTCCGAATAAATCAAAAAAATATTTCCCGACAGGATTTGTAAATCCAAAAAACATTTGTTCGCAGGCTTCGTTTTTATAAATGATTCTAAGTTTGTTATTAATTATTAATACCGGGAAAATACTGGTCTTAAACGGATTATGTGAAGATGAAAGCAAAACGGAACGCTCATCGCCGTCAGAAAGGCCTAAGTCATCAGGAACCTTTCCGCCGTCAGGGTCATCAAGAGGTTCTAACTCAGCTTCTTCTATGACGTAGTTCATTGAAAAATCCTTATTTATACCGCCTCGCAAGCTCGGCTTCCGCATGCCTTCCTGCGGTCGGCGTGCGTATGGAAATTTTATTTACACCGCCTCGCAAGCCCGGCTTCCGCATCAGTCTGTCTGATATATTCAGGACCTGATGTTAGAAACAACGTATAATCATTATCCAGTATTTCATAATTTTTTGCAATGGTTATTAATTCTCTTGCATAACCTTTTTGCGTGTAACTTAAAAATATGACTTTTTTTAATTCTTCCGGTAAAGAATTAAAAAAAATGGATGAACCTGGTCCTGTTATAATTATTTTTTTGTCTTTATTTTTTAAATAAATTAAAATTTCATCTTTAATTTTTAAAAAATCACCATTTTTGACTTCCGCCAAACGCTGGTTATTTTGAAAAAATGTATAATAATACGCGTTTTTTCCTGATTCAATAATTGGAATAACAATACTGTCGTTTTCCTGCGTATGATTTAAAGATATACAGTCAAGCGTTGGAATGGGTCTAAATGGAATTGACAATGATAGGGCAAGTCCTTTTGCAATTGAGTAGCCGATTCTAAGACCTGTAAATGATCCAGGGCCTCCCATGCAAAGTACGCAGGAAATATCTTTTGGCTGTAGTCCAGCTTTTTTTATCTGGCTGTCAATTAACTCCATTACAATTTCTGACTGTTTATGACTTCCGTCTGTTTCAATATAATGAATATCATCGCCGCAAGAAAGAGCAATTGATAAAATTGAACATGCGCTGTCTATGGCTAAAAAACATTCGCGGTTAAGACTCATAATTTTTCCATTCCGTTTATTTTAATTAATCTGGAAGTGTCTCCGGTTATTTCCATGGAAATAATGATTGAATCGGACGGTATTGAATTTGGAATGCGTTCGCTCCATTCAATTATGGAAATTCCGCCGGAGTTTAAAATTTCATTTCCGCCGATATCTTCAAAATCTTTATCATTTGATAAACGATAGGCATCAATATGATATAGAAAAGTGGTGTCTTCTTTTGCGTATTCATTAACAATTGTATATGTGGGGCTTGTAATGTTTTCTGTAATTCCCAATCCAAGGGCAATGCCTTTTACCATGCATGTTTTCCCGCTCCCAAGAACGCCCCTAAGAGCTATAACAGAGCTTTCGGAAAGACGGGACGATATTTGTTTTCCAAGGGAAAAAGTTTCTTCGGGAGAGTTTGAAACAATCTCGATCATCAATTATTCGGGAAGACCGCCTGCAGAATCAAGCTGGGATATATAATTCTTCAGCTCCTTCGTAACCGGTATCAGGGGATAATCAATCTTGTCTATAAAAGTAACAGATACTTCTCTTTGACCTGTCGGTTTTATTTCTATGGTAAAATCAATGCGGAAATTCTCAGGTCCTTTGTTTAATTCTATAACAGCGACACCTGTGTAAAGCAGCCTGTAATAGATGGGGACATCTTTTCTGATCATGTCTTTAATGGTAATAACTTTCATTTTTACGTTTCCTCACTTTTACTCGCGTCCATATTCATAAACAAATGCGTTTATTAAATTCATTGATTTTAAGGGAATCTTAAGGAACTTAACATGAATTATTGTATTCATTCCAGTCCTGTTTGACCTTAATACCTGCCCTAAGGCCGCGATATTAACATCTCCCTGCATAAACTCAATCTTAAACCGGGCACCCACCTTTATCGGCGCCATTATCTTCATTGAACACCCGCCCACGGAAATATCCTGAATACTCCCCTGAACCTTGCGTTTGTCAACAATCAGGCGCTGTTTTTTCTTGTCTCCTTCAACATACACTAAAAACAAAGAACACGCAATAACCGATTGCCTTCTTCTGTATCGTCTTTGAGAAAGGAACCTGAGCTGGTTAGAATGGGCAAGCTGCATTATTGGGTGCCCGTTATAGGTCGAATATCCAACCACCCTGGTTTCAAACGAAAATCCTTTATTACTTTTGGTAAAGAACAATATTGTAATCCTAGTCCCTTTCGGAATCTTTATAAGGCTTCCAAGCACATTTTTGGGAGTTTCAACAAAAAGATGATCTCCCTTGGCCGAAACCAAATGAACATCTATCTTCTCTTTACCGTTATTTATTGTAAAAATAGTGTCATCACGAAGCTGCCGTGTAGAGGTTAAGCCGCCGTAAGAGCTGTTTTCAAGCGCATTTCTTGTAGAGAAAAATATTGCCAGTTTACGCTGGGCTTCCGCCTCGGAAGAGCTGCCTGTTTCTATTAACCTGTATGCGCGCCTGAAATGACGGTCTAAAAGGGAAGGTGTTACAATTGATTTTTCGGGATCCACAACCTGATCTGTTTTAAAAACATAAACCAGCATATTGCCCTGATCGTTTGAAAGCCCGATATTTCTTGCTATCCTGTGAACCGCTAAACTTGCAAAAAGACCTCCGCCTCCGCCGCCTGTTTTTCCGGAAGGTTTTTTTGCTCCAATAATAACTACAACAATAATTACTAATAAAATTACGCCCAAACCGATTAGGGTACCTGTACTAAACTCCGGGTCTTCAAGTGAGATTATGGTTCCCTGTTGTAATGGCAAAAGTGTAAAAAAGTTAATCATGTATTATCCTGATTTTTTAAGGGTGTTTGTATATTTTCAAGAATGGCGGCATATAGTTCCTTCAGTTTGGGAGACGCTTCGTATTCCGTTAAATCGCCTACAAGAACAGAATCATTTTTTTCATACGCAGAAAGCAGTTCTTTTAATATATTGGAAAACAAAGATATTTTTTCCAAAAGATTTTCTTTGCGTTTTTCCATATGTTCTTTGCTCTCATTTTCTTCTTCATTTATAAAATAGCCCTGAGTATCAAGCTGCCGGAAAATACGGATAACTTTTTCCGTAATGGCTGCAAAAATCTGCATTGTCTGCGCGGCAACAGAGTCTTTTCCGGTCTGAATATCAAGCGGCAGATTGATAAGTCTTTCGCAAATTTCATTTAACACAGGCTCAAGGTTTGCAAGTTCCCTTGCAGGTTCGATTACTTCCCTTTGTATTTCTTCGGTTACTGATTTTAATGTCTGCGTCTGTATTTCGCCGTTGGAAAACGCATTAAAACAAAACGCGTAAAGTTCAGGTAATTCAGCATATATGAATCCTGCGGTTGCGCCTGTTTTCCATTTTTCATAATATTTTGACTTTTCTTCAAAGTTAAGACTTTCGAATTCTTTTATATCCTCAAGAAGATTTAAAAGGCTTGCGGCAGTTAAATCGGATACAATATTTGTCCGTATTTCCATGCATTTTATATTTTTAATTTCTTTTTTAAAAATGCCTTCAATCATTGACGCATTAATCATCTCGCCGTCAATGCTAAGCTCCGATATGCGGTGTCCTGCGTCAGAAAGCCATCTTTCAAGACCAGTTAAAACATCGCCTATATTATTTTCGTTATCAAGACTGACATCAAGAGTCTTGTCGTTTATTTTTATTTCCATGACCTTTCCTGTTACCTGTTATTACGGTTTTGGTTATTAAAATTATCCAATGAATTTGACATTTGCTCCATTCGCGCGTAAGCCGCTTCCATTCTGGCGTATTGGATCCTCAATTCCTGTTCTCTTGTTGCAAGCTGTCTGTCCAGAGTAGCAACGCGTCTCTCATCACGCGTAATGCGGGAGTCTATTGTGCTTGTTTTCAGGGAAATAATGCCGCCTGTTTCTACAAACGGGCGCACAAGAGAATCAACATTAAAAGCGACTCCCGTATCAGCAAGTAAATCACCTGTTGTGTCGCTTGCAAAAAGCTCTTTTATCGCAGGAACCATATTTTCCAAAGCAGCGTCCAGTTCCCTTTCGTTTATTTCAAGATAACCCCTAAGGCGGGAAGGATCGTAAGCAGAACTCCTCTGCGCGTTTGTGCTGATGCCGATTTGAGCCAAAAGGGAAAGGTCTCTTTCCAAACTGGTAGGGTAGGGAGCTGTTACAACCCTTTGTAAATTGTTTCTAAAAGTATTCAATGAACTATCGCTGGAAAAAACACCAAGCCTTTCCCTCATTGATGTTCTTTCATCTGCGGTTAAATACGTAAGTTCGTCAATTACGCGATCATCTCTTCTTGTTAATACGTTTATTTCTGCCATAAGACGGTTATAGTTTCCGACAAAAGAAATAATTGTTTCTTTAATGGCTTCGGTATCTGCGACTACATTTAATTCGACCGGACGCTCAGATAAGCCCCGGACATTTAAAGTGACGCCGGGAATTAAATCATCAATACTGTTTGAAGATCGTATAATATCAATCCCCTCCATGGAGATGATCGCATCACGCGCTGCAGAAACAGCGTTTAACGGTCTTAAACCGCCGGTTGTCGAAGTAGGATCAAGCACTTCGATTTTTCCAACGGATACTTCACGGTGAGTATTTTCGTTTCGAATATCGAATGAAACAATTGTTTTTCCGCGCGCAACGTCTGTAAGGTTATACTGCCTTGCCGTAAACGAAGACGAATCTGTTATTGCAGGAAGCCTTGCAGTTGTGCCGTCGGAAAAAACAAGATGTAAAACGTTCATGTCGTCATTTCGTACGGGAGGAGCCGGCACAGCGATTTCCGGCGCCGGAACCTGCGAGGGCTCATTCTGAATCGTAATTCCCGAATACGTAACAGAACCTGCGGGGACGCTGGGTCCCGGAGGAGGGGGCGTACCTACAGCGCTGTCTGAATCTACGCGGGTTTTCGTTTCCAGGCGCAGAACAAGAGGCGAATTATCGCTTACCTGTATATTAACAGGAATGGCTGCAGCCGCGCGCGGAGAAACCTGTAAAGCGCCGTCTGCTATCGTAACATTTGCGGCGTTATCTCCCGAACTGCGCACAGAGTTTTCGTTTACGTCAATATTTCTTTGAGTTTCATTGCTTACTTCCATCATTCCGATGCGCGTAACAAGATCGGCTGCATCGCCTGAAAAACCGAGTCTGTTGGCAGAGCCGGTTAGTTTTGATTCTATAAGAAGGGATCTAGTCCCGGGTTGTACAGCGATAAGTGATGCCGCAACTTTATCGCGGCCGCGGCGGTTTATTGTTTCTACAAAATCCCTTAAAGTGCCGCCTCTGAATGCAATTGAGATTTCGTCATTTCCAACTGTAAAGGTATAGTTACCTGCGTCTATTCTGGTTCTTTCCTCAAGCGGCTGCGAAATAAAACGATCCGCTGAAGCTACCTGCTTCACAGAAAAGCGCATTGTCTGTTCAGCCGCTTCTCTTGTTGCCGAGGCAGTAATTACATTTTCATCGGTGCTTCTGCCGATTCTTTCATTAAAGGGGTTTTGAAAAGAGTAGAGTGCTCTTGCGCTGTCACGAAGAGCGTTTATTCGCCTGCCTACTTCCTGCCAATAACCTCTTTGGACCTGGAGAATATCGACTTGCTGCTGAACTCTGTCCCTGGGGATTCGTTCAAGATTCATCAAGTCTTCGATCATTCGTTCAGAATTGAATCTGCTTCTTACTCCAGGAATGTAAACATCTGACATAGACCTGATCTCCCCTCCAACAGGCTAAATCTGCCGTACTGCAGCTTGTAGCACTTGCAGTATTCTTTCCACTTTTAGTGGTCTTTAGGCCATCTCATCAAATAACAGCCCAATCACTTCTTTTAAGCTTCTGTGCAACCGCTGCAACTCTTCAGGCGGTATTTCTCTGATCACCTTATCGGTATCTTTATCGATGACCTTAACAATCACTTCGTTTGATCTGTGATCCACTTCAAACTGAAGTTTCTTGTTTAAAGCATTCCCCATTCTCTGAATATCAACTGCTGTGTTTTTAATGACCTGAGGTTTTACTTTAGATTCCGATTGGGTAACGGTTTGCCTGATCGCCTGCGAACGAAAATCGCCTGGAAGCGGAGCCGGCGAGATAGGAGCGTATCCAACACTTGCTACGGACATATATACCTCCATGTAATATCCTTCCGCCAATCCCTGGCAGAAGAAAGACCAATCCGGCCGTAAAACCTGTATTCTTTAAACATCACGTTTAAGTAAAAAGCAGGTTTTAATGGTCGGACAGATAAAGGACAGTGAAGGCGCGAACTTCACTGTCCCCTCCCATTGCGAAATAAAGACGACGTCCAGAAGTCTCTTTTCTCGCCATGTTTTTTTAATTACTGAACTACGAAAGCAGCTGTAAAACAGACTGTGTACGCAGATTGGCCTGTGCCAACATTGCAGTACCTGTCTGCTGCAGGATGGAGTCTCTTGTGAAGTCTACCATCTTGTTTGCCATATTCGTATCCCTTATGCGGGATTCGGCGGCCTGGATATTTTCTGCCGCAATGGCTACGCCCTGTGCTGCCATCTCGAAACGATTCTGATAAGCGCCAAGATCTGCGCGTTGTTTTGAAACAACTTTTAACGCAGCATCTAATGTGCCGATTGCCATGTTTGCATCTGTGGGGTTTGCAATTGTCAGTTTTCCCTGACCTCCCTGTGCATCAATCAAGCCAAGAGCATTAGCTGACATATTGCCAACGTAGACTCTTGTATTTTGATCCATGTTCGCACCAACCTGCAGCTGCATAACTCTGCCTGATTGTGAATCCATGGCAAAAGCACCTGTTAACATGTTCATGCCGTTAAATTGAGCATGGCTTGCAATACGGTTTACTTCATCAACCATTGCCGAAACTTCGACCTGAATCTGCATGCGATCTTCATCGGAGTAGATTCCGTTGGCTGACTGTACTGCTAATTCCCTAAGGCGGTGAAGAATATCCTGTGTTCCCTGAAGGTAACCTTCAGATGCCTGGATAAAAGACACGCCGTTTTGGATATTGCGTTCGGCCTGCTGCAAACCGCGAATCTGGCTTCTCATTTTTTCAGAAACCGCGAGTCCGGATGCATCGTCACCAGCGCGATTGATCCTCATACCGGAGCTTAATTTCTCCATGTTTTTGGTCAATGAAAGCTGGGTGACGCCGAGCTGACGATCGGCATACATGGCGCTCATGTTGTGATTAATAATCATAATTAACCCTCCATAGTTTTGCTTTTCTCCGGCTATCCATTGCCGAAGACGTTCCGCAGGAGCAAGATTATAAAGAGGCATCGCGCTGCCTTCCTCTAATTTTGCAATGACAGAACGAAACGACTAATTTAGGGAAGTTTTAGATGATTATTTTCACCTAACGCTTCCCGCAAATAAATCGTCTCGAACTGTCCTGCGCGTATTTGGATAACCAAATACGGCTGGAGGGATTTTGTCAAATAACTCTTGTCCGCTTGCCCGTTTCCGGGAGATGGACCAAAACCATAAATGAAAGGGGAGGGCAGCCTGATTCAACTTCCACGGACGAAGTCAAGCTGCCCAAAAACCGACCCTTCGGTTTAAGGCATCAGAGCATAGTCTGATACCCTAATTGTACAACATTATTGAAGTAAAGACAATACCGAAGTTGCTCTTTGATTTGCCTGTGCGAGCATGGCTACGCCGGACTGGGTCAGAACCTGATTCTTAACATAGTCTACCATCTGGTGTGCCATGTTAGTATCCCTGATTCTTGACTCAGATGCCTGCATGTTTTCAGCGCCGATATCAAGGCCGCGAACAGCATGTTCCAAACGGTTCTGATATGCGCCAAGGTCTGCTCTTTGTTTGTTGATGATTTTGAGAGCTGCGTCAAGTACGCCGATGCTTCTGTTTGCATCATCCGGCGCCCGGAGAGAAATAAAACCCTCGTCCGGCTGACGAATTCCCAATCCCTTTGTGGTCATGGTGCCGATAAAGACCTGCTCCCTCTGATCCATGTTTGCGCCGATATGCAGCCACATGGAAGCGGTAACTACGTTATCGCCTCTTTGGCTTGCAAAACGTCCTGTGAGCATGTTCATGCCGTTAAACTGGGCATGAGACGCAATTCTGTCGATTTCATCGACAAGAGCTGATACTTCAACCTGGATGTAAGTTCTGTCTTCTTCACTGTAGATACCGTTGGCTGCCTGAACAGCTAATTCACGCAGGCGCTGAATGATATCCTGTGTTTCCTGAAGATATCCTTCCGATACCTGGATGAATGAAATACCATTTTGGGCATTGGTAGAGGCCTGGTTAAGACCGCGAATCTGGCTGCGCAGTTTTTCTGAAACTGCCAATCCTGATGCGTCATCACCAGCACGATTGATACGGAGACCTGAAGCAAGTTTTTCCATATCTTTGGTGAGGTAAACCTGAGTTACCCCGAGGGACCTGTCCGCAAACATTGCGCTAAGGTTGTGATTAATGATCATACGATCCTCCTTGAACTATTCCGGAAGCATCCATGCTTCCGTGCATTTCCAGACTGCAAAGCAGTTTGCAAATGCGCTTTTGGTTAACTCCGTTCTTGCGAATCCGCGGAAACCCGGTTTAAACAAAGCTTACCTGTCTCATTATCGGCAGCCCGGGTAAAATACTTTAGCTTTTTTTATAAAAATTTATTTTGGAAAAACGATTAAGGGTCTGCGTTGACCGGTTTGCTGTAAGGCGCTGCCTTCCGGGAGGCTCATATCATTCGTCTCTGGTTTTTCCGCTTTTGGGGTCGGTTTTTGCGGAATCTGTTTTTTTTCTGTCTTTGATGCGGGTTTTACAGATGTTTTTGCCGGAGAAGATGACCTGGCAGCCGTTTTTTTAGGCGCAGATTTTTTTACTGTAGATTTGGCTGATTTTACGGATTTTGTTGATTTTGCCGCAGGCGTACTCTTCTTTGCCGCAGGTTTTGCCCTGGAGGCAGGTTTTTTCGCGGTTGTTTTTGAGCTTTTTGCCTTGGGAGTCGTCTTTTTGGCAGCAGGCTTTTTTGGAGATGTTTTTGTTGTTTTTGTCTTTGCAGTCACCTTCTTCACAATATACCCCTTAAAGAGAATAATATAATATGTTATTACCTAAATAATACCATAAATAAATAAAAAAGTGTATAATAATTAGATAAAAAATAAAATAATTCTTAATTAATTGCCTTAAAACATACGGATTTCCACTGCCAGAGGATAGGTCCCTTACTAATTCTTTGATTAATGGCTTCCTTTATGGCAGAAAAGTCATTTTTATCCAAAATTTTATATAAAAATCCTCCCCAGCGGGATTGTTCTGTATTAAACCATGAAGTAATGTCCTTTTCTGTTATAAGGCGCTCTTCTTTTTGGTCAACTATGGTTAAATTTGTTCTAAATCCTTCTTTTTCAAAGGCCGATACTAAATCGTTTTCTTCCCACAGGCTTGCGCTTTTTACGTTTTCGAAAAAGGAGTTTTCCGCTTCTTCCAGTTTTTCGGCAAGTCCTTCCTCTGCGCATTCCTGCACAAGAAGACGCGAAAGACGCATACCCAGTTTAGGAGGCGATGATAAAAGTATGAGGTTTCCTTTTTTTGCCAAAAGAGGCTTTGCGTTTGCCGCAATCTTTGAAGGTTCACAGGGAAGGCGGGCAGCCCTGATTACAATATGATCATATTCAGTGCATGAAAACCATTCATTACACTGCTGCAAAGTGGGCAGTAATTCACCGGTAACCGCAATTTGCGGCTTTTCGTCTTCGTTTAAAATGGAAATATAACCAAGAAGAGCGTTTTTTGCTTCCGTATTTGATACAAGCGCAGCTGTTAAACCCTCGGGGCATTTCCTTAAACTTTCCCAAAGCAAAAGACCGTCATTTGCAAGGGGAATTAAAATTCGATCCTGACGCGAGGGGGAAATTGCGGCAAACAATGTGTCTCTGTCGCTTAAAAGAAGTTTAGAACGGCCGGATTCCAGCCTTTTATACCAGCCTTCGCGCCCTTTGGAAGACGCAGACCATGTCAATAATTCACCGTCATCGTTTTCACCTAACACAATTGCCGCCTGCAGTTCCCTTTTTAATAAAACGCCTTCGCGTATTTTTCCTTCATAGCCAACTATTGAAGGAATGTAAAAAGTTCTGCCTCTTAATGTTTTAGGCAGATATTGCTGCGCAGCCCAATGATCACGGTAAGCATGAGGATATATATATCCTTCTCCGTGACCAAAACCTTCAGCGTCACGGCTTGCATCGCGCAGGTGGTTTGGAACATCAGCATCCTCTTTTTCAACTTCTTTAAGCGCGTCAAAGTAGGCAAGGGTAGTGTTTGATTTGGGCGCTGTTGCAAGATACAAACACGCGTGAGAAAGCGGAAAGTTTCCTTCGGGAAAACCAATGCGTTCAAAAGCCTGCGCGCACGAAATTACGACAGAAAGCGCCAGCGGATCTGCAAGCCCGACATCTTCACTTGCAAGGATTATCATTCGTCTGAAAATAAATTTTGGATCTTCACCTGCGCGCACCATTTTAGCGAGCCAATAAAGAGCCGCATCAGGATCGCTTCCGCGCACGCTTTTTATAAACGCGCTTATTGTATCAAAGTGGTAATCGCCTTCTTTATCGTATAAAAGCGCGCGCCTTTGAATACTTTCTTCCGCCGCGTGCATGGAGATGTGTATTTCCGTATCCAAGGACGGCGGCCACGGAGAAACGCTTGTTTCTACCGCAAGTTCGATGGCGTTTAAAAGACTTCGCGCGTCTCCGCCTGCTACTTCAACAAGATGTTCAAGCGCGCCTTCTTCAAACTGAACGTTCCAGTTGCCGTAGCCGCGCTCTTTATCGCCAAGAGTGCGTTTTGCGGTTTCCAAAAGACCCTCATATTCAAGGGGTTTTAATTGAAATATGCGGCTTCTGCTAACAAGGGCGCGGTTAACCTCAAAAAAAGGATTTTCTGTCGTAGCGCCGATTAAAATAACTGTGCCGTTTTCTACCCACGGAAGAAGAGCGTCCTGCTGCGCTTTATTCCAGCGATGGACTTCATCCACAAAGAGGATTGTTCTTTTGCTGTAAAGACGAAAACGATCATCGGCGCGATCTATTACTTCGCGGATATCTTTTACGCCTGCAAGAACGGCGTTTAACTTTTCAAATGCGGCGCGTGTTGTATTTGCGATTACTGCGGCAAGTGATGTTTTTCCGGTGCCGGGAGGACCGTAAAGAATAATCGAAGAGAGACGATCCGCCTGAATTGCGCGGCGAAGGAGTCTTCCCTGTCCTACAATGTGATCCTGCCCTACGATATCTTCCAGAGTTCTTGGACGCATTCTACCCGCAAGAGGGCTTAACGTTTGAGCATCATTTTTACTCTTTGCAGAAAATAAATCGTCCATTAATTAATTTATGGCTGTTGTTCTGCGTTCCATTGCCAGTTGTTTTCGTTGTTTGAGCCGCGATCACGATACGACCACACGCCGTTTTGCTGCGTGGATGCAAAAAGAACTTTCATTCCAGAATTGGAAGAAGACGCAGGATACACATATTGAAAAAGATGATTTACACCGTGTTTTCCAAGCGAAGTTATGAAACTTTCCCTGTTCTCCATAGTCGAATTATTTCTTATCCCCGGCCAATCAAATTCTCCTGCGGCAGCTATTTCGCCGGCGGAACCTAAAATTAATTCCATATAACCATGGGTATGGCTCGTAGACGTCGTATTTGTAATATCCTGTGTTCCTGCAAGGAGAAGATTATTTCCGGCATTGTTTTCATCAGTCCAGAGGGCAAGCGTCCCCATGTTGTTTGAAGGACGGCCAAGTTTTACATTATCCAATATAGTCACTTCCGTAGCCGTAACTCTGTATAACTGTCCATCGTCACGCGCAATTGCAACAACTTCTCCGCTGTTTAATGTAATAATTCCTGTAAAAGAAATTGAACTGGACCCGGTGATTAATGTTGCTGTACTGCTTCCTGCTGCGGAAGAAAAAATACCCTTTCCTTTCATATCTGTGCTGCTGCTTCCGCTTCCGTGACTGCAAAAATAAACTGTGGTTCCGGAAACAGCCAGATTGTTAATTGTAACTCTTTGTGCGTCATCTGCATCGATAACAGAAATACTAACAGGATCATTTTCACCCTGAAGATAATGAACGGAATAAGAATGTGAATAAGTAGAGGAATCAGTACTTCTTGCGCTTATGTACAGATAATTACCGGCTGCAAAGATAGCCTGAATGTTAATGTCCACCGGTTTTTCGGTTCCGTTTATTCCATCGCTTGATATCCATAATTTGTTGTTTTCAGAATCTGCAAATGCAGCGTAGAGGTAACTGCCGGTTGCCGCAATATCAAGCACTCTGGAAGAAAATGAAATGGAATCCCATATTGTGCCGTTAAAATACCATATGTTATATCCTGACGCTACGTACATGTTGTCTCCAAACATGACAAATTTTGTCGGAGAACCTTTTATAAGCGGATCAAGCGGAGGGTTTTGAATTGAAACAGTATAAAAAATTGGATCATCGCAGGAGATTACCATGATAAATATCGAAGTAAGTAAAAAATAAAAAAATGTCTTTTTCATTAAATCCTCTTAATAAATTAAAAATGATAACGTGCAGAAATCGTTAAATCCATAAAGTTGCCGTCACGGTTTTTGGCAGGATCACTTGTCCATTGCGGAAACCAGCTCCAGCTTGTTGTTAACCCAAATGACCAATCCATAGTTGCCTTAAAAAAGGCCGAAAAGCCGGCCCTTACGTACATGCCGTAATACCCTTGATTTAAAAATCTGTGCCATACCATTCCGATGGAAGCAAATATTGGAAATTCAAAACGGCCGAACATTAGTTGGGTACCGATTCTGACTCCAAGCGGAATAATAAAAATCGTATCTCTTGACAGTGTCGGAAGGAACAACAACCCGATTTCTCCTCCGACAAATAAATATTGGTTCAGGTGATAGGAATAAACAAGCGATCCTGTTCCGCCAACAGGAGGGGTTATATTATGATTATATTGATTCCCTTCATGGTCTAAAAAAAGAACAGGAAACGATACCCCAAGGGAAATGATAAAGGATTGATCCCCGCGAACATACGTCTCTGCGGTTATATGATCCCAGTCTGTTTCTACATCAGGGCCGTCATCATCCTGGGCAAAAAGCAGGGCAGGCAGGCTTAAAAGTATTATCAAGCAGGCAAGAGCCTTACGCATATGTTCTCCTTATGATTATAAACAATACCAGAATTATAAACTTTATTCAACAACAACCAGGGAAGCGTTTGGGTTACCGATTGGCGGCAATCTCGCTCTCAAGGGCAATATATTCAAGCAAAATAGGGTATCTTGTAAGTAAACCGCCGTACCGCTCCAGTTCTTCAAATCGAATCTGGGCTCTTATGTGTTCCTCGGCTCTTAAAGCAAATGTATTGGAGATAACATCCCGTTGTCTCGCAAGGAAATCTTCGTATAAGTCTCTAAGTATCCTGTAAAGTAAAAAATCCGGGTACCTTGCTGCATATATGGAAAGTGAAAGGTCCTGTATTTCCGGGAATTTGGATCTGATTTCAAGTTCTAATTCAGGGTCGGAATTGCCGGACATCAGATTTTCGAGCCTTTCGCTGTCGGTTCCGGAAGAAGAAAGAACACGAAGCATTAAAACCTCGATATCCTGAGCCGATTTAGCCAAATATGCATCTAAATCATCCTGATTACTCAGGTTATGACGCTGAACCAACGGTATAAGCATCTGAGGATTTATTGAAAAATGGATTTCTCCCTGTAAATCCCAGGAAAAATCAGCGGTTGTCAGACCTGCGAATGATGAATAAACATCACCTGAAGGCAAAGAGCTGTAAAAATTAAGAGGATAGCTTTTTTGTTCTAGATTAAAAACGGCTATTTTTACGTTTGTAGGTATCAACTTATACCAAACCCAGCGAAATTCGCCGGATCTTACAAGCTCTGTATCAATTCCATGAGTTTTTGAATGAATAACGCCGTATTGTCCCGGAGGAACTGCAAATTGTACCCAGCCAAACATAAAGCCTGTTCCTGCAAGAACAATAAGAATTATCAGGGTTATTAAAAACTTTTTCATACTGTTATATAATATACGTATATTGATTATTTATCAACTGTGACAGACAGGGAAAAACAGCAGGGAGTATAATGGAAATTGCGGATGAAAAGCCAAAAAAGGTTAAACTCAATTTATTAAGTTTTTCTGCATGGATTCTTACGGCCTGTTTTTTGCTGTCAATTGTTACTTTAATTATTTATCTTAACGAGAAAGATTATCCTGATGAAACGCTTTATTTATTGCTTGATATAATAAGGTATTCATCGTTTTTTCTTTTTATATGCACGTTCTACAAGCTGCTGTTAAATACTTACAGAATAATAAAACGAAGCAGCAGATTTGATATAAAGATGGTCGCTTATATTTTACTTTTAATTTATAGTTTTATTGCTTTATTGTTTGAAGCGGTTGTTGCCGCTGTATCAAGCGGTATTTAATTAAACAAGGGGAATTGATAAAGATATGAAAAAATTATTTGCATTAAGGGGCGCTGTGCAGTGCGAAAATACGCTTGATGATATTTGCGCTCAGGTTACTCTTATGTACGATGAGCTTTTAAGCATAAATAAATTAAAAGAAGAAGATATCGTTTCTGTCATGTTTACTGTGACAAACGATATTGACGTGATAAATCCGTGTACTGCGCTTAGAAAAAACGGCCGCGCTGCGGGGAATCTTGCTTTATTTTCGGCGCAGGAACCTGACAGCAAAAATTCACTGGAAAGAACTGTAAGAACGCTTATCCATTGTTATCTTGAAGAAGGTGCAAATGTACGGCATGTATACAGAAACGGCGCAGAAGTTCTCCGCCCGGATAGGGCAAAGGGTTAAAATCTTGTCTTCTCTGCCCAGAGACCCAGCGCAGGATTCGGCACGAAGAAAATGCGCTCGTTTTCTACGATGTTAAAACCCGGGTTTAGTTTGCTGATGTCGTATTTTGCCTGCATTTCTTTTAGATTGCCCCAGCTAAAACCTACCGATTCGATCTCCTGCTTTGAGACTTTATCGCCGGGGCAATAACGGATTGTAAAACGATTTTCTGATGAGCCGTGAATCAAATGAGCGGCAGCGCTTAAATTGCCTCCAAGTTCAGAATCTGCCGCCGTTTTGGCAAGTATTTCCTTACCGGGACGATAACCGTGTTTTCTTATAAGGGAATCGATTCCTTCGTCTTCACCGAATCGTTCAAGAGCGGGAGCAAGAATAACAAGTTCGCCGCCGTCTGCGATAACCATTCGTGTCCGGTAAATCGCCTTGTTCCCAAGCCATGTGGTCCTGTATTCCTCCGGTTCAAGATAAACAACTGCTTTGTTAACCGGCTCGTCCATAAGATTAACATTAACTTCACGCGAAAGAGCGGCGGCTTTTTCAAAACATTCTCTTCCAAAACCGATGTAAAGTCCGCGAACTGCAAGAGAGCCGCGTTCCCTGCCTGCGCTCTTTGCCTCAGATTCTGTGCGGGCGCTTACTACCGTTAACACCCAAAGAATTGGAGGTAATAAAGATTCAAACCGGCGTAATCCTTCATCAAAGAGAGCGCGCACAGGAGTGTCGGCTCTTCCCATAATGCGCTCCATCCCGTATGCTGCTCCTGCAAAATGACTTTTATCGATTGCTTCCTTGCCGCCGGTTCCTACAAAGATGTTTTTTCCGTGATTCGCCATTCCTGCAACTTCGTGCGGTACAACCTGACCTATACTCAGAGCGAAAGAAAAATTACCGCTGTCCTTTGTATCTTTACGAAGAATTTTATTAACCTGCACCGGCCAGTCATAACGAACAGCTCCATCCGTTGCTTTTTCTACCCAATCTTCTTCGATACGCCCCAGTTCTGTTACGTCGTTTCGCCAGTCGTGTACAAGAAATTTTTCTTTTGGAGTGGAGCCGAACATTCTTGTTATTTCGCTGTCGCTCATTGCCATGTGTGTTCCAAGAGCGGGAAGAACTGCACCGAGTTTATCTGATAACATCTGTGAAGCGATCTCTGTAAAAAAACCGGCGCGTGAATGAAAGCGCGTAACGTCGGGCGGAAGAATTACAACTTTGCGCGAATCATTTACATCAGAAAAAGCCCTGGAAAGCGCGGACGAAAAGAGTTCTTTCATTTCCTGATCGGATAAATCTTTTGAAGCGCCGCCTTCATCAACGTATATCTTTTTCATAAATATTATGATATAATACAAGATGAGGAGAAATCAATGGGGAATTGTGATATAGGTCTGATCGGCCTCGCAGTTATGGGGGAGAATCTTGTCTTAAACCTTGAAAGTAAAGGATTTTCTACGGTCGTTTTTAACCGCACCGTATCAAAAGTTGATGATTTTTTACAGGGACGCGGAAAAAATAAAAAGATTACAGGCGCCCGCAGCATGAAAGAATTTGCAGATAACCTTGCCGCTCCAAGAAAAGCGATGATCATGGTAAAAGCAGGACAGGCTGTTGACGATACGATTGATGCTCTTTTGGAAGTTTTTGAAAAAGGTGACATTATTATAGACGGAGGAAACTCCAATTATCAGGATACAATCAGGCGTACTTCATACGTTGAATCCAGGGGTCTTTTATACATTGGTACAGGCGTATCAGGCGGCGAAGAAGGCGCGCTAAAGGGGCCTTCCATTATGCCGGGCGGCTCTCCTGCCGCATGGCCGCATGTTAAAACGATGTTGCAGGCGATTTGTGCAAAGGTCGAAGGAAACACGTCATGCTGCGACTGGGTGGGAGAAAACGGAGCCGGTCACTTTGTAAAAATGGTGCATAACGGAATTGAATACGGCGATATGCAGTTAATATGCGAAACATACGATTTAATGAAAAATGTTCTTGGTCTTTCCTGTGACGAGATGGGCGATGTTTTTGAAGAATGGAATAACGGACATCTTGGCAGTTATTTGATCGAGATTACAAGGGACATTCTTCGGTACAAAGACGATGACGGAAAACCTCTCATAGAAAAAATTCTTGATACTGCGGGGCAAAAGGGAACCGGCAAATGGACAGGTATTGCCGCGCTTGAAGCAGGCGTTCCTCTTACCCTGATAGGTGAAGCTGTGTTTGCGCGCTGCCTGTCCGCAGTTAAAGATGAGCGCGTAAAAGCCGCAAAAGTTTTCCCGTCACCTGAAATTGTAAAGCCTTCTGACAAGGCGGCTTTTGTTAAAGACCTTGAAAAAGCGTTATACGCTTCAAAAATTGTTTCCTATGCGCAGGGTTATTTATTAATGAAAGAAGCCGCAAGGGAAAACAAATGGAATCTTAATTACGGCGGCATCGCTCTTATGTGGAGGGGAGGCTGTATTATCCGTTCTGTTTTTCTTGGAAAAATAAAAGAAGCTTTTGATCGTAAACCCGATTTGGAAAACCTTTTACTCGATCCTTTCTTTTCAAAAATTATCGAAGACGCAGGTGATTCATGGAGAAGGGTAGTGTCTTCCGCGATTCTTAACGGCATCCCGGCGCCTGCTTTTTCCAGCGCGCTTTCATATTTTGACGGTTACAGAAGCGAAAGGCTTCCTGCAAACCTTTTACAGGCGCAGCGCGATTACTTTGGCGCGCATACTTACGAAAGATTAGATAAACCAAGAGGCGTGTTTTTCCATACCAATTGGACCGGACACGGAGGAACAACAAGCGCTTCTACATATTCGGTATAAGGAAAAAGTACTTTGAAAACTATCTTTGTAGTTGACGATAATAATGTCAATCTCCTGGCAGCTAACGATGCCTTGTCGAAGTATTATCGTGTTTTTACGCTTCCTTGCGCCGCAAATCTGTTTGAACTTCTTGATAATGTAAGACCTGATTTAATACTGCTTGATATTTTAATGCCGGAAATGGACGGATTTGAAACGCTTCAAAAATTAAAATTAAACGGACGATTTGCGGATATTCCCGTTATATTTTTAACAAGCAGAAATGACGCCGGAACAGAATCGCAGGGTTTTGAAATGGGAGCTGTTGATTTCATTTCAAAACCGTTTTCAAAACCCGTGCTTCTTAACAGAATTAAAGCCCATCTTGATGTTGAAAACGTAATTCGTGAACGTTCCAACAGTTTAAGAAAACTTAAAAACGGACTTGTAACAGTCCTTGCAAATTTAGTTGAAAGACGCGACATGATGACGGGAAGCCATATTGAACGCACAACCAAATATATTCGCTTAATCATGGAAAAAATGTTTGAAAAAAATGTTTACATTGAAGAAATAAGCGAATGGCATATTGAAACAGTTGTTTCATCAGTGCGTCTTCATGATGTTGGTAAAATTGTTATTTCTGATCTTTTATTAAACAAGGAAGGTCCGCTTACTTCGGAAGAATATGAAATAATGAAAAAACACGCAATTGAAGGCGAACACATAATAGACGAAATTATTATTGAATCAGGCGATGGATTTTTCTTAAAACATGCGAAATTATTCGCAGGACATCATCATGAACGCTGGGACGGAAAAGGTTATCCGCGCGGACTAAAAGGAAGCGATATACCGCTTCAGGGACGCATCATGGCGATTGTTGACGTTTATGACGCGCTTGTGTCTGACAGGCCGTATAAAAAAGCTTTTACTCATGAAAAAGCGGTAGAAATAATAAAAGAAGGCAATGGAACTCATTTTGATCCTGCTCTTGTGGAAGTTTTTCTGGAATGTGAATCAGAAATAAAAAAGGTAATGTCCGATGGAAAATAAAAGGCAGGAAGGTTTTCTGTGTATTTAACAGTTTCATCAATTGTATTGGCAATTTTTATTTTTTTTATTATTCTATTCCTCTCGTATAGAAATAAAATACATAGGCAAAATGAACTTTTAAGGGCATTAAATCAAATGTCAAAAGTTTTGCTTGATCCCGACATGAAAGATATAAACGAAAATATTGTTAAGGCAATGTGTATTATGGGTGAGGCTCTCAAGGTTGATCGCGTTTGCATGTGGAAAAATCATATTAAAGACGGAAAACTGCACTGTTATCTGATACATGAATGGATTGGCAAAGACAGACCTAAACTTAGCGGAAATTTTCTGAAAGATTTGGCATACAATGAATATTTAATCGGCTGGGAAGAAACGTTATCAAATGGAAACTGCATAAATTCGCTGGTTAAGGATTTATCGGCATCTGAACAGTCCCAGATAAAGCCTCAAAATGCGTTGTCAATATTTGTAGCTCCCGTATTTCTGCATAAAAATTTCTGGGGTCTCTTAGGCTTTGACGACTGCAAAAAGGAAAGAAAATATACAGAATATGAAGGCATGAGTATGCGTTCTGCAGGGCGCATGATTGCAAACGCGTATATTAAAAACGACATGACAAGTGACTTGATAGAATCAAACAGCCGTCTTGAAGAAGCTGTAAAGGAAATAGATAATGCAAACATTATAAAAAATAATTCATTAAAGGCGATGGAAAAAATATTAAACAGTATCGACGCGATGATTTATGTAACAGATCCTGTAACAAATGAAATTCTTTTTATGAATGACAGCATGAAGCAGCATTACAAACTGGAAGGCGATTGCGTAGGACATTTATGTTATAAAATACTTCAAAAAAATCTTGATCAAAGATGTTCATTTTGCCCCTGTTATAAGCTGGATCTGGCTCCTTCTTCCGCGATAATCTGGGAAGAACACAGCACTTTAACAAACAGAATATACAGAAATGTTGACAGATATATAAATTGGCCTACCAGACAAAATGTTCATATGCAGCAGTCAATTGACATGACAGAGCTTGTAAGCGCAAAAGAAATAGCGGAAGAAAGCAATAAATCAAAAAGCGCGTTTTTGGCGACAATGAGTCACGAAATAAGAACACCCATGAACGCAATTCTTGGCATTGCGGAGATTCAGCTTCAGGAAAAAAATCTCTCTGATTCTACAGCAGAGGCGTTCAATAAAATTTATGAATCGGGCGATTTACTTCTGAATATTATAAACGATATACTTGATTTATCAAAAATTGATGCGGGTAAACTGGAATTAAATCCTGTAAAATATGATATTCCAAGTTTAATAAATGATACTGCTCTTTTAAACAGAATGCGTTTTGAAAGTAAATCAATTGAATTAAAATTAAATTTAAACGAAAATACGCCTCTTTACCTGTTTGGCGATGAACTTCGAATTAAACAGATATTAAATAATATTCTGTCAAACTCCTATAAATATACCGATGAAGGAAAAATTGAGTTTTCTGTTTTCGCTGAACCTTCGCCCGAATACGGAAATGAATACAGAACAATTGTTTTTAGCATAGGAGATACAGGACAGGGAATGACAGAGAGTCAAATTGAAAAAATATATGACGAATATACGCGTTTTAACACTGCATCAAACCGCACAACAGTCGGCGCAGGTCTTGGCATGAGCATAACAAAACGCCTTGTTAATTTGATGAACGGACGAATTTCCATAAGAAGCGAAATAAACAAAGGCTCTGTATTTACTGTTTATATACCGCAAAAAATTGCAGGAGATGAAGTCTGCGGACTTGAATTATCAAATAAATTAAGTAATCTTTCGTATTATAATTCTTCTTCGATTAAAAAAGCGTACTTTTTACGCGAGTACATGCCGTACGGAAGCGTGCTTATAGTTGACGATGTTGAATCCAATTTATATGTTGCAAAGGGTCTTTTAATGCCTTATGGATTAAAAATTGACTGCGCGTCAAGCGGATTTGGAGCAATAGAAAAAATTAAAAATGGAAATGTTTACGACATTATTTTTATGGATTATATGATGCCAAAGATGGACGGTATTGAAACAACGAGATTGATACGTGAAATGGGATATAATGGAACAATTGTGGCGCTTACAGCAAATGCGTTGGTAGGACAGGCTGATATTTTTCTGCACAAGGGATTTGACGGATTTATTTCAAAACCAATCGATTCGCGGGAACTTAATTTCCTGTTAAATGATTTTATTAGAAACAAAAAACCGAATGCCGTTGTAGAAGAAGCAAGGAAAGAACAAAGGGAAAAAGACAAATCCAATAATAAAATAAATACGGAAAAAACCATAAAGGAAAATGTCAGTATTTCAGAAATGGAAGAGTTTTTTATTCTTGACGCGCAAAATGCAATAGGTGTATTGGAAAATATATTTTCAAAAAAAGACAATCTTTCAGGTGCAGATCTTGATTTATATATTACGACAGTACACGGATTAAAAAGCGCTTTTTCAAATATCGGCGAAAAGGAATTGTCCGCTTTATCATTTAAGCTGGAAAAGGCGGGGTTTGAAAAAAATATAGAAATTATAAAGAATGACACATTAGAACTTATAAACGCCCTAAAAATGCTTGTGGAAAAATTAAAACAAAATGAAGAAATTTTCGAAGTAGAAATCAATAATGAAACTTATGACTATATAAAAATGAAACTTTTAGATATCAGGGGCGCCTGTAAGGATTTTAATATAAATGACGCAAAAACCGTATTGACAGAATTAAAAACAAAAAAATGGCCTTCCAGCATTAAAGCTGTTTTTGATGAAATATCTGTGCATTTACTGCACAGTTCATTTAAAAAAGCAGTGTCAATAATTGATAAATTTATACTTGAGCTTTCCTGATGAAACTTTGAACAAAGGGTTTAAAGTTTTCAAGATAAAGGGAGCGGGAAAAATATTCAGATTCAATCGGCAAATCTATTATTATGTCAAGTTTAAGTCTGTCTGCTTTTTCTAAAATTTTGGAAAGCAGCGTTTTTCCAATTCCCAAACTTCGGTATTCTGTTTTAACTTCTATTGTATCAATATGCAGTAAAGAATCTTTTACAAATCCTTTTATTGTGCCTGCAATTTCACCGTCAGTATTTTCTGCAATAAATGTGGTAATATTTTCCTCTCCATTAATTTTTGCGTCTGTACTGATTTCCTTTACATTAAAATCTTCCAAAACAAGAGAGGTAGTATCTTCAGGTTCTGCTCCAACAGGTTCAAGTCCCCATTCTTCCCTTAAAGAATTGTACCAAAGGAAAATGTTTTTTTTCATTTCATCTTCTTTATATTTAAACCACATTTTTTCTACTTCGGGATATTGTTCAAGGACATCCCTGAACGCGCGAAAAACGCCTTTATTTCTGTTTAATGCCCTGCCCAATTCAAGCCGTATAACAGGATTTTTTAAGGAAGATGAAAATTTTCCCATTAAACGATAGCCGTCATTGGGAATCCAAACCGGAATATCTATAAAGCGGTTTGTATCGTTATAATCAATAGATTTATCATTGGTTTTTTTTAATGTGTCGGCAATCTTTTTTTCTTTGGTATCAAGAATAAAATCACCATCCTGATTCTCCATATAAAAGAGAATTTGGTCAAGAAGAACATTGTCAAGCTCAAATTGCATACAGGCATTGTAGCATATTTTTTACAAAAGTGATATATTGCAGCTATGGAAGCAATGAAGAGGACAACGGACTGCGGCTCTCTAAGGATTGGCGATGCAGGAAAGACAGTTGTTTTAAACGGATGGGTTCACCGTAAAAGAAACCACGGCGGTATATTTTTTATTAATTTACGGGACAGGGAAGGCGTTACACAGGTAACAATCGATACCGACAAAGATACCGCTTTAGCGTCAGTTTGCGATGAACTTAGAAACGAATACTGCATCGCGGTTGAAGGCCATGTAAATGCCCGCCCCAATGATATGATTAACGCGTCCATGCAAACGGGCGAAATTGAAATATTGGCGTCCAAACTTACAATTTTAAATCGCAGCGAAGTTTTGCCTTTCCAAATAGAAGAAGAAAGCAAAGCAAGCGAAGAGCTGCGTTTAAAATACAGATATTTGGATCTTCGCTCAAATGGAATGCAGGATCGGATAAAACTAAGAAGTAAAACAACTTACGCCGTGCGTGAATGGATGACGGGAGAAGGCTTTTACGAAATTGAAACGCCCACCTTTATAAAATCTACGCCGGAGGGAGCGAGAGATTATTTGGTTCCTTCAAGGCTGTACCCGGGCAAATTTTACGCTCTTCCGCAGTCACCGCAATTGTACAAACAAATATTAATGGTTTCAGGTTTTGACAAATATTTTCAGATAGCGCGATGTTACCGTGACGAAGATTCGCGCGGAGACAGACAGCCTGAGTTTACGCAAATTGATATCGAGATGTCATTCGTTTCAAGAGACGATGTTCTTACGATGACGGAAGGGCTTATGAATCATATTTTTAAAAAGGTGATGAATGCAGAACTTCCAAAAAAATTCGCGCGTCTTTCATGGGAAGAAGCAATGGAAAATTACGGAAGCGACAAGCCTGATTTGCGTTTTGACATGAAACTAATAAATTTTGAACAATATGTTGAAGCGAGCAGCTTTCAGGCGTTTAAAGACGCAATGCTGCAGGGCGGAACTGTAAAGGCAATTGTAGTAAAAAACAAGGCTGACTATTCAAGAAAACAAATCGAAGAACTTGAAGCGCATGCAAAGATTTACAAAGCAAAAGGCATGGCGTGGATGAAAGTTACGGAAAGCAGCCAGTTAATGCTGGAAGGGGGGGCTTCCAGGTTTTTTGCTGATAACGCGGATGCTGTTATTAAAGGATTGGGAGCACAGAAGGGCGATTTAATTTTAATGGTTGCCGATTCAAACAGAAGAGTTGCAAACACTGCGCTGGGCGCTGTGCGTTCAAAACTTGGAAAGGATTTGGGTTATTGTGATTCCAAAATATTTGAATTTGTGTGGATAGTTGATTTCCCGATGTTTGAATACAACGATGATGAAAAAAAATGGGAAGCCGCTCATCATTTATTTACATATCCCCAGGAAAAATATCACGAAACAATGGAAAGCAATCCCGGCGAAGTAAAAGGCGATCTTTACGACCTTGTTTTAAACGGTTATGAACTTGCATCTGGTTCAATTCGTATTCATGATTCAAACATGCAAAAGCGCGTATTTAAAATAGCGGGCATAGACCAAAGCGAAGCGGAAAAAAAATTCGGCTTTTTAACGGAAGCATTTAAATACGGAGCGCCTCCTCACGGCGGAATTGCGCCGGGTCTTGATCGTCTCGTAATGATTATGGCGGGCTGTACTTCGCTTAAAGACGTAATTGCGTTCCCGAAAAATTCATTTGCGGTAAGCCCGATGGACGACTGCCCCTCGGAAGTTGATCAAAAGCAATTGGACGAACTGCGTATAATAATAAGGAAAGAGGAATAAGTTTATGTTTACAATTACAGTACAGCCGCGTTTCGGTGATTTGGACGCATTGGGGCATGTGAATAACACTGTTCCTTCGTTTTGGTTTGAGACAGGAAGAACAAAAGTTCTTCAGATTTTTGATCCCGAATTAAAAGTGGATAAAACGTCTTTTCCGCTTATTATGGCGCATTTAGATTTTGATTTTATCGATCAGCTTTATTTAAGATCGGAAGTAGAAATAAGAACATGGATTTCAAAAATCGGAACGAAATCATTTACCGTTCATCACGAAGCATGGCAGGAAAACCGTCTTTGCGTAAAAGGAAACGCGGTAGTGGTACATTTCGATTTTAATACGCAGCAGACAACGCCAATCCCTGAGGATAAAAGAAAGTTCTTAACCGAGCATTTGATTGAAGAAAAGAATTAACCGCAAACCTATCAACTGACGGCGGTTAACTAAAAATTCAATCTGTTAATGTAAGTATCGTATGCGCTTCTTGCTTCCGCCGCGCCTGTCTGTGCTCTTTGCAGTGAGGCAGACGCTGCGTCAATTTCGCTGTCAAGTGAAACAAGACGGCGCAGGAAATCCTGACCCTGAGGAGTTTGACTTCCCGCAGCTTCAAGATTTCGTCTGATTCTATCCTGATCCGAAGTTAAACGCTCTCTTTGTAATTGTACTTCCCTGATTGACGCGTCCGCAGCGTCAACTGCGCGTCTTAACTCTGCGGCTCTTGCCAATGCGGCTCTAATATTTGCAGGGATTTCCTGATTGGATGAATAACTTACCAGTGAATCAGGACGCTGTCCGGTTAATGTAATTCTTTCTGAAAGAGGCCTTCGCTCGTTTACAGTCAGCGTAGTTTCGCTGTTTGCGTTAAGCGTTATATTAAATCGATAAAGTTCTGAATTTTCTTCGGAGACTTGCGGCGAAACAAGCTCTGTTTGCGCGGTTCTTCCATGTTCAACAACGAGCTGCTTTGAGAGAGGGGCAGTATTTATAAATGAATATGTTTTTGAAAAAATTAAGCTGCGGTTAATTGTCATAACGCCGCCTGATATATTTACGGTACTTATGGCGTTTGTTGCAGTAGTTCCGCTTGATGCAGTTACCGACAAGTCCTCGCCGAATGAGATAAATCTTTTTTCACCTTCGTTCCAGAATTCGATTAAAGCGTCTCCCGCGTATACTCCGTCAAAGACTGTAATGGGCCCTGCAGGCAGTTTCATTCCTGTAGTATTTGTTAATTCTGCGCCAAGACGGGGAAATCTTCCCTGTCCCGAATAAATTAAAATTTTACGCGCTTCTATTTGTGATTCAACAAGCGGAAACATCGCGCTCATTCTGCGGTTTAAATTTATTCTGTTTCTGACTGTAAATTCAAACTGACCGCCCGCATCGCTTCCTTCCGCTGTTTGCACTGTGCCGCCTGCCATATTGAATCCGCCGCCGTATGAAGAAGCCAAAGCTTCTGCGCTTTCTTCAACAGCCATATCCCTCATTTGAATGGATGATCTTGCAACTGAAGGAGCTGACATTGGCGCGGATTCCATTCGAACGCTTCGTTCATGTGTTTGAGCCGCGGCAGCGCCGGCAATCGAAAGCGGTAATGTCTGACGCGCTACATAATAAGGCGGATAGAGTTCTTGAATAAATGACGCAGGCCGCCCTGCGACAAGAGAAAGTTCTACATTGTTCCAGTCTGTATCACTGTCATTATCAACTATTGCCCAGCCCTGAAAAAGAGGACGTGAAGCGCCAAGGTCGAGACGGTATGAAACTTTCCAGACAGGGGAGGGAATTACGTAGCTTATCGAAACGTTTCTGCCTGCGGTTCCGGGAAGGTTTACAGTTAAATTGCGTGAATGAGAATTTCTTGACGCTGCGATTAAATTAAGCGCGCGGTTTATATCGCGTTCTATTGCAGGATCTGTAAAGCTAATTGAGGATATATCTGCGATATTAAAAGACATAATTCCTTCGTTTGTATTAAATGAAAGAAATGATTGGGACACCATGGAACTGAATGATGAAGTTATCCTGTTTTCTATGCTGATAATTCTTCCTCTAAAAATAACAGGTTCTGTATTTCTTATAAATGAAATATGCTGACTTGCTGAAATGCTTATTTCTGCTTCGGCGCCGCGCAATCTGTAAAGTATAGTCGCAAAATCAGGCGAATCTGAAAGGTCTACGCTTAAACTGCGAAGCGTCTCTATCAGAGTATTTTCCGCCTGATAAGTAACAGAAGGATTTGATGAAGAAGAATCGTTAATCACAAGAGTGCGAAGCGCGTCATTTATAGCATTTAATCTGAATGGAATATTTAAACTTGCAGAACTGTTAAGAAAACCGGAATGTTCATAATAAGCCATGCCCGACGTTAAAATTACAACCCTTCTTAACAAAAGGGGAGAATCGCCCTGTGATTCAACTGCCTGCGTTTGTAAAGGTGTCTGTCTTTCAGAAATTCCCTGCGCCCATGCAACAGACGCAGCCAATAAAAACAAAACAAAAAAAATTATTTTATTTTTCATGTTCAAGCTGTAAAGTTTTTGTCGGAGCATCACACACCTCGCTGGGTCCGAAATATTGAATTGCGCCGGGAAAGAGAAAACAGGTTTTTTCTGCCCAGAAATCGCGGCTTTTTACAAACGACTTAAAAGGCTTTCCGTCAAGTTCTACCAGCGCCTTTTTAATAACAGGTTTTTTTGATCCGTGACGCTGTTCAAGATTCATCATCATGGTTAAGGGAACGCCGCCTGCTACCCATTTGTCGGCCTGCGCCGAAAGATTTTTTACGCTGCTTAAATATCCTGTAAGCCCCGATGCGATTAAAACAAACGCGCTAAAACCGAGACTGTAGCAATAATCGGCGTCAAAATTGGTGGGGAATGCGCACCTTCCTTCGTAACCGAAAAAATGCGTTTGATGATCGAATTTTCCCTTGTACTTGCCGCTGTCTTTCATTTCAGCTAACTTTGTTTCGACCATGCCGGCAAGAAGTTTTTCCGTTTCTATTCTTGAAACCTGCACGTTTCCATGCGGATCCCTGTCCATTAAAAATTGACTTGCGATAATGGACGGGAGAGACTGTATGATTCTGTATGAGCTTTCTGAAATTCGAGTCGAAAGCCAGTAAAGCTGATCGATTAAGCTCGTAATCTTTGCGAATTCTTTTTCTTCTTTTGCAATCGCATCGTTTAATTCGTCTATCAACTTTTTCATTTCCGGAATGAACTCGACAAGTCCTTCCGGAATCAATATAATGCCGAAATTGTCGCCGTTTTCGGCGCGCTTTGCAATTGACGCGCAGATTTGATCGACAATTTTTTCGAGAGACATTGCCTTGGCTTCGACTTCTTCCGAGATAAGGCAGATATTAGGCTGTGTCTGAAACGCGCATTCAAGCGCAATGTGACTTGCCGCGCGTCCCATCAATTTAATGAAGTGCCAGTATTTTTTTGCGCTGTTGGTATCGCGCCCAAGGTTGCCTATAAGCTCCGAGTACGTTTTGCAGGCGGTGTCAAATCCAAAGGAAGTCTCGATATGCTCATTTTTTAAGTCGCCGTCAATCGTTTTGGGGCAGCCTATTACCTGCGTTGATGAACCGTTTGCAAGAAAGTATTCAGCAAGGAGCGCGGCGTTTGTATTTGAATCGTCACCGCCTATAACGACGACTGCGTCAAGATTTAATTTTTTTGCAGTTTCCAGGGAAGCTGCAAACTGCTGAGGTGTTTCGATTTTAGTGCGTCCGGAGCCGATTATATCAAAGCCGCCTGTGTTACGGTATTCGTCAATTATTTCTGATGTAAGAACGACTGTTTTGTTATCTGTAAGACCGGAAGGACCTCCTTTAAAACCATAAAGGACAGAGGAGGGGTTGCTCTTTTTTAAGCCGTCGAAAATACCTGCTATTACATTGTGTCCGCCGGGAGCCTGCCCGCCTGAGAGAATTACGCCGACTCTTAATTCACGTTTTATATTATCGATTTTTCCCCTGGTAAAGGTAACAAGGGGTTTTCCGTAGGTATTTTTAAAAATTACTTTAAGTTCTTCCCTGTCAGAAATTGCTTCGGTTGGTTCCCCTGTGCTGATACCGATTTCATCGACAGAACACGAGAGAATGGCAGGGAGTTTGGGCTTATAGTCGTAGCGAACCTTCTGCAACGCAGATATACTCATGGTTTACTCCTAAAATTAGAGTTTTTTATAATTAATGAAAAACACGAAATAAAATGCCGTTTTAAAGGCATTTTATTTGCTTTTGTGTCTGTTCTTTCGCAGTTTTTTCTTGCGTTTGTGAGTAGCGATTTTTCGCAGTTTGCGTTTTCTTCCGCAGGGCACTTAAACTCTCCTTAATGATTTTTTCATGACATCTCCACGGGGAATCGAACCCCGGTTGCCGGGATGAAAACCCGGTGTCCTAACCGCTAGACGATGGAGACATAACCCTCTACGGTCAATATATAAAAATCAAAAAAAATTGTCAATAGCTTACAATGCCTCACGTAAAATAAAACCATATTTGAAAGAAAGGCTGTTTTACCTAATCGTAAACGCCACAGGATAGCGATATCTGCACGATACAGGCTCTCCGTTTGCGGATGCGGGAGTTCCTCTCCTGCCCATAAATGCCCTGACAGCAGCTTCGCCGAAACCCCTTCCTTCCGGGTCTTCGCGAAGAATTGTTACCCTTTGTACAGTTCCTGTACGGTCAACAAATAATTCAAGAATTACCCTGCCTTCAACTCCGGAACGAAGAGCTATAGGCGGATAAACAAGGTCTGATGCTATTGAACTTATATCAA